>Ga0206869_1202_pt1 | contig 9500 bp, 7 predicted proteins | sample Alteio_BWOrgCont_35_FD_152618 | JGI IMG/M metagenome (GOLD analysis project Ga0206869, IMG submission 152618) | Enriched cells from forest soil in Barre Woods Harvard Forest LTER site, Petersham, Massachusetts, United States -... | ecosystem: Environmental > Terrestrial > Soil > Temperate forest > O... | reverse complement strand
CCTGATTATCTCGTTCGTCAGTTTGAAAAAGAATCCGGCATCAAAGTGAATTTTTCAACCTATGAAAATAATGAAATCATGTATGCAAAAATTCGGGCGAGTGGTCGTAGTGATTATGATGTCATTATGCCATCGAGTTATTTTGTAGATCGCATGTCTCGGCAACATTTGTTACTCAAACTCGATCCAGCAAAATTACCAAATAAAAAAAATATTTCTAATGATTTTTTACATCCCGCGTATGATCCGCAAGGTGAATACAGCATTCCCACCATTTGGGGCATTACGGGAATTTTTTATAATAATGCAAGTCTCAATCAAGTCTCGATTACTGGCTGGAATGATTTATGGAATGAACGCTATCACAATAAACTGATGTTATTAGATGATTCACGTGAAGTGTTTTCTATGGCGTTATTATCATTAGGCTATTCAGCAAACGATACCAACCCGGCACATATCAAACAAGCTTTTGAAAAACTCAAAACATTGATGCCTAACGTGAAAGTATTTTCAACCGATACCGTCGTATCTATTTTAATTGATGAAGATGCCACAGTTGGCATGGCATGGAATGGCGATACGTTTAAAGCGGCCCAAGAAAATTCGAATGTGAAATTTATTTTTCCTAAAGAAGGTTTTGTCATTTGGGTAGATAATTTCGCCATTCCAGCAAACGCGAGACACCAAGCTGAGGCTTATGCATTTATCAACTTCTTTCTGCGTTCTGATATTGCGAAAGCCGTCGCGCTTTATACGCATTTTCCAATTACGAATGCAGCAGGCCAACAACTATTACCAGAAGAAGTGCGGCGCAATCAGAGTATTTATCCATCGAAAGAAATTTTGAAACATGGGCAGTTTCAAGTGGATGTCAGCGATGAGACTTTAGGGTTGTATGAAACATATTGGGAACAGTTGAAGATGAGTGGTTGAGGTTTATCTAACCCATTGATACCTTTCTATTCTTATAGTCGCGTTTAATTTATAACATCTTAATTTATAAGCTATTATTAAAAAGAGGTCAGCAAAACAGACGGTTGTTTTGATGAGCAGCCTAATAAAACAGACGGTTGTTTTCATGGGTAAACCAATAAAACATGTTGCTCGCATGACCTTAATCCATGCTTTTTATATGACTCCACTGCTTCAGAACAAACAACATCGTAATAATACCTGCTGCAACAAACGTTCCTACAATCATTCCAACATTATGAAACGAGCCAGTATAAAAATATCCCGCAATTTGCAAACCAATAGACGCAAAGATCAGTCTGCCGCCTTGAATAAGAGCGGTTAATCTGCCTTTTGCTTCAGGCATTAAGTTTAAATACAGAGGATAAAGAATATTGCTTGGAATAATTTGTCCGATTACAAATGGAATAAATGCGAGTGTAATGAGTAATGGATTGGAGCCGTACCAAAATGTGACGACCATGATCGTAATGAAACTGAAAATAAAAATTTTATTGGCGAAAGATAATAATTTCTTCTGATCATATCGATGAATAATCATTCCAAACAATAAACAACCTAGCGCGAAAGTTAATGCTAAAGATCCTTGGTAATATCCAAAATGGTTTAAACTCACGCCGAGATCTTTCATATAAAGCAGCGGTGATATCCCAACGAAAATCCAATAAGGAACAAACATCAACATGAAATATATCATCAAAAGAACTAAAGTCTTTGATTTGAAAATGGTAGTGTAACCATGTAAGAGCGAACTGTTTTTTGACGGAGCCAGCTTGATACTAGGAATAAAAATGATCGTCATTAAAAATGTGACGCAGCCTAAAATTAACAGCGTAATAAAATCACCTTCCCAATGAAAATATTTTGTAATATAGCTGCCGATCACGGGCGCAAACGCAGCAGCTGTGTTTAATGAACCGTTTAACATCGCCATTAAGAATTGCTGTTTCTTAACTTCATACAAATCAGAGATAATTAAAAAACTTAATATCGATGGTGCTGCAATGCCTAAGCCTTGCAAGAAGCGTCCGCTAAGAAAAATATAATATGAGTGAGTCGCTAAACAAAAAATACTGCCGATGATAAATAAAAATAATCCCAAAAGAATAATCGATTTTCGCCCAAAACGATCTGCCATCTCACCGACAATAAATAAGCTGATGCAAAACGCGATGAAATTAATTGATAATGACAATGTGACCCAAGATGGTGACAGCTGAAAATGATCTTGCAGTTCAGGAAAACTCGGCACGAAGAGGTCAAACTCCATGCCGCATAGCAGATCCATTAGAATGACGGTGAAAATAATCATTTCAATTATTCTTTAGCTGACTTGCTTACGCGCCCAATTGATCAAACCACCGTCTAATAATATTTCTATTTGACGTGGTGATAATTGATGTTTGAGCGAAATTTTTAAATTTTTTCCTTCTATCGTCGCTGCGATTTCTTTTCCTTTTTGAATTGCATTCGGCACATCATTAATCATAATGACATCGCCTGAATTTATTTTTGTATAATCGTCAGGGTTGACAAAAGTGAGCGGCAGAATACCGAAATTCACCAGGTTTTGCCAATGGATTCGTGCAAACGATTTTGCGATTAGTAATTGCAATCCTAAATATCGCGGCGCGAGTGCTGCATGCTCACGACTTGAACCTTGTCCATAATTTTCACCACCAATGATCGCATGCGCGCCCGTCTCACGAGCACGTTTGTAATAAGTGTTATCAATCACATCGAAACAAAATTCGCTGATTTTTGGAATATTGCTTCGGTATGGTAAGACACGTGCGCCAGCCGGCATGATCCCATCGGTAGAAATGTTATCGCCAACTTTCAATAATATCGGTAATTTAAAATCAAGAACTAATGGCTCAAGTTTCGGAAGTGATGCGATGTTCGGCCCTTTGACTAACTGTGTTGCACGTGCCTGATCTATTGGTAATGGTGATTCAAGCATTGATTTATTCAGCGTCGGTGTTTTGGGAATTTTCACTTTAGGATATGGAATTTGAAGTGTGCGTGGATCGGTAATTTTACCCGTGATTGCAGCTGCAGTTGCTGTTTCTGGACTGCATAAATAAACACTATCTTCTTTGGTTCCAGAACGCGCGGGAAAATTTCTCGGTACTGTTCGCAAACTATTGCGTCCAGTTGCTGGCGCTTGTCCCATACCAATACAACCATTGCAACCAGCTTGGTGAATGCGCGCACCAGAGTGAATTAAATTAGCAAGCAAGCCACTGCTTGCCAAATCTTCAAGTTGATTACGAGATGTGGGATTCACATCAAAAGATACATTTGGATTGGCACGCGTCTCTTTCATCATCATCGCGGAAATCGCAAAATCTCTGAAACCAGGATTTGCTGAAGAACCAATATAAGCTTGATAGACATCGCGGCCGACGACTTCACGAACGGGAACAACTTTGCCTGGACTGGAAGGTAGCGCGATTAAAGGTTCAAGTGTTGATAGATCAATGGCATCTTTTAAGTCGTATTTAGCACCTTTATCAGCAATCAACTCAACCCAATCTTGTTCACGACCTTGTGAGCGTAAAAATTTATAAGTTTCTTTATCGGATGGAAAAACAGAGGCTGTTGCGCCGAGCTCAGCTCCCATATTTGCAATAACGTGTCTGTCCATGGCAGTCAGGGTTTTCAATCCAGGACCATAATATTCAATGATACAACCTACACCACCATTGACATTGTGACGACGCAGCATTTCTAAAATAATATCTTTTGCACTCACCCAATCAGGTAGTTTTCCTGTAAGTTTTACACCGAAAATCTTCGGCATGTTGACATAAAATGGATGACCCGCCATGCTCATTGCAACTTCTAAACCTCCAGCACCCATTGCTAGCATTCCTAAACATCCAGCTGCACAAGTGTGACTATCTGAGCCTAATAATGTTTTACCTGGTTTACCAAAATTTTCCATATGGACAGGATGACTCACACCATTGCCGGGTCGACTAAACCAGACACCAAAACGCCGCGCGGCACTTTGCAAAAATAAATGATCGTCAGCATTTTTGAAATCTTCTTGTATTAAATTATGATCGACATATTGTGCAGATAATTCGGTTTTCACGCGATCGAGCTTCATGGCTTCAAGCTCGAGCATCACCAATGTTCCGGTTGCATCTTGACAAAGTGTTTGGTCGATTTTCAGAGCAATTTCCTGCCCTGGAACCATTGCGCCTTCTAACAAATGAGCTTGGATAAGCTTTTGTGCAACGTTCATCTTCATAGCTGAGTCCCTTCAGTTTTATCGGAAGTTGGAAAGATCAATAGGCTTAAACATTCACTTTCATCATAATATACGGATTATAAACTTCCGTTTTAAAATCAAATTTTTGATATAAACCATGCGCATCTTCAGTCATCAAGAACCAACGAAAGATGCCTTTTAATTCTGTGTGAGCAAAAATATATTTTAATAATGCTTGGCCAACGCCTTTACTGCGATGCACATCATCAATAAAGACATCCCATAATGAAGCAAATTCTGATTGATCAGAAATGACTCTTGAAAAACCAACTTGCTTACCTTCGTAATAAACTGAAAAACAAAGTGAGTGTTCAATCACGACAGGAAAACGTTCGGGTGGTAAGCCAGTAGAATATCTTGAGGGCACACAAAGCAAGTTATAAAGATATTCTAGGTCGATACGCTTTTTATCTGCTGTAAAAGTGTAGTCTCCGAATTGACCATCTGGATAGGGCGCTCGAAATGTCATACTAACCTTCTTTATGTCTATTAAATGCGGCAATTGGCATACAAGGGAACTCGGTATAGAATAACGTACTGATTCTTAAGAATCACCATTTGAGGAGCTTTTTTACATGAAAAAACTTTTTACATCTTTCATTCTGATACTTTGCACCGTAGCACTTGTAGGCTGCGAAAACATGTCGAAACAAGATATCGGTGTCATCACTGGCGGTGTCGCTGGCGGTTTATTAGGTAGTACTGTAGGAAGAGGTTCTGGTCAAGTAGCAGCCATTGCTGTTGGTACGGTTGCAGGCGCCATGATTGGCGGATCCATTGGTAGAGACATGGATGAAAATGATCGCTACAGAATGAATCGCGCATTAGAATCAAATCCGGTTGGCCAACCAGCTTACTGGCGTAATGCGAGAACGGGTGCTAATTATCGCGTGGTTCCAATCAAAAATGTACGCGTTGGTGGCAACGAATATTGCCGCGAATATCGCTCAACAGCAGATATTGCTGGTAAAAAACAACAAATCTACGGCACTGCCTGCCGCAGACCAGATGGCACATGGGAAACTGTACGTTAAACGTATTGTGACGTCACACAGAAAGGCAGCATAAGCTGCCTTTTTATTTTTAGGGACAGAATCTGATGAGTAAACAAAAATTAAATCATTGTTGCCAAGCTTGCGGCGCACTACATCCGAAATGGAGTGGCCAATGTAATGCTTGCTTGAGCTGGAATACGATCGTAGAAGAAATTCAAAAACCAGCAGTAACGTCTCGCACAGGTTATGTCGGAACCGGTTCTACGATCACACGCATGACTGATGTCACCTTGCATGAAACGACACGCGTTACAACTGGATTACAAGAATTAGACCGTGTGTTAGGTGGCGGTTTAATCATGGGTTCTGCAACCTTAATTGGTGGTGATCCTGGAATAGGAAAATCGACACTCTTATTACAAGCAATTGCATATCTGAGCGAAACATTTAAAGCATTGTATGTCACTGGTGAAGAATCTTTACAACAAGTCACCTTGCGCGCAAGACGTTTGGGTTTGAAAGATAATCATTTATGGTTATTAACAGATACGGATGTCGAAACGATTATACAACATGCGCGCGCAGAACAACCTCGCATCTTAGTAATCGATTCGATACAAACGATGCATACGCCGCACCTGAGTTCTGCACCAGGTTCCGTTTCACAAGTGCGTGAATCTGCGATGCAGTTAGTGCAATATGCAAAACAAACTGATACTGCTTTATTTCTCGTTGGACATGTCACGAAAGACGGTCATCTCGCAGGACCGCGCGTACTTGAACATATGGTTGATACGGTTCTGTACTTCGAGGGAGAACAAGATAGTCGTTATCGTATGATACGCGCTGTTAAAAATCGTTTCGGTGCGGTCAATGAACTTGGCATTTTTGCAATGACAGATAAAGGTTTGCGAGAAGTGAATCAGCCGTCAGCCATTTTTTTATCGCGATCAAGTCAAAATGCTGCCGGCAGCATTATCACTGCGACGAAAGAAGGTTCGCGACCCTTACTTGTAGAAGTCCAAGCTTTAGTTGATCAAAGTCACGTTGCGAATCCGCGTCGGTTATCAGTTGGTTTAGATGCGCAACGCTTATCAATGTTGCTAGCAGTTCTGCATAAGCATACGGGAATTTCAATTCATAGCATGGATGTTTTTTTAAATGTGGTCGGTGGTTTGCAAATCACTGAACCTTCAGCTGACTTACCAGCCATCTTTGCGATTTTATCTAGTCTTAGAAATCGAGTATTACCTGCTGATTTAATCACGTTTGGTGAGTTAGGATTGTCTGGTGAGATTCGACCGGTACCTGGCGGACAAGAACGTTTGAAAGAAGCGGCTAAACATGGTTTTAAAAAAGCGATCGTGCCGCATGGTAATGTTGTTAAACAAGGCATAGATGGCATGACGGTTGTGTCAGTGCAACATTTAAAAGATGCCGTGGAACAATTTGAAATGATTTAATGTAAAAGGATTTTATGCTTACAAGACCGAATGAACATAAGCTGTTTAAATGGCATATTGCCGCGCGACTGATGACTGTCATACGCGGCATTCCGATGTATCGCTCATCTGGATTTCATTCTAAATTTAAAAGAACATGGCTGCCGTGTATGGGCATTGATGGCACGGATTGGTTTCGCAAACCCGCATTATGTTTGCCGCAAGAAATCATAAGCTATTGCAAAAAAATTGGTTTAGATCATATGTTCACGCTAAAACGATTTGGTAATACACAATCGATTTGCATTTCGGCATCGATTGGGACGGGTATCTGGGAAACAAAACAAGGCGCTGATTTAAAAACATTTTTAAAAGAAAATTATTCTAAATATTTTTTATCAGACTTAGAATTGTTAGAAATTAAAAAATTAAGACTAGCGAAACACAGAACGATTAAAAATGTGAGTGTGGCAAATCACTACCTTGAATTGCATGGCGCATGGTTTCCTGTGAAATATCAGAGTAGATTGCCTTCAGAGAAAGAATATAATTTCTTTCTCGAAAATGAGACTCCAAAAATCCGCAAAGCGCTTAGTATGATATTGGTAAGCAAACATCCGATTACGCAATCAGTCTTTGAAATGATTTGCAAGTTATCTCTTGATGAGAAATTATTTGATTCTGCTTTAGATCATGGCTTATTTGAAGTATACGAAAATATTGTTTACCTTAAAAAAGCGTTAGAGAATAATCAAAACAATCTCACTAAAGATGACTTAATCAAACTGAATCCTTTATATGACTTATTACTGCCACCAAAGTATCTTTTCCTCAAAACGTTTTATGCTGGACGAAATATTTTTCGTCACTTGCTAAATGATTCCATTAATGAAGATATCCTTCAGATTATGGAAAAATTAAATGATTTAAATTTACTTGATCGATATTCAGCACTCGTAATCAATCAAACAACACGCCGTGCTTTATTTGATTTGGACAGACGAAATGAATTGAGTAAAGTAACCGTCAAAAAACTATGCAGCGAAAATAAAAACCATTTTTTAACTCAAAATCACACCATACGTCTAGATCATAAAATAACGATTGGATCATATCGTTTTTTTAACAATCAAAAAATGATTGCTGAAGAAATCACAAATCATTCTGAGATAAGCATTAAGTTGAGATAAGCAGATCATCTTTTAATGCAAATTCAACTCCCAAGCAATTGATTAAGCAATTTCGCTAGACGATATCCTGCGATTACAGCTTGTTGTTCAGCAATGCTCTTACCTTTTTGGATATAATCGTCAGAAACAACTTCCCCTATAGGCGTTGCATAAACATAACGTTTTGCATTCAGCATGCCTTCTGTCGTCCAATCGCTCGGTTTTAATTGATTTATTTTTTCACCGAAAGAATCTTCCGAGTATTGTGCTGCAAGCTGATTCGCAAGATGTTCAATATTTTCATTCGTATCACTGATTTCAAAAACACCGACACCATTGTCCCAAATATGATGAAGATTATCTTTTTTATTGCGATAAACGACATGATAAGCATTACCGCCTCTATCACCATTCTTCATCTCTTCAGACACATAAGTAACTGTATGTAGGGGTTGATGTAAGTCGCTTACAATATGTGAATAGAATGCTAAGAATCTTGAGCGCTCATAGCGATTTGCTTTTTTATTTTTAACGATGGGTAACATTTTGTTAACTGCCCAGAGAGCGTTGTCTGTTGTCATTACATTTTTGAGGCGTGTGCCATCAGTGCTAAATGGAATATCGATATAATGCCAATGCGCATAAGTTTCGATTTTTTGTCTGCGAATTAAATCTGGCCAAACTGCAAGATCAGAGAAATTTTTGATATATGGATATTGCTGATTCATATCATGAACTAAACTATCAACTGTATTGCGAGCATCTGGATTCAGATGATCATATGCAATTTTCGCAATGACTTTATGTCCAGTGGCATTCCAAGAAAAATTTATGATGGGAAACAAAGAGAAGATGATAAAGAGAGAAGAGAACAACATTCGATTACGATTCATGTTATCTCCTTTAGATTTGTTAAGTTGACTGTAACGGTAACGGGAATTGATGGCAAGTGTGATGTTATTGAGAGTAAGAAAGCCGTTCGCCCTGAGGAGGCGCGCTTTTTGCGCCGTCTCGAAGGGTTCAATCAAACTTTTTGGAAACCCTTCGAGACGGCGCAAAAAGCGCGCCTCCTCAGGGCGAACGGCTTCTTCGCAATGATGTTCGCGACTAACCCGCATCCGCAACATATATCTTCGGTCTCGGCGTCATTCGCGTCAAAATCTCATACGGCGATGTTTTACACGTACGTGCCACGCGTTCCACGGGTAATCCCTCACCCCACAATATCACCTTATCTCCAACTGCCGCTGTCGCAAGTGGTCGTAAATCCACACTCAACATATCCATCGAGACGCGACCAACCAACGGACATTCCACACCATTAATCAGTATCGGCGTTCCACTCGCTGCGAATTGTGGATAGCCATCACCGTAACCCACACCCACAATCCCAACTTGCATATCTTCAGGTGCAGTCCAAGTACCGCCGTAACCAATTTTGCCGCCTTGCTTCACGCTCGTGATTGCGATTAATCGCGACCATAAAGTCATGACTGGTTTCAATTGAAAATCGAGACCCGTTTTATCTAATAAAGGAGATGCACCATACAGCATTAATCCAGGTCTCACCCAATCTGCATGCGTATCAGACCAAGCTAAAATCGCAGCAGAATTCGCCATACTTTTTGGGCCGGGA
>Ga0206869_1174_pt2 | contig 9559 bp, 15 predicted proteins | sample Alteio_BWOrgCont_35_FD_152618 | JGI IMG/M metagenome (GOLD analysis project Ga0206869, IMG submission 152618) | Enriched cells from forest soil in Barre Woods Harvard Forest LTER site, Petersham, Massachusetts, United States -... | ecosystem: Environmental > Terrestrial > Soil > Temperate forest > O... | reverse complement strand
TCAGGAGAAGTACGGCATCGCGCGAGATGCTGCACAAAAGCAGGTCGATGAATGGAACGCTGTCGAGTCTCAGCACGCTGACTACGAAGAAAAACGCAAGGCCAGCTAGGTAATTCCACCTTCATACTAAAAGGGAAGCCGTTACGCGGCTTCCCTTTTTACTTGTTTCTGTGGTTCGACGGGCTGCGAACGGCTCGAGATTTTAATTGGACTGAGGCGGATTCGCGCCGCCGTTCGGATTGTTGGGTGTCTGACTGTTCGGTGTGTTTGGTGTGTTTGGGTTTGCGCTTCCTGGATTTTCATTCCCTTGGGATGGGTTGGTCGTGTTTGGGTTTCCGCTTCCAGAATTAGGAGCGGCAGTACCGGGCTGTGGCGCTGCGGTTCCCGGCGTTGGCGATGCTGTTCCCGGTGGTGGAGCTGCAGTACCCGGATTTGTATTTCCGGGGCGGGTCTGACCCGGCGCGGCACTCTGACCTGCGCCTCCAGCTTGACCTGCTCCGTTGCCAGAACCTGAGCCCGCGCCGCCCGCACCCGACTGGGCTAAAACCCAGGAAGCCGAGAGCAGAACCAGAAATAAAACCGTAGCTTTGGTATTCATGTGTAACCTCCGAAACATGGGATGACCTATGTCACCACTAGCTTGGGCCGGGGCTGCGCTTTGCGCTATCGAGCAGACGCCTTACTCGGTGAGGGGAAAATCTGTACCGGCGGCGGTCGCCTGGAGTCGAGAAATCATGAAACCAGTTCGATGCTCTCGATGTGTAAAGTATTCGTGGCCGGATCGACGCTCCCGACGACCTTCACCCGCTTATCCTGATACTTGGTCACCCTGCTTTGGTCATCGAGTTGGTACGTGGTGTCGTCTCCGGCCTTCAGGACGAATCTTTCGCCCTGCTTGACGATGATGCCCGTAATGCTCTGCTTCGAAGCTTGCTGCTGCTGGGATTGAGAATTCGCCGACTGATCGGGCTGCTGGTCATCCGGGGATGGCGACGAATCGGGTAGTGGGACTGCCTCCTGCAATCGTGACCATTCAACTGGCTCGCAACCCAACGCCCCTGGCGTGACATCGGGACAAGGCTGGGGCGTTTCTTCCTGGCAAAACACTACGGGCGACACGGTGAATACAAGTAGCAAAAGGAAGGTGAATCTGAATGGCGCATTTGCATCTCGTTTCATATCGGAGCCACCAGGGGCGAAGCAGCTCGCAGAGACGCAACCAAAGTAAGGAGAAATCGGTTGCCACCGCGAACTCATCTTGTTTCCGACGGACATCGTTTTGCCCCGTAGCCTTCGCGGGAATTTTCCACCTCTCTCCGATGCCAATTGTCCAAAAGCGTTGTCTCATTCACCTGGAGGATTTGGATCTGCGGGATTTGCCGAAACAAGATGGGGCTGCAACTTATTGCAGCGGCTCGAGCAGGGAATTGGAGTTGGGGGAACGCGAGCGGTCAGACCCCGCGCAGATGGCGAAGGCAGGGAACTGAAAGCGGACACCTCCCCTCGATGTCCGCACAATGATCGGAGACAGTTACACGCTACGCCGCCGAGCCTTGTGTTGGATTCTGGAGCTGCGACGGCATCTGCACCTGGATAATGTTGTTCTTCACAGCATAAACAACCAGATCCCGGATCGAGTGGAAGCCCAGTTTTCGCATGATGTTGCTGCGATGCGTCTCGGCAGTTTTTGTACTCAGGTTCAGCACGCAGGCTACTTCCTTCGAACTCTTTCCCTCGGCAAGCAGTTGGATCACTTCCCGTTCCCGCGTGGTCAACTTCGGCAATCGCGGAGGTTCCGTGCTTGACCCGTTATGTCCTTTGTCCAGAAAACCGGCGAGAACCATATCGTTCACTCGCGGTGTAAAGAACATACGATTGCGCTGTAGCGCCTCTACTGCAGAAACCAAATCGCGAGCGGCATCCGACTTCAAAACGAAGCCGCGAGCGCCGGCGTCCAACGCCTCACGAATGACCTGATCCGAATCCGTGATCGTCAGGACGATGACCTTGCAGTGGGGATCACGTTGGGTTAGCTGACGGGTCGCCGCCAGACCGTTGAGGTTTGGCATGCCGACATCCAGTATTACGACGTCAGGCTTCAATTGCACTGCTTTTTCGACAGCTTCGCGGCCATCCTTCGCCTCGGCGCAGATCTCCCAACCCTCGTGCGCTTGTAAAAGAGCGCACAACCCGCGTCGTACCACTTCATGGTCGTCAGCGATAAGAATTCGCAGCTTCATTGCTCACCTCCGTGAGTGTTGCCTTGCTAATTCGCAAACCCAGGACAAAAAACTTAGTCGCGCATCAAGCTCTACATCTCACTGCCCACGCCGCGAGGTTTTAGACAGAATCCCCCGGCCGCTCATTCAGAGCCATAAAAGGCATATGCCGGCTTACCGCTTCTACCGCCGCCAACAAGTCGCGCGCCGCGTTCGACTTCACGACGTATCCTCGAGCGCCCGCTTCTAAAGCCTCCCGCATCATGTGCGGAGAATCATGTTGCGTCACAATCAAAATCTCAGAGGCCGGCGCAGTCTTACGAATCAATCGGCAGGCCTCCAGCCCGCTCATCTTGGGCATTGTAATGTCGAGCACCACGACATCCGGTTTCAAAGTCGTAGCTTTATCCACGGCTTCCGCTCCATCCGCCGCTTCATCAACGATTTCCCACTCGGGATGCCCCCCTAGCAAAGTTCTTAGCCCATGCCGTACAACTGGGTGGTCGTCCACAACCAAAATGCGGACCCTCATAAATTATTCTTAGCTCTGGAGAGCGCCAAAAACCAACTGTTCAAGTCTTTCGATCCTGAGTATCCTCCACAGGGATCCCCCGACCTCCTGTACAGCCACGGCAACGAATTCGAACTTCCCCTGCTACGCCACACTAGTGGCACAATCTGACGGGACCGGTATCGTTACGCGCATTGATGCGCCGGAAGCGTCCGATTCAATTTGAAACTTTCCGCCTAGTTCCCGCGCCCTCTCATGCATGCTCATAAGACCGACACCCGTCCCTGCTCCGGTCTCGCGAAAATGATTGAGCAACCCTGGTTCCATCCCGCGGCCGTTGTCCATCACTTCTAAAATCACTTGTCCAGGAGCTCGCCGGATCACGATCTTCGCCTCTGAGGCGCCGGAGTGGCGATGTACATTGGTCAGGGCTTCCTGCAAAATACGGAAAAGCGCCAGTTCGATGGCGTCCGGTAAGCGGACCGGATCGTCAGGGGCCTCCAACGTCAACTTCAGACCGCTTCGAAGACCAAAACCCTCTACATACCAGCGCGCCGCCGAAGCTATCCCCACAGCATCCATCGTCGGCGGGTGAAGCAGATAAGACAAGGTGCGAACTTCATTGATGCATCGTTCCAGCAACTCATCGCACTGCGACCACAATTCTTCGCGCTCTGGAAACCGCCGGAGTATGTCCACGTCGAGTTTCAATGCGACCAGGTACTGCCCGAGACTATCGTGCAGTTCACGGGCAATGCGTCGCCGTTCGGAGTCCTGCAAGCTGAGCAGCCTCGACGACAGCTGGCGCAAGGCCGCAGTGCGCTGCTCCACCACGGACTCCAAATCCGCATGGCTGCGCCGGAGTTTCTCCTCGACCCGCGTTCGCTCCGCGATCTCGTTCTCGAGCGCCTGTGCTCTTTGTTGCAAGTGCGCGATGCTGCGAACGCGCTCATCGTGACTGACTAAGGCGGTATAGCTCTCGCCAGGAATTACGTCGGAATGTTCGTCGCAGATCTTAAGAAGCATCGCGCCGTGTTCTTCCCGGCAGAAATCCGCCATCGGGTAAGCGCAACGCAGGAAGAAGCTGTGGGTTCGCGCCAGCTCATTCCACAGTTGTTCGAGACGGATTGCGGCTTCCGGCTTTCCGTCCGCCCATAACAAAGCCACCATCTCACCAAATGCTGCGACATGCGGAGCCTCGCTCTTTGCAGCGGCCGTCACTTTTTCGACCTCGCGACCCACTACTGCCGCGAAGCGCGCTTCATCGGGCATCCCGCGCAACATTATTTTCGCCAGTGTCTCTGCCGCGTCCAGGAGCACGTATCGTTTCTGTGCAATGATCCCTGCCGTGTCCAAACCGCAGGCCTGCAGCCTCTTGGTGAGGCCGTCCCGATGCTCTTCGGTTGCGATCACTACAGCAACATCGCCCGCTCCCAGCGCGGTGCCAATGAATCGGCACAATTCGTCGAGCAGAAATCCGTCTTCTCCGTAGAACTGAACCACGTGGCCTGCGTGATCGTGATCGCCCCAATTCGCAATGGGGGCGGACGAAGTAACGTGCAAGCTCGGAGTATTGGCTGTGCTCATCTTAATTCCTTGCCGAACAGTAACTTGCAGTGGGGGTACAACTACGACTACAACCCTAATCCACGGTAGTGTACCCTCGTTAAACCTTATCGGGACATACAGGGAATCCTGTATCCTCCTATCGAAATGTCTTGATGTGGTGAACCTGGTCAGTGCGCGGAGCCGGGATTCAACGTAATCGGCCGTTGCCGACCCGGGTGTCCTATTTGTCACTCTTCCAGATATAGAAATTCTCTTCGTCTGACAAAGTTTCGATTCCCAAGCCTTTTGCAGCGGACGCACGATGGACAGCCGATCGCAGATTCGCCAACGTGATCCCGTCCACCTTGGCCAGGGGAATTTTGATCGCCGAGCCGGTGGGCAGGGTTGCGAGATCCTCGAAGACCCCCTCCAGCAGATCATGGTGTTTCCCCCGTCGATTCCTTCTGAGATTCGCGACCACCACGCGGTCATAGTTCAAAGCCGATCCCTGATTCTTTGCATTGTCCTTTGGCATACGATTGAAATCCCTCAGAGATATTTATAGCAAAACTTATACGATTATAGAAGATTGTTGTCAAGAGTTTTTTTATTGTATTTAGCGTACGTTTAACATACTTGGTAAGTGGGTTAGGGATACTGCGGTTAGCTATTCGGGGATACTCGGTGGCGTTTTATCGCTCGTGTGAATATCTCCGCTTCTTTAATTCTTGTGGCTCAAGTATTTCCACCCTTTTTTAGCAGGAGGCGTATGTTCCAGATTGTAGGGCAGTAAAAGAGAGGTCACGACGTACCATGAATTTCACCTGGCAGGAAAAATACACGACAGCTCTGCTCGAGCTCGATCACGACGAACTGCCGCGGCGAATTGAGGTCGCGGAGAAAGCTATTTATCAACGAATTGAAGAATTAAAGCGCGCTGGCGCCAGTTCGGGGGAAGAATTGTGGGCGATCAACGATGCGCTCCGAGGGCTGCGTGCGGTGGCCAAACACGAATGTCAAGCCCGGCATTTGTCGGAGGTGAAAGTGCCTCAAAGCGAGTCCACACCATGAATCATCCTCATGAGTTGAAAATCAGGAATTGCCGCATCCCGATCGTTTGCTCTCGCATCAGAAGGCAAGTGATGGCTGAGACGCTTGATCAACAGTGGCGGCAGATCCGCCGGGATGCGACGATTGAAAGAGATACGCCCAAGTTGGCGAAGCTGATCGCCGACTGGAGAAACGCAAACCGCTAAAATTCTCCACCGGGACAATAAGATTTGAGCGATATGGGTGCCAACTGATGTCGCGGCCCACGATGTCACCACGTAAGAAGGCGCAGGTAGCCTTTGCATCGGCCGTCGTCTTACTTTGCCTCAGCGCCTTCGCAACCTTTCTCACTATCGTGCGCCTCATCGAAAGTGAGAAATGGGTGGTTCATAGTTACCAGGTTCAAGCGACTCTCGGAAACGTCAATTCAGCTGCAGTCGACGCCGGACGTGCTCGTTCCGCCTACGTGATTACCGGGGACGCCGACTTTTTGAACAACTTTGAGGCGGCGCTTCCCGCCATGGACCAGGCGGTTCAGCATTTGAGAGAACTGACGAGGGATAACCCGCTGCAGCAGCAACTCTGCACCAGCCTGGAAGAGCTGATGAACCGCAGGATGGCTCTGTTTCGAGAGTCCGTGGAACTTAGGAATACGGACCCTCAAAATGCGCAAGGGCAAACCGATATAACCCGTCGAGGTTTGCCAATTGCTTCCGCGGCGACTTCCACGACGCAACAGATGTGGGATGAGGAACAAAGATTGCTGAATGTCCGCACCGGGGCTTCACGGCACTTGTTCACTCTGGCCGTCGTCGTCCTGATGATCACTTTTATCCTGGCGCTTATCATGTTTTCCGTCCATTACCGGCTCCTTACAACCGAGCTCGAAGCCCGCGAGCAGGCGGAGCGCAATGTTCGCGACAGCGAACAATCGCTGCGCAGTCTGACCGGGCGGCTCCTGCAACTGCAAGATGAGGAGCGCCGCCGATTCTCCCGCGAGCTTCACGATAGTCTCGGGCAGTACTTGGCGGGGGTGAAAATGAATCTGGAGATGTTTTCGAGCTCACAGCCGCCCGATATTCTTTTGTCGGAAGCGATTCAACTGTTGGATGAATCGATCGCCGAAACTCGGACGATCTCGCACTTATTACATCCGCCGCTTTTGGACGAAGCCGGCTTCTCATCTGCGGCCAAATGGTATCTCGACGGATTTGCTCAGCGCAGTGGGATTGCTGTAAAGGCGGACTTTCCCGACGCCGTCGACCGCTTACCCAAATCGATTGAGCTCGGGCTTTTTCGTGTGTTGCAGGAGAGTCTAACTAACATCCATCGTCACTCTGGCAGTTCCAGAGCTGAGGTCGCTCTTAAGCTTTTTCCCGACAAAGTGATTCTTCAGGTGAGGGATTATGGAAAAGGCATTCCGCGCGAACTGCTGGACGATTTTCGAACCCGAGGCGCTAGTTTTGGAGTCGGCCTCGCGGGGATGCGGGAACGGCTGCGTGAACTCGGCGGCCAGCTCGATATTCATTCCACCAACGGCACGCTAGTTTCGGTTTCCATGCCCCTTCGGGAAGTGGCCAGCGCAGTTGACGCTCCCGCCGCCGACTGACCTTGGTTAATTCTGGAAGTAGGTTTCATCCCGCAGCAGAGCTCCCACGGCGTCCACGACGGAGTTGATGTCTGCCTTGGCACAAGCCCCTCGGATCCCAACTTTTCGGGCCTCTTCATTCAACTGCTTAGAGGTGTGTATGGTCACCATCAGAATGGGGGTCCTCGGAGACAGGGCGAAAATGCGTCGAGCGGCATCCAGGCCGTTCATCTCGGGCATCTGAAAGTCAATTACAAGCAAATCAGGCTTGGTTGTTTTAAATCGCTCGACTGCTTCTTTGCCATTGCTGGCCTCATCACAGACCAGCCAGTCCGCGTGTTGATCCAGTAAGCCGCGAAGACAACGTCGTATGGCCGGGTTGTCGTCTGCTACCATGATCCGAACCAACGAGATTTCTCCTGTCCGGGCAAAGAGAAGGGCCAGGTTTCCTCTCGCCACTTCCGAGACTATTGGCCATGCAAACGCTTAGCAATACCCTGAACACCTGACGCACCAGCAACTTATTGGGCGGCGCCAACCTGAACATCTTTACCTGACGCCACGGCAAATGTGCCCTGTGGGAGATGCAAGCGTGACTGGCCTGACAGCCGTTCCGCTTCGGGCCGGCCAAGCTGCGAGAGCAGAAGTTAGTTAGAAGGATGTGCAGAAAAGGGCCGGAATACAGGATTCACCGTATGTACAATTTTACTCCGTCCTAGAAATATAAGTTTGTCAGTTACATCCTTTAGATTGTGTGGAGCCGAGTATGGAAGCTAGGGTACATCGATCTCCGTCAGTGTCTGTTGTGGGTTGGAAAGATTTCTACATGGCCGCAATTTTTGAAGACGACAGCACTAAGATCCCGCAACGCATCGCCGAAGCGGAGAGAGCCCTCGCGGTGCGGGAGGCCGAACTGTGCTGCGTAGATGGGAATCAGGAGCGGGAGCAACAAGCGATGGCAAACGCTATGTATTTTCTGCGGCTTCTGCGGAAAATAGAAAAAATAGAAGCGCTGGCGAGCGCATCGTATGAAAGCGCTACAGAGCCCGTGGGGCCTTCCCTCAACCCCGCTGAATGGGCGTAGGTCGGCAAGATTTACATACCTTTCTCTTTCCTCCCCTTCTGTACAATCAACAACTTGATTGTTCGGCATAATACGTGCTCTCTAACCAGCACTCCACACTGCAGAAATTCGGAGTGCGAAAATGTTAGAAGGCAATCAACGCGACTGGCGGGAGTTATGCGCGGCTGCAGTTCACGAGCCTGACTCTGAAAAGCTTGCCGATCTCGTGAACCAAATCATCAAAGCTCTGGACGAACGTGCGGGAAAACTGAAAATTGGTGTCGCCAGAGAAGTCCAAGACGTTTTATCTGCTGTGAGACAAAAGTAGCAAGGCCCTCCGCCGCCAGCGAGAAAGCGTCACGAAACTCTCTCGCCCAGATTCTCCCGTTCCGCGCTAGACTCGACCCATCAACACCAAAATCAGCACAATGACGACCACTAAACCGAGGCCGCCACTTGGATAGTAGCCCCACCCGGAACTGTACGGCCAGGTAGGCAAGGCTCCGACCAGTAGTAGCACCAGGACGATAAGCAGAATAGTTGACATTAACGTCTCCCTTTGAACTAGAAGTCACCTGGCACGCGAGGCCAGATGCGGAACTTCAGTTTTTCCGGCTGCTAAAAGATTGCTCGCGTTGCCGGTACCAGCAGGATTTCGCACGCAACCATCCGGCTGTCTAAATGCAAAGTACAGCGCCGAGGGCGGTTTTTATATCCGGTCAACTTCGTATCTGATGGTGTTTCGCGCTGTACCTAAATAACTGCCGCGCTTGGGGATAAAGCAGAAAACAAATGCATAAGAACAAACAACGGCCAGGCTGCAAAGGCCTGGCCGTTGTTTGAATGAAGGATTCGCGTTTATTTATTCGGCGTGCTGGCAGAAGCGGTGTTGGCCGGCGCAGTCGACTTCGCGTCGCCTTGCTGGCGAGCCTGCGTGGAATACTTCTTCACCGCCGCCAGGAACGTTCCGGAATTTGCAGTCGGCGCAACCTTGCCATTCAGAATGTCCGCAAAGGGAATCGGTTTGCCGTACAGCAGCGCCGTCTCGTCGTTGTCCTGCTTGACGACTGCGCCGCTCAAATCGATGCCGGCAAAAATCCCGCGCGCTCGCGAGTAAGTCAGCACTTCGGCTCGCATCGAGATATCCGTGTCCGCCGCCGTATCGCGGCCCACCGGCCCTGCGGCCGCCGAAGCGTCGCCACCCAGTTTGAATTTGCTCGCCAGCAAGTGCTGCATGCCCTGATCGTTCGTGACCACCATCACCAGATCAATTGCCTGTCCGCCCAGCTGCAGGCCCCAACTGCCGCCCGTAATGCTGATCGGTGCCGGCGCGCTCCATCCGTGCGCAGTGCGGCAAGTGACAATGCCCTTGCCGTGCTGCCCGCCGAAGCCCACCGCAATCTTAATCACCGACGGGATCACCGCAATGCACTTCGAACTGTCCATGACTTTGTCGGGAATCGCTTTATCCGGCGTGCCCATGATTTCGTTCAGCACCTCCGCCGACTTTTCAATGCGTTTGCCGATATCGGTTTGATCTTTATCGTTGTCGTCCGCGTTCCGACGGTACTCTCTCGAAT
>Ga0206869_1200_pt1 | contig 9570 bp, 7 predicted proteins | sample Alteio_BWOrgCont_35_FD_152618 | JGI IMG/M metagenome (GOLD analysis project Ga0206869, IMG submission 152618) | Enriched cells from forest soil in Barre Woods Harvard Forest LTER site, Petersham, Massachusetts, United States -... | ecosystem: Environmental > Terrestrial > Soil > Temperate forest > O... | reverse complement strand
TTAATCTGCAATAGCGGTATATTTTGCTCCGACAGCCACCGTAATGCGTCAAAGGTAATAGAGCCCTTGCTGTCTAAAATAACAATGCGGGACGGTAATTGCCGGTCACCGGGGAAATACCGGTATTCTTCCGGCTGCTGGGGATAATGGGTAAAGCCGTTTTGAATAAACAATGTGCCACGGTCTAGCGCAATACGGATGCCGTAGCCGCCCAATACTAGCGGCTGCCGCTCGGGCTTATATGCCCGTTTGCGGGCGACGTGTCTATTAGCGGCCTTTTCCCGCCAATATTCACCGCGTGAGGCCCAAGCCGTGCTATCGTCTTCAATTGCAGAGGCAGCCTTCATTGCATCTGCTCAGCTTTGGCGACTAAATTCTGTTGCGCCGCAAGTTCTGCGTTATAGGTATGTTCCAAGGCCTCAAGCTTCTTTTCTACAGCTACAAGCTTTTTGGCATAAGTAAGGCCTACATTTTTTAATTTATCACACTCTGGAATCGATATACCATTCTTAGCATAGTCATCACACCCTTGCCGTTTTTGCAGCACTTCGTTTGTCAGCGGTGGAATTTTACTATTGAGTTCATACTGAACCGACTGCACTTGAGTATGGATTTGATTAGTGGCGACAACGCCTTGATTCATTGCAACGATAATTTGATTATCGCGTTGGGCCAATACAGCGCCATGATTTATTGAAATGGCAACGTTATTTCCTGAGCTTCCTGCGACACTATTCACCTTTCCATAATAGGATTGTTCTTTTGCAGTAATGGCTTGATATTGCTGTTCAATGGTAGGTAATTTACTCAGGAAAATATCGAGTCTCGGGTTTATATCCTCAATCCTGCTAACGAGCGTTTCAACCTCTGCCGTGAACTTCTGCTGCTGCATTGCCTGCTTCTCCTGTGTCGCAGCGGCAGCCTTATCCGTCAAAATACTCTGAGATTTATTCCTCAGGTCGGCAGATAACCTCTGAAAAGTAGCTAAGTCAGATGGTGTATAAATGCGAGTTGTAGGGGGTACGCCCAAAATGCTGGCAGTCAGCGTCAGATTATCGCCATCCCGCGTACCGGCGACCGTTATATTTATGGGAATCAGGCTCGGCACTACAGTGAAGTTGATATTCTTGCCATCTGTCACCCCATCAATCGAACCGCTTATGTCGGCGATAGTCCCTTTTTCATTCAATTTAACGCTTTCGACTTGACCGGCTAATTTCCCACCTTGCGTTTCAACAAGACGGAACATTTCGATACCTTCTGCATCGTGCGAGATATAGGTGCCTGAAAGACTTCGCGTGCTGAACGCGTAGTAAGAGCCCCAGGAAGTGACTAAAACGAATGCGCTGGCAAGAACCGCCGACCGAATATTAATTGGAATTGTCATAAACTCCCCAAGTTTTGGTGATCGGGAAGTTTAGAAAACCTGTCTTTGGAAAGGTTCGTACTGGCCTTTGGGCTTTCGCCTTGGACATACGCCAATACCTCCCCGACCATAAGGTCGAGGAGTGCAATTCCGGCAGCACTCAGGCCGCCAAAGACAGAGGTTCTAACGCCCCAAAGCAGGACTGGACTGCTTCGATTAATAAGATATTACCGTTTGCCCGTATTACGCAAGCTGTAATTGCACAATACGGCAACATATGGTTCTATATGCTACTGAATTAGGCCCTGTTTTTCATTTTTGAGGTACTATGGCGAGAAGAACCAGTGGTTGGACAGTAGTAAAAAGAATTGCTCGGGAAGTTGACCGCGCCAATAGAGCAAATCAGCGAGCCCAAATTAGTCATAAAAAAGCAGTTTTGCGTGACATGGAAGCCGTTGTTAAAAAAGCAACGCGGCTTCAAGAGCAGTTCAATAGAACTATACATGCTGCCAACGATGCGACAACGCTAGCCACAAAGGAAGCAAAGCTTCTTGAGGCGAAAAGCACTCTAGACGAGCTTACAAGGCTTGGTAATGAGCATTCTTTTATCACTTTAACAAATGATAGTGGAGCGAGAGAAGGAATTGCTAGAATCCAAGCCGATGTTAAAGCACTCCAATTAGAGCAATTTCAAAAAAGAGCGTCTGAGCAGTCGGCCTTATCAGAAACTGCCGAAGCGCAAAGGATAAGAGATGCAATAGGTAATCTGCTTGAGAATTGCCTGACGTATAATGGGGTTCTTAACTGGGAAAATGCCAAAGACTTTACGAAATTTTCTGTTCCAGAGCCTACAAAACCGTCACAACCGATGTTACCCCCGCATCCTGCTCTTGATGAAGTTCCTGCCGAACCCGATGCAAAAGATTTGAAATACAAACCTCAGATACCTTTACTGACATGGTTCTCCAAACAGAAGAAATCTCTTCTTATCGCCGCTGCAAACCAACAATATGCACAGGATTTGGCAGAGTGGGAAAAAGAAGCCGCCAATATCAAAGAGGCCAACGAATCCCAATTGTATGAATGGGAGCGAAATAAGCAGTCCCTTATCTATGCTTGGGAAAATAGTTATAAAACTACACACGATGTTTGGAAAAGAAATAAGCAACAGTTCATTGATGCACAAAATGAACACAACGCCTTTCTCCCGCAGCTAAAACAACAATATGAAGCACACGATAAGGGCGCTATTGAAAAATATTGTGGGTTAATACTGAATCGTTCCAAGTATCCAATCCAATTTTCTCGAGACTACCAACTCGAATACCTTGCTGAAGCACAGGTGCTGGCTGTCGATTATAGTTTGCCTAACATTGAAGCTGTTCCTGATTTGAAAGAGGCTAAATTTATCAAGTCAAAGGGAGAAATCAAAAGAACCTTTGTTACCGATAAACAGCGACAGGACTTATATGATAAGCTCCTTTATTCAATTGTTTTTCGTTCTATTTATGAGCTTCTAAGTGCTGATGGAATTAACGCAATCCAGAACATAGTCTTCAACGGGTGGGTCAATAGCGTAGATAAAGCAACTGGTAACGAAGCAAACCGCTGCATTCTAACGATCAGTGTAAAAACTGACGAGTTTAAAACACTCAATCTTGCAAACATAGACCCAAAAGAGTGCTTTAAGAAATTCAAGGGTATTGGAAGCGCTAAGCTTAGCGAGCTTGTGCTAGTCGCTCCTATAATTGATTTAAACAAAAACGACAGAAGGTTTGTGCAGTCTTATAATGTGGCTGATAAAATCCTTGAAGGCGACAATCTAGCCGTAATGCACTGGGAGGACTTTGAACATTTAATCCGAGAGTTATTTGAGAAAGAATTTGGTGCGAACGGCGGAGAAGTGCGAGTCACTCAGGCAAGCAGAGACGGGGGTGTAGATGCAGTTATATTTGACCCTGACCCTATACGCGGTGGTAAAATCGTTGTGCAAGCGAAGCGTTACACTAATACTGTCGGTGTAGCGGCCGTAAGAGATTTATACGGCACGCTTATCAACGAAGGTGCCATGAAGGGCATCTTGATAACTACATCCGACTATGGGCCTGACGCCTTTCATTTCGCACGGGACAAGCCAATTACGCTGATGACAGGTGCAAACCTCCTTCATTTGCTTGAGAGGCATGGGCGGAAGGCAAGGATAGACCTCAAAGAGGCCAAAAAAGCAGCAGTATGAATAAGACCGCCACAAACTTAAAATTATATTTATTACAGGGCTACCAGTTTACTGTCGAAATTCTAGAGCTTTTAAAATTTCTGGTCGAGGGTAAGCGCAAAAAACGCTTTCTAGAATCAAGCGCTCAGGCGGAAGTAGAAGAACTCACACGGCGAAATAAAAAATATCAGTATTTAGCCTATGGCTTTTATCAGAAAACCATCGGTAAGATAGAAAATCATAAAACTTTGATATTTATTATAATTGTCCTTTTCATAGCGGCTTCATACCCGCTTGGCAGAATATTGCCATTTTTGAATATTGAAGAATGTAAATTGAACGATATCAGCGAATTTGAAAAGTTCGTTGCTACCATTCAAGCAACTCTCTTTGCTGTGGTTATCCCGTTTTCTACAGCAATATTTGAGTTTGTATTTAAAGATTATAGAACAAAAATTGAGCTTATTCGACTGGTACATAGAGAAACTGGCGTTTTGTTTCTGACGGTCAGTTCTATTTTTCTCACTATTGCAATAACTTGGTGTGAATATTTACATATCGCCCATCGCATTTCTCCGAATTTTGGACTCACACTATTTTTTCTTCTTTGGTTTTTCATCAATACCGCAGGAATGGGCAGATTTATCATCGTTGGGCTACAATTCCTGACACCGTATTATCGCAATTATGCATTGACGAAATTTGTGGCTAATGAAGTTTATCCCAATGAACTGAAAAGTTATATCAGACGTAATATCTATCTCTCGCTCGGAAAATTGACCAAAGAGGAAGGCCAGGATGAGTGAAGAGGGCGAATATTGGGAACCCCAAGTATTTCTCTATCCTATGTTTGATGGGAAGGGTGAGATTCTGGTTGCTGTTAATTTGCCAACCCGAAAACAGTTGATTGATGTTGATCTAAGCTTCCTGAAGCAAGTGATCCGACACTGGATTAAGAACAATCGAAGGCCCAAAAGAAAAAATGAGAACCAATATAATTCTAGGGTGCCAACACTTGTTTTTCCACTTGTACCCAATCAATCCTACGAGGGTAAAGCTGTACTATGCCGCGCTTTAAATGGTGGAAAGCTTAGTCTGATCGACAAATGGTTAGTCAAAAAAGCATTCATATTTGGAGATACAAAGAAAAAAGGGAAGACGGATATCTTAAGCATCGAAAACAGCCTGAGCATACTAAATGAAGCCGTTATCAAAGGAATTAGAGAACTCAATACTGCCCAATTTGAGTCAGCATTTTCAGAATATAAGGATTTCCATTTATTGTTACTTGAACTTGGCGAAATCGAAATAGATGGCCAAAAATTAAATTACGCTAGTATTGAGGGAAAATTTTGGGGATGGAGCGGTAAGCTCCATACGGATTGGGCTCGGAACTATAGAAACATATATGAAGAATCCATAGCTGCCTTAGATAAACAAAACTCCTTCTTTAGAAGCTGCTGTTACGCTGCATTACATCTAGTTGGGGGAATTTTAAGGCTGGCTTCTATGACTGGCCTCGACTCCATACTTCAAATGCAAGGAGTACTTTGGTTTGAGCTTAATGACTGGTGGCAAGCAAAGGTCGAGCAGCAAGGCAACAAAGAGCATAATAATGATACTCCGGTTATACTTCTGCCGCCTGATGCTAAAATTTACAATGAAGCCGTAAAATTCTTCATTGAAGGCTGGGAAAGCACTCAGAGAACCCTTATTAGCAGCACAGATGAGCCAAATATCTCCTGGCAACAATTAGGCCAATTATTTAGCGCATATGACATCCATCTGAAGCAAGTATTATTTATTATAGTTAGATCAATACTGACGGGAAACCGCTATGCGGCTAGGCTGTTAACCGAAGTTTTAATGCGATGGGAAGGAAATGTAAGTCTGTCACTGCATGATGATGGGAATGATTATTTACTTGTCAGTGGGCATAAGGCCATAAAAACAGGAGCGAACCTATTAACGGTAACGTGGGAGCAAGTAAAATCCACTTTACAGATAGGCAGCAAATTTCCATTTACTGAATCAGAAGCGACTGTTTTTAAAGCTATTCTTAAAAATTACTGGCAAGACGTAAATATACTCCTTTCCTGCTTCCTCATTAACTGGAGTCTTACATCCACTTCTCCAAACCCCTTATCGAAAGAGATATTGCATAAATTGCTGAAAGGCATCCTAGACGATAAGGCCAGTAATCATGGAAAGACTATTTTTATTTCCAACATTGGCGAATACATCATCTCTTTTCTACGGCAACATATAGTCCATCGCTGGAATAAAGGAGCATATTCGGCCCTACTTTCAGAGCTATATAACAACATAGATAATCTGACTAAGCCCGAATGGGTGTCGGGCAGAATATATTCAAGTTGGGGTGAGCCTATAGAGAACCAAAGGCTGCCCCACATAATTCTGGCTTTGCTACTTCCTGATGCAAACGCCGGGCTTTCTCAAATGACCAAAGTAAATATCAGCCTTCTTTTAGAAGACGAAAATATTGCTGAGCATTTACAAAATGAATTGGGCAAATTTATTGAAGAAACGAAGAAGCTAAACATAGAAAAAATTGCAGTCACGTTTGCCGATTTTGTTGTTCCGCAAACTCCTCAGAAAATTGTTCCAGACATTACATCATCAGAAGCGGCGGTAGACCATGTAAAACAGGCACAACAAATGCACGAATCTCCAACGGAGCATTTTAGGAAGAAAGCACAAGGTATTGAAAAATTATTCTCGGATTTGAGGCAATCAGTACTAGACTATCGGGCAACCAGAATAAAAAAACTCCCTATTTCAAAAGAAAAGCTTTATAAAATCGCTGAAGAAGCCTCAGCAGAAGCTTTTGATAAAAGTAAGGCCAAGTTTCCTGTCTCTTTATTTGAGATGGTTGAGCTTACAACAGAAAAGCTCAATGAAAGAAAACTGATAAATAATAATTTTCCTAAGGGTGCCCTTATTGAGCCTGAAATGGATCACACGCATTTTGGTGAAGATTGGCACAGTGGCACAATTTCACCATATGTTTATGGATATCTTGTATTTGATATTTTTGAGGCATCAAAATTAGGAAAAGCTTTTAAGAATATCCATATAACTACGCCTCAAGAATATGTGGATTTGATAACTAACACTGCCAACGAAATTAGAGGACAAGGGCTTACGCCCATTATTGTTGTAGAGAATTTTCAGCTCCCACAATGGATTCGTGAATGGAGTTATGCCCGATGGGATAACACCATAAAAATCCCAAACGATCTAAATATCGAAGAAAAAGAGAATCGTCAGCAGGGAGACTATCTTTTTCACTTAAATGGTACGCCTGTCTATGAAGGGAGAGCCCTATTGGGTGGAACTCTAGTTACGTCTCAAGAGAATCTTAAAAAAGTTAGATTTCATCAGTTTGATAATGGCTATCCAGTTCAGATATCTTTTGAAGAAAGTGATGCCGATCCTTGGCACGGTGCAATTATTTATACTTGGGAAAGAGAAGTAGTTTTAGGGAATATGGCAACATATTTTATCACTTACCCGGAATCACAAGACGAGGCTAAGCAGCCTTACTCAGCCTCTTAAATTGCTATTACAAAAACAATGTCGTGGCACCAACTTGCCAGACAATATTTAATATACTGAATATTAATGATATTTCTCATATTTCCAGCATTGACATGGTTAAAGCTGTGAACCTTTGCAGCCTATCATAATACCCCCCGTTACCATTTACCGGCCTTATCTATACCCCTTCCGCCTTCTTTCCGCTTGACGATCCCAGGCGATGACTATATTTTCCCATTTAAGCCCATATCAAACCACATAATCCCATGCAAACCCATAAAGTGGGGGCGGATGGGCGAAATTTAAGGCCATGGCACGCGGATCATGCTTTTCCTCTCCACCTACCAGAACAAGATCGACAAGAAAGGCCGCGTCTCCGTGCCCGCGCCTTTTCGCGCCGCGCTTGGCCGTGTCGCGGGTGAAGGTGAGGAATTTTCCGGCATCGTCGCTTACGGCTCGTTCATCAATCGCTGCGTCGAGGCCTGCGGCATCGAGCGCATCCGCAAACTTTCCTCACGCATCGAGGAGCTCGATCCTTTTTCCGAGGAGCGCGACGCCTTCGCCACTACCATCCTTGGCGGCAGTCAGCAGCTCGCATTCGACGGGGAGGGGCGCGTGATGCTTCCCGAACCGCTCCTGGCGCTCGCCGATCTTTCCGACATGGCCATGTTCGTGGGCAAGGGCGAGACGTTTGAAATCTGGGAGCCGCGCGCTTTCAACGATTACGCGGCGCGGGCCCGCGAGCTTGCGCGCGAGAAGCGCGGCCGCCTGCGCGGCGACGGGGGTGCGCAATGAGCCACGCTCCGGTCATGCTCAAAGAAGTGCTCGCTGCGATACGCCCCGCCGCGGGCGAGGTCTATGTCGACGGCACGTTCGGCGCGGGCGGATATAGCCGCGCGCTGCTCGAAGCTGCCGAATGCACCGTCTATGCCATCGACCGCGACCCCAATGTGGCGGCGCTGGCGGAGAAGCTTTCCCATTCTTTCCCCGGCCGTTTCTTCTGGCTCACCGGCAATTTCGGCGACATGATTGAATTGCTGGCCAGCAAAAACGTGACTTCCGTCAACGGCGTCGTGCTTGATATCGGCGTCTCCTCCATGCAGCTCGATTCCGCTGCGCGCGGCTTCTCCTTCCGGCAGGACGGCCCGCTCGATATGCGCATGAGCGCCTCCGGCATGAGCGCCGCCGATCTGGTGAACGAGGCGGAAGAGGAAGAGCTGGCCGACATTCTTTATCATTACGGCGAAGAGCGCCGCTCGCGGGCCATCGCGCGCGCTATCGTCAAGGCGCGGGCGGAAAAGCCCATCACGCGCACCGCGGAGCTGGCGGCCATCATCCGCCGCGTCGTGTTTGCCAAGGATAGCGATCCGGCCACCCGCAGCTTCCAGGCGATCCGGATCAAGGTCAATGACGAGCTGGGTGAGCTCGAGCGTGCGCTTGCCGCCGCCGAGCGCCTGCTTGCGCCGCAAGGGAGGCTGGTGATCGTCACCTTCCATTCCCTCGAGGATCGCATCGTCAAACAGTTTTTACAGTCGCGTTCTGGCGAGACTAGGGGAGGTTCGCGTCACCTGCCGCAGCCCGGGGAAACCCGGGATGCGGTGGTCCGCGTCCTCCCTCCTTTTTTGCTCGCTCAGAAAAAACCCGTGCTTCCCACGGTGGAGGAAATCCGCTTTAACCCCCGCGCGCGCTCGGCGAAGCTGCGCAGCGCAGTCCGGCAGGAGACGCGGCCATGACCTTGCGGCAAGTCGTCCTCTGGATGTTCTTGGGGGTCATTGCCGCTTTCGGTCTCTACATGGTTAAATTCAAGGTGCAGGGGCTGAAGACGGAAGTGGCCGGCATCGAGATGCAGCTGCGCGAGGAAAAGAAGAACCACCATGTGCTCGAAGCGGAATGGACCTACCTCAACCGGCCCGAGCGCTTAAGCGAGCTTAACGCCAAATACCTCGACTTAAAGCCCGTGCGTGCGGCTCAGCTGGGCGATCTGGCGAGCCTGCCCATGCCCGGAACCATGACTCAAGCCTCCTCCGACCGGGAGGAAAGCCTGCCCCGCCGCCACACAATGACGCTCGCAAGCGGGGTGGACCATGCGCGGAGGGCGCCGCCCGCACCAGCATCATCAGGCGCGAGAGCAGCGGCAAGAAGCTTATCGACCAGAGCCGCATCCGCCTGTTCTGCATCACCGCCGTCTTCTTCCTGTGCTATATGACGATAAGCTGGCGGCTGGTGGATATCATGCTGCTGCACCATGCCGAGGAAGCCTCGCAGGCGAGCATTCCCGCCGCCCGTACGGACGAACAGATGCTCGAGGAACTGACCGCGCCGCCGCGGCTCGTGCGCAACGACATCGTCGACCGCAACGGCGTCGTGCTCGCCACGACGCTCGCCACCGAGTCGCTCTTCGCCAATCCGCACGACCTGCGCGATCCGG
>Ga0206869_1198_pt1 | contig 9650 bp, 7 predicted proteins | sample Alteio_BWOrgCont_35_FD_152618 | JGI IMG/M metagenome (GOLD analysis project Ga0206869, IMG submission 152618) | Enriched cells from forest soil in Barre Woods Harvard Forest LTER site, Petersham, Massachusetts, United States -... | ecosystem: Environmental > Terrestrial > Soil > Temperate forest > O... | reverse complement strand
CCGTAGTAGGCGATGTCATGTCCCTTCTCAGGGTGCCGCACTTTCTCACCGATTTCCTTTGTCGGCTTTCGTTCGCGAGCGGCAGTCCAGGCTTTATTCTCCGCAACTCGGATTGAAGAGATGGGAGCTCCATCCATGCGGGCGAACGCGATGAGTTCACCATGGGAATCGGCGACGGCGACCACAACCGCCTTGTTCAGGCCGCCAGCTTTTTCTACGATGAGATCAATAATCTTCCTGGCTTCGGAATACTCGATGACGGGGACATTCCGCATGGGTCGGACGAATCTAGCCAACGAAGGCGCAAACACGGCATGGAAAGAATTGCCGCCTCGTAAAACAAAATCTCTAAGAGCCAAAAAAACGGGCTGGGCATTTTGCCCAGCCCGGCGAATCTTGCACTACTTAGAAAATAAACTTCAGCGCAAACTGAATCAGACGTGGATTGGCGTCGCCGTTGTCAGACGTAATCTGTCCAAATCCGTTATTCCCAGCTCCGGTGTAGGTACCGTTGAAGCCGGTGCCTGGGACACCAAACTGCGGGTGATTGAACAGATTGAAGAACTCCGTACGGAATTCAAGTCCGAATCTTTCAGCGATGGTCGTGCGCTTAAATATGGCCCAATCGAAGTTGTTGATTCCGGGAGCGCGCAGCGAGGAATCCACACGCGCTTCGGTACCATAACCCCATGCCGGCGGTGCTGCAAAGCAATCGACGTTGAAAAACTCTGTAAGGCTGCGGCTGCCTCCCTTGCTGCATCCGGGTACAACGTCGGGACGGATGTTGCTTATGCCGAAGCCAGCATTTTCCAGAGGAGTGGAGGGGCCAGCCCAGGTGATCTTAAGTGGGAAACCACGCTGGAAGGTGGTAATGCCATCGACTCCCCATCCAGATACAAGTTTGTCTTCAACTCCCGTCGCGTTGGCAAGCCATGTTTTGCCGTGTCCAAAAGGAAGATCGAGCACGTAGCTGATGACCAAACGCTGAGACACATCCTGGGAAGAAAGCGATCTTTCTCCGTTCAGATTGTTATAGTCCTGCACCTGGCCAACGCCGCCTGTTTCGCCCGATCCTTCGAGCCAGCTGGTAAGCGTGTCGGTGTTGCTCAAGAGCTTCGAGTTCGTGTATGCCACCAGCAGCGTGCCGCCGCCGCCGAATCGGCGGGTTACAGTGGCCTGCAACGAATTGTATGTGCTACCGCAGCATCCGTACCCTGCCAGGCTCAATCCGGTGTACTGCGGGTATGGGCGAAGCAGTTGTCCAGCAAGAATAGTGGGAGTGCTTAACGTAGCATTCGGAGTCGAGAGTGTGTTTGTGATGGGCGTGTCAATCGTGATGGGTTGGCCGGCAGCAAATTGCGCAGCCGCCTGGGCGACGTACGAATCCGGAATTTGATTGATGTTGGTTGAGTACTGCTGGAGGTGGACCCCGTGCGCACCAGCATAGGCGACGTCCGCGAAGAATCCTGCTCCTAACTGCCGTTGAATATCGAGGTTGAACTGCTGGACGTATCCATATTTCGGGTTAGTATACGGCGCCAACGTGGGGTCGCCGTTGGAGGCCACGAAACTGGAGAGGTTGGGTGTCTGAGCCGGGTAGGAGGTGCGGCCAGGCGGCGGCAAGATTCCGGCTGTGCCAAACGGACCCTGAGTGTTGCAAGAGAAGATTGATTTGATCGGGGGCGTAGACGCGTTCTACATCCGCGCCAACGAGAAGATTGGTTTGCCGCGTTTGAAAATGGCTGACGGCCCCGTCGGTGTGCGCAATTACGGTCCGGCGACGGTGTTTGGCGGCGTTGGCTTGGCCGCAACTTGGGATCCGGAACTAGCGGAAAAGGTCGGTGCCACCATCGGCCAGGACGCCCGCGCCCGCGGAGTGCATTTCATGCTTGGACCCGGCGTAAACATCTATCGCGCGCCCATGAATGGACGCAACTTTGAATACTTCGGCGAAGATCCGTTCCTCACCGCGCGCACTGCGGTCGCGTACATCGAGGGCATGCAGAACGAGGGGGTTAGCGCAACCATCAAGCACTTCGTTGGAAACAACTCGGAATTTGACCGCCACAATACCGACTCCATTATCGACGAACGCACCCTGCGTGAAATCTATCTTCCCTCCTTCGAGGCCGCGGTCAAGGAAGCCCATGTCGGAGCAATTATGGACTCCTACAACCTGACCAATGGCACGCACATGACCCAAAATGGCCTCTTCAACACAGACCTGGTAAAGAAGGAATGGATGTTCCCGGGCATCGTCGTGTCGGACTGGGATGCCACCTACGATGGCGTCGCCGCCGCCAACAGTGGTCTCGACCTGGAAATGCCCTCGGGAAAGTTTATGAACCGCGCCACCCTTTTGCCTGCGATCAAAGCCGGCACGGTCAGCGAAGCGACCATTGACGACAAAGTTCGCCGCATCCTGCGCACCGCCATTCGATTTGGATGGCTCGACCATGATCAGACCGATCTTTCAGTCTCGCTTTTTAATGTTGCGGGAGACCAGGTTGCGTTGGAAGCTGCCCGCTCCGGCTTGGTTTTGCTGAAGAACAACGGCAATCTCCTGCCTCTGCAGAAGGGAAGCATCAAGTCAATTGCGGTCATCGGCCCCGACGCTCATCCGGCGCAACCCGCCGGAGGAGGCAGCGCCGAGGCCGTGCCCTTCACCCCGGTAAGCGTTCTTGAAGGAATTGCGCATTATCTCGGCGATACTGCGAAGGTCTATTATTCGCGGGGCATTCCGATGCTGGACGACATTTCAAAGCAGATGCGATTTACCACTCAAGCCTCTGGCGGCGAAGAAGGCTTGAAAACCGAGATATTCAATAACGCCGATCTCAGCGGGACACCTGCGATCGTGCGGAACGACAAATTCGTCCACTACGAACCAGCCCGCGGCGGCAGCGGCACATATGGCAAAGTCTCGATCCGCTGGACTGGCTTCTTCACGCCGAGCGTTCCGGGAGAGTATCTGGCGTTCGTTCAGGGACCTGGTGAAAACGGCGGCTACCGCCTCTATGTTGACCAGAAGCTCGTCCTCGACAACTGGAAGCAGTGGTACGCCTTCGTGGGCCAGGTTCCGATTACTCTGACTGCAGCTCCGCACCAGATCGAACTCGACTACTACGTCGAGAAGGGATGGGGCAAAACAACAGCTAACCTCGGCATTGTGCGTCCTGAAACCCTGGTCATTGCGGAAGCAAAATCGCTCGCCGCTCGGGTGGATGCCGTCGTCGTCGCCCCGGGTTTTGATACCGCCAGCGAAGGCGAAAGCGGTGACCGGACGTTTCGCCTGCTCCCAGGTCAGGACGAACTCATCAACCAGATGGCAGCCGTGAATAAAAACACGGTGGTGGTGATGACCTCCGGTGGCGGGGTTGACATGACAGCGTGGGTTGATCACGTGCCGGCGCTTCTCGAAGCATGGTACCCCGGTCAAGAGGGCGGGACCGCAGTGGCGCAGGTTCTCTTTGGAGAATTCAATCCATCCGGACGTCTGCCCATTTCAATCGAACGCCGGTGGGAAGACGATGCAGCCTACAACAGTTACTACCCAAAAGAAGGCAGCAAGAAAGTTGAATACAGCGAAGGAATTTTCGTCGGCTATCGCCACTTCGACAAGTCCGCAGTCAAGCCGCTGTTCCCCTTTGGCTACGGATTGTCGTATACCTCATTCACCTACAAAAACCTAACCATCTCTCCCGCATCGTCGGACGATCAAGTCACCGTCGCATTCGACGTCACCAACACCGGCAGTCGCGCTGGCGCCGACGTTGCCGAGGTTTTCGTTGGCGACCATCACGCTCCAGTTCCTCGCCCGGTCAAGGAACTCAAAGGCTTTGCGAAGGTCAATCTCAGTCCGGGTGAAACCAAGAATGTGAGCGTCAAACTCGATCGGCGAGCCTTTTCCTACTATGACGTCAAAACCCACGCATGGACAGTGGCGCCCGGAGATTTCGACTTATTCGTTGCTCGTTCCGCAGCCGACATCGAGCTGACCGGGAAAGTGACTTTGCGCTAAAGCATTCTGTCGTTTTATTTGGAGATTACCGTCGTCCTGAACGAAGCGAAGGCGCGCTACGCCACCTGACCGTCCACCCCCACCCATCCCCGCGCGGCGGAAGAGCGCTCGACCGCATCCAGAATTCTATGCACAGCCAGCGCATCTTCAAAATTCGCATGAAAAGGTTCTTGCCGGGTGATCGAATTAAGAAAGTCTCCTAGCGTGGCGATAAAGGCATGCTCGTATCCCAAAACATGCCCCGGCTTCCAGAAAGTTTTCCCGTAAGGATGGTCCACCCCGGTGATGCTTATTCCGCGCCTGCCTTGCAATTGCGCCGGCTCAGTGGCGTCGAAGAAGTCCAGCCGGTTCATATCGTCGAGAGTAAAACTCAACATCCCCTTCGACCCATTGACTTCAAAAGTATTGCGATTCTGGCAGCCCACGCCATAACGAGTCGCCTCGAACGTTCCTACGCTCCCATTCGCAAACCGGGCAATTAGCATGGTCGCATCGTCCACATCCCGCCCCGGAGTGAAGGTGTGCATGCTCGCGAACAGCTCTCTGATCGGCCCGTTCAGATAAAGCGCAATATCAAGCGAGTGCGAAAGCAGATCGCCCGCAGCTCCCATTCCCGCTTCACTCCGTTTGTAGCGCCAGGTATTCGCTTTGCTGGAATCGTTTCCAGATTGATTCAGATAAAGCGCGCGATAGTGAAAAACCTGTCCGACGCGCCCTTCTGCAATCAGTTGCTTCGCAAAAGCGATTGCAGGCACCCGCCGAAAATTAAACCAAACTAAATTCGGAGCGCCCTGCACCGCTTTGGTCATACGCTCCGCTTCCTCAATCGACGACGCCAGAGGCTTCTCGCAAAGCACGATTTTCCCAGCATTTGCGGCCGCAATCGCAATCGGTGCGTGCAGCGCATTCGGCACGGCAATATCGACTGCATCAATATCGTTCCTCGCGACCACTTTCTCCCAGTCAGTCTCAATCTCGGTCCAGCCCCACTGCGACGCTGCCTGTTCGAGCTTGGCTCGATTGCGTCCGCAGATAACCTTGCAGCGAACGTCATAAGGAGTGTCAAAAAAATGTCCGACCTGGCGAAAAGCATTCGAATGTACTTTGCCGATAAAGCCCGAGCCAATCATCCCGACGTTCAACAGCTTCCTGGACATGAGCCAATCCCTTGCAACTAGAATCTCACCTTGCCATAACCTAACGCTGGAGTGTATCGCAGAATGGGTTAATTGGGGCGGGAAGGCCACGCCTTGGTCGGGCGCTGAAGTTTGAAGCTGATCATCGGGGTCGGCACCGCGCCTGCAGCGCTGCGATCACGGCGCGAGGCAGGCTAAGCGGCCGGAACCGGCTGGCTGCGGAAAGCTTTGTACCCGCGGGGAGTAAGCCTAACCACACCGCGCACTTGTTCCTCGACATACCCTTGGTTGCGCAACTCGGCCACCGCCACGCGCGCTAATGAGGAATCGACGGTCTGCCGTGGTAACTGGACAAACTCTCCGGGATCCTGCTCGTAGTGCTGGGCCAGAGTAATGAAAAGTTCGCTTTGGATTAACTCTTGCTGCATTGGATTTTCTCTAGACCCAGTGTGCTCTCAAGGCGGAATTCAAGGAATGGCCCATCCGTGCCAGCCTCCGGTAACCTAAGTCAACCGCCCCACTGTACTACCGCGTCTGCCAAGCCCGTGCAGGGAGGGGCGCTTCGCGAGCCTGCGCTGAGCGTGGTCGAAGCGGCTGGGCGGAGCACGGCTCCACAGCAGCATTAGAATGGTCAGGGCCTCAGCGTTGCGAACAAGATTCGATAGCGCCCGACGGCACACCGGTACAATAAGCTCACGAATCCTAATTAAAAGGAAACCATGCCTCTTACAAAACTCGATACTAATGCCGCCCTCATTGTGATTGATCTGCAAAAAGGCATCCTGGCTTTGCCCACCGTGCACCCGGCCAGCGAGATCGTCGGCCGTGCCGCCCAACTCGCGCGCGCTTTCCGGGAACGTGGTCTTCCAGTTGTTCTCGTCAACGTAAGGGGTGTGGCTCCGGGCCGGACCGAAGTCGAACGCCCCAATCTTTCGCGTCCTGCCGATTGGTCGAATTTTGTTCCTGAACTAGATCAACAACCCGCCGACCACGTGGTCACGAAGGAAACATGGGGCGCAATTGCGGGCACGGATCTGGACGACTACCTGCGCCAGCGCGGTGTAACCCAGGTGTTCCTCGCGGGCGTCTCCACGAGTGTGGGTGTGGAATCGACGGGACGGAGCGTCTACGATCTTGGCTATAACGTGGTAATGGTCGTGGATGCCATGACGGACCGCAACATTGATTCGCACCGTCACAGCGTGGAAAAGATTTTCCCCCGTATGAGTGAGACCGAAACCACCGACAATGTCTTGAAAGCGTTAGAAAAAGAAGCGGTCATCTGAGTGGAGATCTGAGGCTTCAGAGTGGGACAATCTGCCACAGCCCAAGCTTCGTGCGGGGATGGGCGGCCTCAGCCGTCCTGCCAGTGAGTCTGTGATCGAAGAAAAACCCCGCCCAGGCGAAGCTTGGACGGGGCATTCTTGAGGGTAAAATGGTTTTACGAAAAATCCACCTCGCTACGGCGTAATGCGATAAACGACCCCCATGTTCGACTTCCCTCCCGTCTCTGCCATGCCATACAACCTTCCCTTTGCATCGACATAAGGATTGCCGGTGGGTGCATCTCCGTCGTTAGCTCCCAGGAAGCTGTGCAGAACCGTCTCTTTCCACTTCTTCCCGTCCTTGCTGAGTTTGTAGAATGCTCCTAAATTGGCGGAGCCTCCGTTCAATGTTGTGCCGTAAAGGTTCCCATCGCTGTCCATGGCAAGACCCCCATACGGATTGTTGCCGTCTCCACCTCCACTGGCGCCGAAGTCATACAGAATGCTTTCCGTATAGGTCTTCTTGGTCTCCGAGTAGACCAGCTCCCACACCATGCCCGTACCGTTTGTGCCGCCAAACGACGTAGCGCCATAAATGTTGCCGGACTTATCGCTGATCAGATCAATCCAGTACAACCCGGAGCCGTCGCCGTCTTCGTTGGTAAAGCTGTGGAGTATCGTGTCCACCCAGCCCTTCTTGGTGGAGCTCAGGCGGTAAATGATCCCATCTCCGTTGGCGCCACCAGCTGGCGCTGCTCCATACAAGTTTCCGGCGGAGTCCGTCATCAGCCCTTCGTATGGATAGCCGCCGGTGGACGTGCCGTTGAGACTTAGAATGACACTCTGCTTCCAGCCTTTTGACGTCTTCTTCAAACTGAAAACTGTACCCGCGCCGTAGGCGCCCCCGTCCGGGGTAGTGCTGTACATCGTGCCATCGGAGGCAATTATCATCCCGCCTGACGGGTCAGCGCCGTCCGCCGTGCCAGTGGCGCTAAAGTTGTAAAGCACCTTCTCTGTCCATTTGCCGTCACTCTTGGGAGATAATTCGTAAACCGTTCCCGTATTGTTGGTCCCGCCACTCTGCGTGGTGCCATAGATATTGCCCTTGGCATCGAACGCGAGACGACCGTGAGGAGAAGCGCCATCTCCGTTGGATTGACCTTTGAACTCGTAGAGAACTGTTTCCTTGCCTGCGAGAGTCAGCATGAACACAGTTCCGAGGGAATAGGTGCCGCCAGAACCGGTTGCCCCGTAAAGGTTACCTTTCGCATCGCTGATGAAATAATTGCTCCAAGGATCAGCGCCGTCACTTCCGCCCTTAAAGTTCCAGAACACTTTTTCCGTGCTTGCCCCTGCCGTCAAGGCCAGCGCCAATATCGCTGCGAATATCGCGACAAATCTTTTCACAGAACTCCTCCTCGTTGTTTGCTTGTGCGTGAGTCTTAGTTGCGCACCCACTTAGCGCCGCCTAGTTTAGCATTAGACGACCCGGCAAATAGCCCCAAAATCGAGGCTGGACAAGGAATTTGCTCGGCTAGGTTTTCGTCTGCTACAGGGAGGATGCGGACCTTGTCCCAAGCGGAGCTATAGTGTTTGATTTATCAGCAGTTTTGGATTGCCTGGCAGCGGTAGCGGTGTCTCGCACACGGTTGCGACTTTTTTGAGCGCCCAGCGGATCGTTGAGTCAGCACCAGCCAGATTGCGCCGCGCACGATAGACCTCTCAACTAGGGCTTAATCTGAAACACCGTTCCAAAGCCAGAACTCCCACCCAACTCCATGCTGCCGTAGAAATCGCCAGCCGATCCTAGAACTATCCCCACTGGGAAAAATCCCTCTTCGTTCTCTCCTGCCACGTGTGTGGCAAAATCGAAGAGGTCCGTATAGGTTCCTCTGGTGTCGATTCTGAACAGGCATCCGGCATTGTGGGCTCCATCGTATTGCTTCGCGCCATACAGGTTGCCCTTAGAATCTCGCACCAGAAGATTGGCATAGCCCACCGACCCGGTGATGTTCGGAGTGAAGGTGAAAAGCACGCTGAACTTGCCACTCTTGTCCACTTTGAAAATGGTCCCCAGCCCGTAAAGGTGTCCGTTCCCCCCGTGATTGCCGCCATTCTGCGCAATACCGTAGAGATTGACTTCGGAGTCGATAATCAGACCCTGAGGGCCTGCTCCGTCTTTGTGTCCGGTGAAGGTGTGCAGAACGGTGTACTTGCCGTTGACGTCGATTTTGAAGATCGTTCCACAACCGGGCTCATCGTGGCCATTGCCGGTAGTCGTGCAGCTGCGGATGCCGCCAAAGAAGGCAGCGCCGTAGAAGTTGCCCTTCGCGTCGCGCACGAGCCCGCCCTGGGGATTCATTCCGTCCGTCCCGTCAAAGGTGTGAATTATGGTGAACTTGCCGTTCGGGGTCATTTTGAACAGCGTGCCGCAACCCAGTTCGTTGCGGTCCCACCCGCAATTGGGCGTACCGCCGTAGGGTGACTCGCCGTAGGCGTTTCCTTTCTCATCAAGAGCAAGAGGAGAAGCCAGGTCGCCTATCGAGCCCGTAGGGTCGTAGGAGGTTTCCTTTCCGCCCCGAGTAAGCTTGAATAGCACCGACAAGCCAAAGAAGCCGCTGCCCTGGGTTGTGCCATAGAGGTTGCCTGTCTTGTCTTGCACCACGCCTGCAATCGGATAGACTCCATTGTTCCCGGCGGTGAAATCGTAGAGATCAGTGAAATTGCCCGCGGGGGGGATCTTGAACACTAACCCGCAACCGAAATCACAGAGGGTGTTACCGCCAGCTTCAGCTGTGCCATACAAATTGCCTTCGGCGTCTCGGATCAAAGGACTGGGATATACGCCGTCCGACGAGCCGGTGAATGTGTGCAAGACGGTGTAGGTGAATTGTGCGTTCGCCGAGGGTGTGGCCACAGCCAACAGCGCCAATGCGAACATCGCGATAGCCAGAGCTTGTCGTTTTCTCAAGAGTATTTCCTCCATGTTTGCGGTCATGCGAAATGACCGTCGTGGCGTAATCGCGGCGACATTAACGCAGCCGCCCTGTTAGGTTGTCACGAAAATGTAAAAAATGAGGGGCTTTCCCGCAAAGATGGTAAACGGACGCTTGAGGCGCTCTCCAAGCTCGAAGGCCCGCCGGGCGCTCGGTTACGCCAATCCAGTTTCCCGGGAATTCGTTTCAAACGACATAGTTACCAGCGAAACCACCATCCCGGGAAGGTCGC
>Ga0206869_1197_pt1 | contig 9673 bp, 7 predicted proteins | sample Alteio_BWOrgCont_35_FD_152618 | JGI IMG/M metagenome (GOLD analysis project Ga0206869, IMG submission 152618) | Enriched cells from forest soil in Barre Woods Harvard Forest LTER site, Petersham, Massachusetts, United States -... | ecosystem: Environmental > Terrestrial > Soil > Temperate forest > O... | reverse complement strand
ATCCAGATAGAGGAGTATTTGAATGGCGTTTAATTTGATTGATAATTTCATTGGGAAGTTCGTGCTCATTTGTAATTTTCAATTCTACAATATCATTTACAATTTCAATGGTAGCGCATTCAACAGCTCTCATTAATTTAATAGCATCACGGCTATATTTTTTTTCAATATCAACGACTTCCATATTTTGAATAAAATTTAATAAATGATTAACAGCTGATGTAATCAATAATGCTTGATGTTGTAGTTTATCAAGAACAGCAATCGCATGCACTGCAACTTCTTTATCTAAATCATTTAAATGTGTACTACCTTGCAACTTTTCAAAATACTTTCTCGTATCTGCAGCAAATGTTCCCAGTTGTACAATGCGTTGCATCGGTGAAATAAGTTCATTTTCCATCTTTTGAGTATTGACCGGAGATTTTGCCAGTTTGTCATAAGCAACGGTGAGTAGCATGCATTGCACTGCTCGCAATTTAAAAGATTGATTTTGCTCTGGATTGGTAATGCAATCACGTAAACAAAATATAAGATCTGAAATTTTCGAGATATCTAAATCAGGTTTTTCCAAAAGTTGAGTAACATTTGGAAAAGGATTGGGTTGCCTAGAAAGTTCAGACATAGCGTTAATGACATGCTGAATAAATATTCTTAAGGACACACCTTCATCTGGTAATTTTAAAAGCATAGACTTATCAGACAAGTTTTGCTCTAAAGGTGCTAGCACGTTGTAAGCTTTGTTTGAAAGTGTTTCGCCAACTTTAAAAAATTCAATAAATTTATTTTTGATAGATAGTAATGCAGCACGATCATTGTCAGCTAAATTAGAAGAAGCCGTGAAAGCAGTTGGCAAATCTGATGGTGGTGGATCAGAGTCAGGTTGATCTTGATTTCGCGCCTGGAATTTTTTAGATAATTTTAATTCTTGAATCAGTCTTGGATCCATTGCGTTACTCCTCTTTTATTATATGAATTGCGAAATGATATTAACCAAGCCATTTTATTTAGTCAATTGGGACGTCGAAGCTGGTATAAAGACGGTAGTTACCCATAAAGACAAGCTTACGGGAGATTTGATATAGTTAACTATTAGTCAAGAAGTAGCAGTTCAATAGGAGTGTTTATGGAAGAAAATGGAAAGCCAACGACTACGGACCCATCCTTAATGAACAGAATGGGCTTAGATCAAGATGAAATAGCCCGCAGGAAAGCATGGCTAGAATTTACATTAGAAGATGAAACGAGGTTACTTTCATTAAATGAGATGGCTCAAGGATATGCGACAGAGGTGATTGAAGCACTTTATGATCATTTCCTTGCATTTGATGATACTAAAAAATTCTTTGAGAACGCATCTGTACTGAATCGTGTCAAAAACCTTCAAAAAGAGTATTTCTTACGCTTAACTAAAGGAAATTACGATAACAAGTATGTGGAAGAACGCATTAAAATTGGCGTAGTTCATGCGTCGATTGGACTAGATGTTAAATGGTATTTAGGTGCTTACAATTTTTATTTGCGGGCAGTAGGCGAACGAATATTTAAAGCTTTTAAAAATCATCCTGAGCAAGCGCTAGAAGCTTATTTTTCTTTAACGAAATTAGTTTATCTCGATATCGGATTGGCAATCGATACTTATATTTTTCAACGTGAAGTGACTATCAGTAAACAACAAGAAGCGATTCGAGAATTATCTACACCTGTATTGCAACTACGTGAAGAGTTATTAATTCTTCCGATTATTGGTGCGATTGATTCGCAACGAGCACGGCAGTTAACCGAACAGTTACTTCATGCTATTCGCGATAAACGCGCTAAAGTAGTTGTCGTCGATATTACTGGTGTGCCTACAGTTGACTCTCGTGTCGCAAATCATCTAGTGCAAACAGTGGATGCGACACGGTTAATGGGAGCTGTCTTAATTATTACGGGTTTGTCAGCAGAAGTCGCTCAGACCCTCGTCACAATTGGCGTCGACCTTTCGAAAATAATGACCGTAGGTGACTTGCAAGGCGGCATCGAGGCGGCTGATAAAATATTAGGAATTCATCTTGAAAAAAATTCAGATCAAGCAACTTCCTCGAATTAAGGTATTCATATGAAAGTACCTATTTTGAAGCAAGGCAATATATTAATCGCGACGATTCAATCTGCTTTAACAGATCAAGATCTTAATAATTTACAAAATGAATTATCTCATCAAGTTAGTCATTATCGATCGCAAGGTGTTGTCATCGATATAACGGAATTAGATGTCATGGATTCATTTTCCACAAGAACATTACGAAATATTGCCAATATACTTAAATTACGCGGTGCTAATACGGTTATCGTTGGTATGCAACCAGATGTTGCATATGCCATGGTTGAATTAGGCTTAACTTTACCGGATATTAAAACGGCACGTGATTTGGAAGAAGGATTGATTTTGTTGCAGTCATAACACTAAAGGGAAATGTACGATGGAAAGTTATCAGGTTTCAATTGCAATAAAAACTGATACTGACATTGTTTCTGCACGTCAACAAGCACGTGAACTCGCAAAAAATCTCAAATTTTCTTCTAGTGAATTAGCTGGAATCGCAGCTGCAATTTCAGAATTAGCACGCAATATCGTTTCATATGCAAAAGATGGCACCATTGTAGCAAATCTCATAGAAGAAAAAGGTAAACAAGGATTAATGATTATTGCTAAAGATACTGGACCTGGTATCCCGGATATTTCTTTAGCGATGCAAAATGGTTATTCAACATCAAATAGTTTAGGGCTGGGTTTACCAGGTGTGCAACGTTTAATGGATAACTTTGAAATCTCATCGGAAGTAGGGAAGGGCACTGTGGTTACAATTAAAAAATGGGTCGTATCATGAAATATAATTTAGTTTACGGCACAGTTTCACAAGCAATCGATGGTGAAGATGAATGCGGCGATCAATATCTCGTTAAAGAACTAGAAGATTCTACCTTAATTGCAATCGCTGATGGTTTAGGTCATGGCAAAGAGGCGGCATTTGCCGCGAAAAAAGCGATGCAAGTAGTAAATGCATCAAATCAATTATCGTTAGTAGACCTCATAAAAGAATGTCATGAAGCGCTTGGGGACACGCGTGGTGTAGTGATGTCATTAGTAAAAATCACAAATACGACATTAAGTTGGTTAGGAGTTGGTAATGTGGTGGGTCTGCATTGGACGGTGGATAAGCATCAAGAAGCTAAGGCGATATTGCTGACTGGTTTTGGTGGTATTGTTGGAATGAATTTACCGTATTTGAAATTGTCAACATATGAGATAGCTGCTGGTGATACATTGATTATTGTTACTGATGGCATATCAAATGAATTTACTACTCTTAAGCCAATTCAATATTCTATGCCGCAAATCATAGCGCAATCAATTATGAATACTTATCGAAAAAAAAATGATGATGCACTCGTGTTAGTTGCTCAGTGGTCAGCAGCAGAAGAATTGCTTTATGGAAAATAATCAATTCTCAGAGTTTAATCAAAAATATAAAAAAGCATTAAACGAGTATTTGAATGATAATATAGAATCAGAATCGCATCTTCTTTCAGGATATCAATTAGGCCGCAATTCTGTCGCTGACAATTTAGGTATTTTAAGTGTCGTGGCTATTCATCATGATTCATTGATCGAGTATTTAGAGAATTTTAAAAAAGACAAATACAGCGAGATCACTGACAAGGCCAGCATTTTTTTGCAAGAGGTACTCGCGCCCTATCAAATGGTCGCGAAGGATTTCCAAAATGCAATTACTCTCATTAATAAAAATATCCTTAATTTCTCGCATCGCATTCAAGATTTACAGGAACGTGAAGCTCAATTAAAGGTTTTAATGGCTAAACAAGAAGCCTCACTAAAAGAAAAAGAATCGCTTTTAAAAGAAGTGTATCATCGCGTTAAAAATAATTTACAGGTGGTTACAAGCTTAATTAACTTGCAAGTCGAAACAATAAAAGATTTATCTGCGAAACATATCTTGATTGAAAGTGAGACGCGTGTTAAATCAATGGCATTAATTCATGAAATGCTCTATCAATCAGAAAATTTATCAAAGATTGAAATGCCAAAATATATGAATGGTTTGCTGAACTATTTAATTGAAGCATATAGTATCGATATTAATAAGATTAAAGTGATTACTGATGTCGATCAATTTGATTTAACAATTGATTATGCTATACCTTGTGGATTAATTCTAAATGAGCTCATTTCAAACGCGATAAAATATGCATTTCCAAATAAAAATCAAGGCAGGATATTTGTCTCATTAAAAAAAATAAAAAATGACATTACATTAACAGTGACCGATGATGGCATTGGTTTAAAAGAAACTTTTGATATTGATACGGTAAATACCCTTGGTTTGCGCCTCATTGACAATTTATCAAAACAAATATCTGGAACGATGACACTTAAAAAACAACCTGGAACGAACTTTATTATTTCTTTTAAAATAGAATGAAGTGAGGACATATGGAAGAAACCCGGATATTAGTAGTTGAAGATGAAGCGATCACTGCGATGGATATAAAAAATCGTTTGGAACAAATGAAGTATAATGTCGTAGGCACCGCCTTTTCAGGTATCGATGCAATAACAAAGGCTAAAGAATTAAAACCAAATTTAATTCTTATGGATGTTGTTTTAAAGGGACCGATGGATGGAACAGAAGCCGCACAAATCATTTCACGAGAATTACACGTCCCAATTATTTATCTCACAGCTTATAGTGATTCTGATACGTTTAATCGTGCGAAATTATGCATCCCTTATGGATATATTACCAAACCATTTGAAGCACGTGATTTACGAGTTGCGATAGAGATGGCTGTTTATAGACGAGAAATGGAAAATAAATTAGCACTAGCTGAGAAGCGCAACCAAGTGCTAATGGAAAATGCAAGCTGTGGATTCTTCGTGCATAACCTTGATGGAATTGTATTTGATATTAATAAAGTAGGAGAAAGTATTTTTGGTGCTGAAAAAACAAATATCATTAACCGAGATTTTAGAAGATTTGTGATACCACAAGAGCAAGAATATGCATCTGTTCAATTAAGTAAATTAGCAGTTGAAAAACGTATCGGACCAAATGTCGGGCATATATTACAACCATCAGGTGATGTTCGTGAGGTTGAATTTTCATCGGTTTGCGTGAATTTAAATGATGATAATATTATATTGAGTATTGTAAACGATATTACTGAAAGAACGAAAATTCATAATCAAACATTTTTAGCGGACAAATTGGCTAGCGTCGGGATACTCGCTGTGGGTATTATCCACGAAATAAACAACCCGTTAAATTGTATTAAATCTAATCTTGAATTTATTAAAGATAAAATTAATAAATTACCGATCAATGATATTACTAATCAAAAAATTATCTATGAAATCAATGAAATCGTAAATGAATCGATTGATGGATCAAATCAAATAAACAAAATAATACGTTACTTAAAGGGATTTGCACGTTCAGATGACAAAAATCTAGTTCCTATTGATATTCATCGTGAAATAACATTGGCAATCAAGATTGCCAAACCACAACTTGTTGATCATGTAAAAGTTGAAACAGATTTTGACAAAAATATCCCACTTTTAATAACCGAGAATAATAAACTGCAGCAAGTATTTCTGAATTTAATTATCAATGCCGTGCAAGCATTTCAAACAAATAATCAACAAACAAATATCATACAAATTAAAACGGCGTTAGTTAAAAATAAAATTCAAATTTTAGTTAGAGATAATGGTGTCGGTATAGCAGAAAAAAATATAAAAAAAATATTTGATCCATTTTATACGACTAAACCTGTTGGCACAGGAACTGGTCTGGGGCTGTCAATTTGCTATGACATCATTCATGCCATGGGTGGCGTAATCAGTGTTAAAAGTAAAATAAGCATAGGTACAACTTTTACTATTTCTTTACCTCTTAATATTAAAGCAAAATCGATTGCTACAAATGAAATTATTTCCACTCCTACTTCGAGACTTAAAATACTCATTGTAGATGATATGTCTATATTATTAAAATCACTAAAAAGATTGTTGAGGGATGATCATGATATCACTGATGCTCTTGGTGGACGAAAGGCATTAACGATATTGGAAGAAAAAGGCGAGCAATTTGATCTCATTATTTCAGACATCAATATGCAAGATGTCAACGGCATAGATCTTTATAATTATATTGCCAAGAAATATCCTAAGCTTCAAGATCGTATCATTTTTATAAGCGGAGGATCTTTATTAACTGGCTCAGAAGAATTTTTTTCTACCATAAAAAATCCAAGGTTAAATAAACCTTTTACCCGTGAAGAGTTATTCCAAACAATCGCAAAATTTTATGAGTGAGGTCTAGGAATGCAGCTTGATTATAATTTATTTCTATCTGGTTCAATTCCGGCAAATGCATTAAAAGGTTATTATGATCTAGATCTCCTCGCTTTATCGTATATTGTGGCAGTGATAGGTTCTTTTGTGGTACTTGATCTTACCGGAAGAATCATTAGTGAATCATCGAAAAGTTTGAAATATTTTTGGATGTTAGTTTGTAGTGTAATCATGGGCTGCAGTATTTGGTGTGCGCACTATGTTGGTATGCTAGCTTATAAATTACCTATCACTATGAGTTATGATCCGCTTTGGACAATGTTATCATTAATTATAGCGATCATTGGCTCGTTTGCGGCATTTTATTTCATTAAATCAACAAGTACATCAAGAGCTAAATTAATCTTAAGCGGCACATTTATGGGTTTATGCATTGCAAGTATGTATTATGTTGGCCTGGAAGCAATGGAAAACGAAAATGTGCTTCAAATATTGTATATTAGATGGATTTTTTTATTATCTTTTGGCATCGCTGTCATCATTTCTATTGCTGCTATAGGGTTATTAGTAAAAAGTAATCAAGGCGATTTTGCTCGTCAGTTTAATTTAAAAATAGTCAGTGCATTTGTAATGGCAGCCACCATTGGTGTTATACACTATATTGTAATGCAGTCAGCAGTATTTATCCCAGATGTACATAGTCATGATATTTATTCAACAATTTACTCACCGACAATGGAGTATTACATCGCTGTTATGCTAGGGCTGATGTTCTTCATTTCACTCATCAGCTCGACACACCGGCAATTATTGATTAATACCATGCAAAAAAATCAAGCCCACATTATACAAACGCAGTTAGAAGATAAAGTAAAAGATAGAACTGCTATGTTAGAAAGAAAGAATTTAGAATTAATAGATGCATTAGGTCAGCTAAATATAATTCATAATAACTTAATTCATACGGAAAAATTAACAACCGTTGGTCAGCTCTCAGCAGGAATTGCACATGAGATCAATAATCCTTTAAGTTATACTTTAAGTAATATGAGTGTGTTTCAGAAATACCATGACAAACTAGCAAAAGCATTTGACTTATACAGTTCACTACTTGAAGAATTAAATGAAGACGTCAATTATAAAAAAACAAATCTACACGAGCAAATTTCTACGTTTACAAAAGAAAATAATCTCGCTCATATTATGCTAGATATTGAGGCTATGCTCTCAGAATCTAAAGATGGTTTGTTAAGAATTAAAAGTATCGTATCTAAATTAAGTAGCTTGACCAGTACAAGTTCAGAAACTACAAGTATTGATGTGAATAAAGCAATCGAGGATGCAATCAATATTGCTTGGAATGAGTTGAAATATAAATGTAATGTCATTAAAAAGTTAACAGACGTACCTCATTTAAATGGTTCTTTAATACAATTTCAATTAATGATCGTAGACTTGTTAATAAATGCTGCTCAAGCAATCGAAAAAATGGGAGATATTACAGTCAGTTCTTCATATGACAATTCAACAATTATTATTACAATATCAGATACGGGATGTGGCATTCCAATCGAAGATATTCCTAAATTATTCACTCCTTTTTTTACGACTAAACCAATTGGAAGAGGGACAGGTTTAGGCTTAGCTAGTATCTACGGTGTTGTGAAATCTCTTAATGGCCAAATCGATGTGAAAAGCGAATTAGGCAAAGGTTCAATATTTACTATTTCCTTACCAGTTGATAAGAATGGATAACCAATGCAAAAATTATTAATCGTTGATGATGAACCACAAATTTTAAAAGCATTGAAGCGACTTTTCCAAGATGAAGGCTATGAAATTTCTACGGCCACAAGTGGTGTTGAAGGGTTGAAAATTCTATCAGAATTACCCATTCAAGTCATTTTATCAGATCAACGCATGCCAAATATGACTGGCTCAGAATTTTTAAGTAAGGTTAAAACGCTTTATCCAGATACGGTACGAATTATTCTCAGTGCTTACTCTGATTTTGATGCACTAAAAGATGCAATCAACAATGGCGCGATTTATAAATTTCTCAATAAGCCTTGGGATGATGAACTGCTATGTTTAGAAATACGCAACGCATTCAAAATAACGCAAAAAAATTTGGATATTGAGAGAAAAATAAGTTTGGCGCTAGATCACGATCGATTAACAGGTTTACAAAGCCGTTTGCTCTTCAGTCGTCAGCTAACAAATGCGATTAAAGAAGCTCGTACAAATCATTATTCATTAGCCTTAGTTGTATTGAATATAGATCAGTTTAATAAAGTTAACTATCTTGTTGGCGAAACAGGTGGCGATGAGATATTAAAAATAATATCAGATCGTTTAAAAATTTGGTTAAATGGTGAAAATAATCTTACGCGTTCAGATGATAAATTTTATCTTATACTTGAAAATATAGATAAGTTAACAGTAGAGGATAAATTAAATCAATTAATGACTGAACTAAACAAAACAGTTAAGATTTCGAATACAGATTTTCATCTTCATGCCAGCATCGGAGTTAGCTTTTTTCCGGAACACGGAGATAGTTATCAGATTTTAATGAAGCATGCATATGATGCAATATTGGAAAGTAAAAAAATTGGCGGTAATACCTATCAAATATATCAACCATTATCGAAAAACACCCTTTTAGAATCGATCACAGAAATTGATTTATATAAGGCATTAAAAGAAAACCAGTTTATTGTGTATTATCAACCAATTGTTGCTACTCAGAATGATCAAATAAAAGGTGCTGAAGCACTCATACGCTGGCAGCATCCTAAACATGGATTTTTATTTCCCGATTCATTTATTTCACTCTGCGAGGAAAGCGGTCTTATTGTTGATATTGGATATTGGGTTTTACAATCCGCCTGTGAACAACTGAAAAAATGGCGTGATGCAGGCCATGATGTATTTATGGCAGTTAATCTTTCGCCAAGACAATTAAAAGATCCTGACTTATACAATAAAGTTAAGCAATTATTAAAGGCTACGGGAATCCCTCCAGAAAATTTGGAACTAGAAATCACAGAAAGCGTAATGATGCATGATCTTGGTAAAAATATTGAACTAATGCATCAGTTAGCTAAGTTATCTATTAAGTTATCAATCGATGATTTTGGTACAGGATATTCTTCGCTAAGTTATTTAAAAAATTTGCCTATTCATTTATTAAAAATTGATAAATCTTTTATTGATGATATAGCTAAAAAGGAAAATAGTATGGAAATACTTAAAGCTATTATTTCCTTAGCAAAAATATTGAATCTCGAATTAATTGCTGAAGGT
>Ga0206869_1195_pt1 | contig 9720 bp, 10 predicted proteins | sample Alteio_BWOrgCont_35_FD_152618 | JGI IMG/M metagenome (GOLD analysis project Ga0206869, IMG submission 152618) | Enriched cells from forest soil in Barre Woods Harvard Forest LTER site, Petersham, Massachusetts, United States -... | ecosystem: Environmental > Terrestrial > Soil > Temperate forest > O... | reverse complement strand
CCGGCGACGGTGCGGCCCGAGAGGCGGCCCAGCGTATCATAGCTGAGGCCGAGATTGCCGTTGGCCCCGAACGGCCCGCCGGTGCCCGCGAGCTTGAGCGCGCCGTTGGTGCCGATGGGCGTGTAGCTGTAGGAGGTGGTCCCCAGCCCGTCCGCCATGGAGGCAAGGCGCGGGAAGTAGGTATCCCAGGTGAAGGCGACGTTGGGGGTGGGGTTCACCGCGCCCGTATAGGCGATGCCCGTCACCCGGTCGTCATGGGCGTAGGCGAAGGTCTTGACCTGCCCCAGCGCGTCCGTCACCGAATGCAGCCGCGAGGTGCTGGCCTCGTAGGCATAGGTCTCGGTCTTTGCCGAGGGCGTGCCGTAGCCGTAGGTCTTGGAGACCGGGCGGCTTTGCAGGTCCACCTCCCAGTGGGTGTCGTTGCCCTGGGCGTCGACGATGTCCTTTAAGGTCCCGTCCTCGTAGTAATCGTAATGCGTGGTGCGCGTGCCGGTCGCGCCGGAGCCGTTGATGGGCTCCGTCACGGAGGTGAGCCGCCGGTCGGCGTCGTAGGCGTAGGTGGTGATGCGGTGCAGCCGGTCGGTATGCCGCCGCAGGTCGAGCGAGGCGGTGCCCGCGAAGGGGCCGGTCTGGAAGGTATAGTCGTACTGGTCGGTCGTCGTGTCGGGATAGGTTATCTGCGTCACGCGGTCGATGGCGTCGTAGGCGTAAGTCAGCGTGTACCCCTCCGAGTCCGTGCGGGTCTTTACATGGTTGGGGAAGGCGGGGTCGTCGTAGGCCAGCGTCAGCACCGTCTGGTGGTTGGCGTTCACCACCGTCGAGAGCCTGCCCGACGTGTCGTAGTTATAGGTCGTGACGCCGGAACTCGGGTCCGTCACCGTCGCCAGCTGCCCCGCCGCGTTGTAGGTATAATGCCAGGTCTGCCCGTCCGCCCCCGTATAGGTCTGCGGCTCGTGCTGGCTGTTGTAGCTGCCGAAGGTGGCGACCGTCGTATAGGTGCCGGGCGAGGTCAGCTGCTGCACCGTCTGCAGGTCGATGTTGTTCGTGGCGTAATTATACTGCGTCGAGCGCCCCACCGCGTCCGTCGAGGAAAGCAGGTTGCCGTAGCCCACGCCGGGCGACGGGATGCCGGGGGGCGAGTTATAGGTGGCCTGCGACAGCTGCGTCGTGCCGTCATCCAGCACGCGGCCCGTGAAGCTGGACTGCATGAGCGAGCCGGTGAAAAAGATGCCCCCCATGTTAGGATAGTTGATCCATTGCCGGTAGGCCTCCAGCGGTTGCCTCACGCTTCCCAACTGATTGGAGACATAATTGCCTGTCAGGCAGCAGAAGTGGAACCAGTGATAGATCGTGGGCAGGTTCGTTCCTGCGGGAAGGCTCGGAAGCGTCCAGTTCTCGGCGATGGGATTGCCGTTGGCGTCCGTCGTCACGTTGCCGCCTGCCGCCCGGTGCCGATCCCAGTAATAGACGTTGCGCCATTGCAAATAGTCGGCGTCGTTGGTCATGCCCGTGGGCAGCGCGGCCTCTGTCGGGATGCCGGTGACGTCTTTATTCTGAAACAGATAGAGCAGTTCCGCGTTGCCCAGCGGATCGGTCAGCGCCAGCGAGCGCTCCACCGCCGGGGGAGTCCCGGGAGGATCGTTGGGGTTGGGGATATCGGAGAATTTAGAGGTGCCGTAGGGCGTGGTCAGGCCCGTGATGAAATTGGGCTCGCTCGCGGAATAGGTGAAGGAGGAGGTGATGCCGACAGGGTCCGTAATCGAGGATAGCCGCTGGCTCGTGTCGTAATTCAGCTGCGAGCTGCGGCCGAAGGGATCGGTTATCTGGGTGATGAGGAACGGGTAGGTGGGGGCGAGCCCGTAGGTGAAAGTGGTTTGGTTGCCCATCGCGTCCGTGATGTGAGTGATGCGGAAGCTGGTGTCGTAGGTTATCGTCTCCGTATTGCCCTGCGCGTCGGTGATAGAGGTGAGGAACATGAGCCTTGGGAAAGTGGCCGCGCCGTTGGAGGTGGCATAGGTTTCCTTGCTGCCGTCCGGCAGGTTGCGCACATAGGAGGTCGCAGAGCCGGTCGGCGGATTGCGCACGAGCTGGGAATTGTCGTAGGTCTCCGGCATGAAAGCGCCGATGGTCGAATTATAGACAGGGGCCGGGGACCGCTGGCTTGCGACGACGTCGTAATCATAGCCGCCGCCGCCGGAGATGATGCGCTTTACACTGCCTCCCGGAGTAGTGGGATCGTCTTGAATGTAGGATTGCCAGCTATGGGTCCAGAGCGGGCTCGCATTGGAAAAGGTGAAATTGGCGGGCTGATCGCCGTCACGTCCGTTATAATTGAGCGTCTCGTAGGCGGAAGGCCCGACCTGCGGCTTGTAGCCCACCGGTGTATCGGTGATATTGAGGCTCGCCAGGGCGATGCGTGCCTTGGCGATGGCCATAGGCTCATGACCATTCGGCAGGGGAGCGCCGGTGCCGGGGGAACCACCATCGCCGAGATTCGCCTGATTGCCGCCCTGGCTGGCTATGGCCGCATCGCATTGCGTGCATGCGCCTGGCAGGACGCTGATCGTATAGCCCATGCCGTAAATCGTTTTCGCTTGCGCCGAGTGCGGGGCGATACTCTGCCAGTTCGCCTGCTTGTTAGCCGCGATGGTGCCCGCCGGCACGAGAAAATAGCCGCTGCCGCCTTCGTTGATTGCCTTTTCCGTCAGCAGCGTGCCCTGATCGACGAAGGTCGGGTCCTTCACCTCGTATTTATTGCCCTGCCTGCCGACGATGGCGGCATAATGATTCACGTTCCAGTGGATGATGGAAGGCACCGGGATGGGCTGGCCCGGCTCGCGGTGGATGAGCGTATATTTCAGCTTCGCCTTGTCCGCGAGCGCCGCAAGCTGTTCGAGCGAGAAGCCGTGCGGCCCTGACTGCGCATCCTGCGCGACCTTGATTTGCTTCGGGCTGGCTTTCAATTCCACCAAAATGTTTTTAAGCGCGGCGGGTCCGCACAGATAGGCAATGCCGGGATTGCCGTGAAATACTCCCAATCCGACATGCGCGCCTTCCAGCAAATATTGCGCCGGCCCGCTGATGGGGCGCGTGCCGATATCGGCGAACAGCGCTTCCAGTTCCTTTTTATGGCCCAGCCGGGCATGCATGCGCGCCAGCTCTCCCACCGCGCGGTCGGTCATGCGCCGGGCGGGCACGGTCGTCGCGTTGCGGCCGAGCTGCCACGCCCGCTCATAATAAGCGAAGGTGCGGCTGTAATAGCCCGCATGGTAATAGCCCAGGCCCAGATCGAGATTGAGCGACGCGTTCCAGTTGGACTGCGGATGCGCGGCGATGAAGGCCAAGAGAGGCCGGGCGTAATCGTCATAATCGCCATCCGTTCCCGCTTTCGTGGGCGCATGGCGGAAGGCGTCTATGGCGGCATCGAGATCGTTATTTTCCTGCGCCGTCACCGGCCCAGTCGCCACCAGCGGCTCCGCCATTCCCGGCACATAACGCATGGCCGGCGGCGCGGGCAGCTCGACCTGCCGCGGCGCGTGGGGCATGGCAGAGTGCGCCTGGGTTTCGGCGGGCGAGAGGCCGGGCCCCGTTTTCAGCCTGTCGCTGACGGACTGAACCCCGGCGCAAGCGGTAAGATATGCGATGCCCATGAGCGCCGCGAAGGCGAGGGTTTTTGCCTTTTTGACGGGAGGAATCAGGGCAAAAAAAGATGCATCTCTCTTCTTCGGATGTAAGGGCATTTTCTTCCTTCCCGTCGGTTCAGGAATTAATTGCCCAATTAATACACGCTAGGATTGAGAAGTCACCGGTAAATTCATGGAGATTTTGAGTGGCGGGAAAGCGCGCTCAGGCGTGCTTGCGAATTCGAAACCGCGCACCATAGCGCGTGCGCAGATGCAGGTTCATTCATGTTATAGAGGGGATATCCACCGGATCACCTCTGCCGCGAGCGTATGAGAACCCATACAATTTCGCTTGCCGGGCATTTCGGATCTTCAGATGGCAGGGCCGCCGCCGCCACGCCGGGTCAGGACGATGATGAGAATCACCAGTATGAGAAGTCCCAACCCGCCGCCGACAAAGGGGCCTCCGTAATAGAAGCCGCCACCGCCGCCGCCGAGAAGTAAAAGGATGAGTACGAGGACAAGTAAATTCATGCCCTATCGCTACAGTAACGCGTATAAGGAAACGATGGGTCTGGATGGCTGGGATAACAAGGATGCGTAAAGGCGGCTGTACCGCAATATTGTATCTCGAACTTATAATAGATAACGTACTACCTATTAAAGGCAACCCTGATAGGCGGCGGCTGAACCAAGGATAATCCATACCAATAAATGGCGGCGAACGCGGGTTGCATGAGCGGATTTTCATCCGCAACAGGTAGTTCATTCTCTGGTAAGCAGGAGATGCGGTGAATTTTACTGATATATGATCTGCCTAACTAGATGTTCGCGTTTTTGGTGGTGGGTATTACGCTGTTTGGCTTAACGTCTATCTTATGTGCGACTGGATCAGGCGTTTGGATAAGCATAGATGATCGCCAGCATCTACTGCCCGCTGCTCTGGCATTTCCGTTTCGGCGGACCGGATATGGAGCGGCTGGTCCAGGGTCGCGAGCGCATCTATCTCGACCGGTTCTGGAATGAATTTTCAGCCGATCCGAAGAGCTTTGATGAAGCGTCGCGGCAGCATTACGCGAAACTCTATGCGCTACCGGACGGGATGCATTCAGGATTTGCCCAGTTCGCGGCATTCGATCAGGATGTCATCGACAATCACACGTTTCTTGCAGAGGGTCCGCTGACGATGCCGGTGCTCGCGGTCGGGGGAGAAAAATCCTTTGGCACGACAATGGCGACTGTCGCGCGCGCAGCCGCCAGTAATGTTAAGGGCGTTGTTATCCCCCACAGCGGGCATTGGCTGCTCGAAGAACAGCCAGCGGCCACGATCGCGGCTGTTACCGAATTCCTTCGTTGAATCGGGTTTAAAGGACGCGAGGCATCGGTTTTTAGACGCTTCTTAGTACGTTTAGCAAGCGGATTTACAACTGTGCCAGTCGGGTCTAATATGCCCCATTCTTTCACCAAGAATGGCGACTTATAAAAGCATAAGATGGAGGATGATATGACCGCGCTTCCCGCAGGCACCAAAGCTCCCGATTTTACCCTGCCCACGACTCCCGATCAGAAGGTATCCTTGTCTGAATTCAAAGGTCGCAACATCATCCTGGTCTTCTATCCTGCCGACTGGAGCCCTGTATGCGGCGATCAGCTGGCGCTTTACAATGAGCTGCGCGAACAATTTGAGGAATTCAACGCTTCGCTGGTGGGGATTTCCGTCGACGGCATCTGGTGCCATCTTGCGTTTGAGAAAGATCGCGGCTTTCATTTTACACTGCTGTCGGATTTCGAGCCCAAGGGGGAAGTCGCAAGGCGTTACGGCGTTTACCGCCATGAGGACGGCATCACGGAACGCGCCCTGTTCGTTGTCGATGGGGAAGGCGTGATTCGCTATAGTTTCGTTTCACCGGTTGGCGTCAATCCCGGTGCCGCAGGCATCTTGAAGGCATTGCATGCCATTACAGCGAAGGAAGGACGGGCAGCATGAGCAACGATGAAAACGCCCTTGCCGAACCCGTAGGCAAGAAAGACCATGCGCAAGGCCCCGCCGGCGCGCCGGTCACGCTGGTGGAATATGGCGATTACGAATGCCCGTTTTGCGGGGAAGCGTATTCCGTCCTGAAAGAGGTCAAGGAGCAGATGGGCGAGACCCTGCGCTTCGTGTTCCGCAATTTTCCCTTGAGTGAGATGCATCCCTTTGCCTTTGCCGCCGCCGAAGCCGCGGAAGCGGCAGGCGCGCAGGGCAAATTCTGGGAAATGCATGATATGCTCTACGAAAATCAGGAACAGCTGGAGCCTGAGGCGCTGGCAGGCTATGCGAAAGCGCTGGGGCTCGACATGGAGCGTTTTGTAAAGGAAGTAAGCGCAGGCACGTATGCCGCCCGGATCAAGCATGACTTCCAGACGGGCGTTATGAGCGGGGTCAACGGCACTCCCTCGCTGTTCATCAACGGCGAACGCTACGACGGCGAACGCGACGCGGAATCGTTGCTGGAAGCATTGCAGGCCGTTGCGGACGAAACCGGTCCCCGCATGAAAGCCGCCCGGTGATAATCGACGGAACAAAGGTCACTGTTTATGCTCAGTGGTAGTAAAGACGACTATCGGGCCATGCGTGACAATCCTTCCGCTTCCCCATATCTGGAGAGGGCGCTGGCGATTACCATGTTCGAGCCAGGAATGTACTGGGTCGTGGAGGTTCTGTCCAAGCCAATGGGCACCTGATGCAGCGCTACAATCGCTCTTCGGTTATGCCGCATCCGACATGGGAGCTGCAAATTGTTTCTCCAGTGCCGTGGGGTTCTGCTCCCAAAGTGCGCCGACCTGCTGCGACATAGGGTCGGGGAAGATATAATCCTTTCCTTCGATGATACCGGCGACGATGGCCTGCGCGGTGACCGCCGGAGAGGCTTTATCCATGGGGAAGTCGCGTGCCATATCGGTGTCGATCGGACCCGGATAGATACCGGCGACGTGAATATTGCGTGAGGCCAGTTCCGTACGGGCGACTTGTGTAGCGGAATGAAGCGCCGCTTTCGAGGCGGAATAGCCACCGACAGACACTATCGGTGCGAGTCCGACAACACTGACGACGTTGGCAATCACTCCCTGCCCGTTCTTCTGCAGCACCGGAGCGAAGGCCTGCATCATGGCTACCGTGCCGAAATAATTGACGCGCATGTCGGCGGCAATCTGATCATGCTGGCCCTCAACGATGGAAGAAAAGGTCGCTATGCCCGCATTGTTGATCAGTATGTTTACATCCTCTGCCTGCTTGGCCGCGTCGGCGACCTGCTTTGAATCGGTAATGTCGAGCGCCAGCGGCACGACACGCTTGTCGCCGAAATCAGGAAGGGTCTTAATGTTACGTGCCGCAGCATATACCTTGCCGACCTTGTGTTTCAGCAGATCCCGCACAATGGCGGCGCCGATGCCGCGATTTGCGCCGGTAACCAGTACGGTTTTGGTGTCGAGTTTCATGACGGTTCTCCTTGTGGTTGGAAGTTGGATTGAAATTATTTCAGGGGTCTCAGTCGTTGCAGGGTTTAGTTATTTTGCCTGCTGCTGACGCCGTCTGGGTGCTGGTGATGTGGTTGCCGATGACGCTGGCGATACCGCTTACCACGGACGACCAGAACGCGCCCGCGCCAAGCGATGAAACCGCGGAAGCGGCGGCGCCCCCTAAGAGAAGCGCGAGGAATGCAATCAGGAGGGTTTTACCGCTAATTAGCATAAGCGACCTCCCTCGCAGGCAGGCTATCGGATATAGCTGCGCTGCTTCCCTCATGCTCCATCCGGTAGAGCTCTTCCCTGATTTCCTGGACGCTGACTCCTTTGTCCAGCGCGTGCAGGATGTATTCATATTCCCTGATTGCCTGATCAATATTCTGCATGATATTTCTCCATTATTGATTTGACCGGTCGGTTTAGTCTTGGTTCCAGAAAAAGCCGCATTCCTGCGACTGTTCGCTGTTCCGTCTTGTTATCAGAGAGAGCCGTCTGCTATGCGGCCTTGTTTCCTGCTTTGTTCACACCCAGGATTCTCAGCAATCCCGGCTTGAAATCACGTTTCAGTATGCTGATGTCGTTCTGTATGCGCGCGAAGGTAAGCTGGCCGAGAAGATAGGTGAATACTTCCTGCGCCTTGGCTTTTATATCCGTATCCTTAGGCAGGGTACCCTCTGCAATCAGATCCCTTATACCGCTTTCATAGTAGCGCTCGAATCGCTTGGTAACCTCATCGAGCTTCTGGCGGATGGTGTCTTCCTGCCCGGCCATTTCACAGCCCAGCGAAGCATGGGGGCAGCCGCACACACGGCCATGCTTTGCGGCCGCTTTTTCCTGCATTTCGCACACGAAATCCGCCATCTGCTCAAACCGCTTTGCCGGCGGCGTCTGGGGAGAGAAAATCCGGTCGTAGGCCTCTTTCTTGCTGCGGAAGAATTCTTCCAGTGCAGCCAGGGCTAAATCAACCTTGGAGGGGAAGAAATGATAAAAGCTGCCCTTTTTCACGTTGGCTGCCTTGCAGATATCGTCGACACTGACCGAGCCATAGCTGTTCTTCCAGATAAGCTCAGAAGCAGTATCGATCAGAATCTGTTTTGTATCTTGGGTGGCTTTTGCAACTTTGTTCATATAAATATCCTTTACTCAGCTTATAAAACTCAGCTTATAAAGTACCATTACACAAATTGACCGGTCAGTCAAGTGATATTTATAATCACCTTCATCTGAAGAGAAGTCTTCGCAAGCTTCTAGTAGCATTGCCGAAACTTTACTGCGAATCGATGAGTGAAATCCTATGCATAGTGAGAAAATAGAGTTTACAGGAACGCAGGGAATTCTGGCAGCACGGCTCGATTTGCCTGAGGGCTCGCCACTCTGTTATGCGCTGTTTGCACATTGCTTCACCTGTACAAAGGACGTTCTTGCCGCGAGCCATATCTGTACCGAGCTGGCGGCGCACGGCATCGCCGTGCTGCGCTTTGATTTCAGCGGCCTTGGCCATAGCGAAGGCGATTTCGCCAACACGAATTTTTCATCGAATATCGGCGATCTGATTGCGGCGGCGAACTGGCTGCGTTCCAACCGGCAGGCACCGCAGTTGCTTCTCGGCCATTCCTTAGGCGGTGCGGCAGTGCTTGCCACTGCAGGCGATATCCCGGAGGTAAAGGCTGTGGTAACCATAGCTGCGCCCTCTGAGCCATCGCATGTGACCAGGCAATTTGCAGAGAATTATGACCGCATTGCTAACGATGGTGAGGCGGAAGTGTACCTTGCGGGCCGCCCGTTTCATATTCGCAAGCAGTTTCTTGACGATGTCGAGGGCCATCACCTGCATAATAAAATTACCCGGCTTGGCCGTGCGCTGCTGGTATGCCATTCGCCTATGGATGAGCTTGTCGGCATCGAGAACGCAGGCGCGATATTTGCGGCGGCGAAACATCCTAAATTCTTTCGCTTCCAGGCGCGGATCATTTACTACGCGGCAAAAAGGTGGCTATCTATGCAGGACGCTGTATCGCTGCATGGGCAAGCTGATTATATCAGCGAATCTTAAGCCAGCGTTTTAACGCTGCTCGCCCTAAAGGGCGTCTACGCCGTCTCATTTTGTCTAAGAGCAAAATGGTGAACCTCCGGTTCAACCCATTCCATCACCAATATAAAAAAAACCTAAAAGGGCTTTTATATTGGTGGAGGAGGAAGGATTTGAACCTTCGAACTCCTAAGAGGGCAGATTTACAGTCTGCTGCCATTGACCACTCGGCCACTCCTCCACGCTTCAAAGGGGATTGTAACTAATCCAAGGGTGCCGGTATGTCAATGTTTCAAGCGCGGCAGTGCCTTGCGCGCGTTTCACCGCCAGCTGAGCCCGGCCGTTATGGGCCATCTCGGCAAGGCCATGATAAGCATGAAACAATCGGCCTCGCCGGTGTGATCGGCAGCCACATCGACGGGTCGGCTGCCGCATAGACGGGCATAAGCCTTCGCGGCAATTGACCCGCGCCGCGATTGCGTTAAGGTCGGCGGCTTAAAGTAACCTTTCCAAAAGAAATAATCATGTCCGGTCCCAAACGAAAACCGAGCGCCCCTCAAA
>Ga0206869_1194_pt1 | contig 9721 bp, 7 predicted proteins | sample Alteio_BWOrgCont_35_FD_152618 | JGI IMG/M metagenome (GOLD analysis project Ga0206869, IMG submission 152618) | Enriched cells from forest soil in Barre Woods Harvard Forest LTER site, Petersham, Massachusetts, United States -... | ecosystem: Environmental > Terrestrial > Soil > Temperate forest > O... | reverse complement strand
ACAAAAAATCTAGCAAATTTACCGAGTAATATTTGCAACCCTAGTTTCTTAGCAGAGCAAGCAACAAGTTTAAAAAAATCCTTCCCTGAAATTAAAGTTAAAATTCTTAATGAAAAAGACATGCACCAATTAAAGATGGGTGCATTGCTCGCTGTTTCACAAGGTAGTGCAGAAGAAGCGAAATTAATCTGTCTCGAATATCATGGCGGCAACAAAAAACAAGCGCCGATTGCGTTTGTTGGCAAAGGAATTACTTTCGATACCGGCGGTAATTCTTTAAAATCACCTGAAAATATGGTCGGCATGAAATATGATATGTGTGGTGCTGCCACTGTGTTAGGCGTGTTTAAAGCCGCTGCTGCTTTGCAATTACCAATCAATATCGTCGGTCTCATACCAGCTGTTGAAAACATGCCTGGTGGAACCGCTTATAAACCAGAAGATATTTTAACGAGTATGTCTGGCCAAACAATTGAAGTGATTTCAACTGATGCTGAAGGACGGCTCATTCTTGCTGATGCACTGACTTATTGCGAACGTTATAAACCAGCAGCGGTAATCGACATCGCTACTTTAACTGGCGCGGTCGTCATCGCACTTGGTTTTCAAGCCACAGGCATCATGACGAATCATGAACCATTGGCGCAAGATTTACTGAAAGCAGGTCTCAATAGTAATGATCGTGGTTGGCAACTGCCGCTTTGGGATGATTATCAAGAGCAAATTAAAAGTCCGTTTGCAGATATGGCGAATACTGGTGGACGTCCAGCAGGCACCATTACGGCCGGCTGCTTTTTATCGCGCTTCGCTAAAAAATATAACTGGGCCCATTTAGACGTTGCTGGAACTGCGGCAATGATGGGTGGCACGAGCGAACGCATGGCAACGGGTCGACCAGTGCCTATGCTCGTCCAATATTTACTTGATCGCATCGCACACAAAAGCGCTTAACTTATGAATATTGATTTTCATGTGCTTGATACTTACAACAGCCAACAAGCTTGGCTGTTTGTTTGTCATTTGCTTGAGCAACATTATTTAGCAAAGCAACAAGTTTATCTTGCGATGGATACACGTGTTGAAGCACAACGCTTTGATCAACTTCTCTGGACTTTTCGTGATGATAGTTTCATTCCACATGAAGTGAGTGATGGTTTATTGCCTTCAAACTCACCGATTATCATAGGTTATGAACCACCACATCGTGAGACACCACGAGAGTTCATCATTAATCTCAGTCAACAAGTGCCAGCGCAATATGATGAATTTCAGCATTTGATTGAAGTTGTTTTTAATGATCCAAGCGTGCAACAGCGCGCACGCGAACGTTATAAACTTTACCGCGATCAACAACATCACTTAAACACCATTAAGCAAAGATAACCGCCATGACGAATATTGATAAAGCATACACACCAGAAACGATAGAACAACGTTGGTATCAACATTGGGAAGCGCAACATTTTTTTCAACCATCTGATCAAGGTCATCCCTACACCATCATGTTGCCGCCACCAAATGTCACTGGCAGTTTACATATGGGTCATGGTTTTGGATTTACGATCATTGATATTTTAATTCGTTATCATCGCATGTGTGGCATGAATACGTTATGGCAAGCAGGTACTGATCACGCTGGTATTGCGACGCAAATGGTTGTTGAACGCCAATTAAATATGGAACAAAAAACGCGTCATGATTTAGGTCGCGAACAATTTGTAGAAAAAATTTGGGAATGGAAAACAGAATCTGGCGGTAACATTACACGTCAATTACGCCGTCTCGGTGCTTCGATAGATTGGACGCGTGAACGTTTTACGATGGATGATGCTTATTCAAAAGCAGTCACTGAAGTTTTTATTCAATTATATGAAGAAGGTTTGATTTATCGCGGTAAACGTTTAGTGAATTGGGATCCTGTTTTGCTGACTGCGATTTCAGATCTTGAAGTGATTAATCAAGAAGAAGATGGCAGCATGTGGCATATTCGTTATCCGCTTGCAGATGGTCATGGTGAAGTGATTGTTGCAACGACTCGACCAGAAACCATGTTAGGTGATGTCGCGGTTGCTGTACATCCTGATGATGAACGTTATCAAGCATTAATCGGCAAGCAAATACACTTACCACTCACAGACAGATTAATTCCGATTATTGCTGATGATTATGTCGATCCAGCATTTGGTACAGGTTGCGTGAAGATCACACCTGCACATGATTTTAATGATTATGCTGTAGGCAGCAGACATCAACTCGAACCGATTAACATTTTCACGCCGACTGCGCATCTCAATGAAAATGCACCTCAAATTTATCAAGGCTTAGACCGATTCAAAGCACGCAAACAAATTTTAATTGATTTAGAAACAGCAAACTTACTCGTCAAAACTGAAAAACATCAATTAAAAATTCCGAGAGGCGATCGTTCCAATGCAGTCATCGAACCTTATTTAACTTATCAATGGTATGTGAATTCAAAAGTATTAGCAGAACCTGCAATACGCGCTGTTGAAACCGGTGAGATACGTTTCATTCCTGAGAATTGGAGTAAAACTTATTTTCAATGGATGTATAACATTGAAGATTGGTGTATCAGCAGACAATTATGGTGGGGACATCGCATCCCGATTTGGTATGACCGTGAAGGTAAGCATTATGTTGGTCACAATGAAACTGATGTGCGTCAACGTTATCAACTTGCTGCAAATGTTGAGCTTAAACAAGATGAAGATGTTTTAGATACGTGGTTTTCTTCAGCACTTTGGCCGTTTGCGTCATTAGGTTGGCCAGAACAAACGAAAGATTTCAAAACATTTTTTCCAACGAATGTATTGGTCACTGGCTTTGATATTATTTTCTTTTGGGTCGCGCGCATGATCATGATGAGTTTGAAATTTACAGGTCAAGTGCCGTTTAGAGATGTTTACATCACTGGTTTAATCCGCGATGCGGAAGGCCATAAGATGTCGAAATCAAAAGGTAATGTTATAGATCCTATCGACATCATCGATGGCGTTGAGTTAGAAACACTTGTTAACAAACGTACTAATGGTCTGATGCAACCTGCAATGGCGCAAAAGATAGAGAAGTCAACGCGTAAAGAATTCCCAGAGGGCATACCCAATTACGGTACAGATGCATTGCGATTTACGTTTTGTTCGCTCGCTTCTGTCACGCGTGAAATTCGTTTTGATACCACACGTTTAAATGGCAATCGTCATTTTTGTAATAAGTTATGGAATGCAGCGCGTTATGTTTTAATGAATACAGAAGGACATGATCTCGGATTACATCATCAATCAGTTGAATATTCATTACCTGATGTTTGGATACAATCACGTTTACAAGCTGCAATCAAACAAGCGCATGAGCACATGCATCAATATCGTTTTGATTTATTCGCGCAAACACTTTATGACTTCACTTGGAATGAATTTTGTGATTGGTATTTGGAATTATCGAAACCGATTTTAACTTCTGAAAAAAGTACTTCAGAACAATTACGCGGTACGCGACAAACGCTGGTGAAAGTATTAGAACAAATCTTATTGTTATTACACCCAGTCATGCCATTTATCACCGAAGAAATCTGGCAGCGCATCGCGCCACTTCTTGGCAAAAACGGGCCTAGTATCATGCTAGAACATTATCCTGAAGTGAATGACATGCTTCATCATACTGAAGCAGAACTTGAAATTGATTGGTTGAAGAATATCATTGTAGCGATACGTTCATTGCGCAGTGAAATGAATATTCCACCGGGCAAACAACTTACGCCACTCATCAGAAAAGGCAATCAACACGATCATCAATATTTTAAAAATCATCAAGCTTTATTATTTAGCTTAGCAAAATTAGATGGTTATGAACGTTTAGCAGACGATCAACAACCACCAGAATCGGCTTCTGCGTTTGTCGGTGAGCTCGAGATTTATATTCCACTTGCAGGTTTGGTTAATAAAGCAGATGAAGAAGCACGTTTAATGCGTGATATGCAAAAGATTGAAAAAGATATTCAACTACTGCAAGGTAAATTAAACAATCCTAATTTTGTTGAGCGTGCACCAAAGGAAGTGATTGAGAAAGATCAGAAAAGGTTGGATGAGTTGGTGAGTATGTTGGAGAAGTTGAAGGCGCAGCGTGAGAAGTTGATGATGATTTAGCGCGCGTAGCGAGTTCGTGCCCGTGCCCGATTGCGTGCCCGCGCCCGTATTTTTCTAAATTAATTAAATGTAAAATAATGGGAAAAGACGGGCGCGGGCACGCAATCGGGCACGGGCACGAAACTCGCTTCGCGCGCACAATATGGAGTAATCATCATGGACGTCCGCCACGAATCTTCAAACAAAGTTCTACTCAATCATCTCATTCAATACATGAATAATTTAATCCATCACCAAACCGACACGCTCGTCAAAGATGAACATTGGCAACAACATCTCGTCTCACTTTCCAAAGCCATTTATTTATTTACAGGAATGAATGTTGATTACGATCACATATGGTCGAATAAAAATTTGTTGTCGATTGATGTGGTGTTATTGCCGGAAGTACATGATGTCGATTCAGTGATTATGAATAATCAAGAGCGATTTAATACGATGGTTAGTATTATTATTTCGGAGTTGAAGACGGGTAGTATGAATGCGGAAGAAGTAAGGCAGAAGGAAGAGATGATGAGAATATTAGAAAAGAATTACTAATCATTTGCGCAAAAGCCCGGGTCCCGAATAAATACCCCGAAAAAGAGTAGTGTTTTTTTCAATGACAATGGCGGGGTATTTTTCGGGATGACAGACTCAAACCAATTCCGCTTCTTTCGCAACTTGATCGAGCGCAACTAACACTGTTAACAATTCACGCATACGCGCCAGCGGCCACATATTCGGACCATCAGAAGGTGCTTGATCAGGATCAGGATGCGTTTCCATAAATAAACCTGCGATCCCAACTGCAACCGCAGCACGCGCAAGCACGGGCACGAATTGGCGTTGACCTAACGTTTTATCACCACCACCACCAGGCAATTGTACTGAATGCGTTGCATCAAACACCACTGGGCAACCCGTTTCTCGCATCACTGCCAGTGAACGCATATCTGAAATTAAATTGTTATAACCAAAAGACGCGCCGCGTTCACAAACTAATATATTTTGATTACCTGTTTCTTTTGCTTTCTCAGAAACATTTTTCATTTCCCACGGCGATAAGAATTGGCCTTTTTTAATATTCACTGGTAAACCTAGTGACGCTACCTTTTGAATATAATTCGTTTGTCGGCATAAAAATGCAGGCGTTTGTAACACATCAACAACACTCGCAACTTCTGCGAGCGGTGTATCTTCATGCACATCTGTGAGCACTGGCACATTAATTTGTTTTTTGACTTCACTTAAAATGCGTAAACCTTCTTCCATACCTGGACCGCGATAACTATGTAAAGAAGTGCGATTCGCTTTATCAAATGAAGATTTATAAATAAATGGAATGCCTAACTCTTTGGTGATTTCTTTTAATTGACCTGCAGTATCCAATGCAAATTGTTCGCTTTCAATAACACAAGGACCTGCAATCAAAAAAAAAGCTTGTGATGGTCCAACATTAAATCCGCAAAGTTTCATTTAACGAGTACTCCTGACTCAAAGTGTGCGCGGTGATAAGCATTCGCGGCAGTAATAAAACCAATAAATAAAGGATGACCATCTCTAGGATTAGAAGTAAATTCAGGATGGAATTGCGAGCCTAAAAACCATGGATGATTAGGCAGTTCGATCAATTCAACTAAGTGATCTTGTTTGGAACGTCCTGAGACAAATAAACCAGCTTTTTCAATCGCAGGTAATAAATTGTTATTCACTTCGTAACGATGACGATGACGTTCAACAATCTCATCTTTGCCATATAAACGTTGCGCGAGCGATCCTGCTACTAATTCACAAGCTTGACCGCCCAGACGCATGGTGCCGCCAATATCTGAAGATTCATTACGCGTTTCAACGCTGCCTGTTTGATTCACCCATTCTGTCACTAACGCAACCACAGGATAAGGTGTTGTTGGATCGAATTCGGTACTGCTGGCATTCGGCATGTTCGCAAGATGACGAGCATATTCAATAATAGCGATTTGCATGCCTAAACAAATTCCGAAATAAGGAATATTATTTTCACGCGCATGTTTCGCAGCTAAAATTTTTCCTGCAATACCACGCTTACCAAATCCGCCTGGCACTAAAATCGCGTCAACATGAGATAAAAGTTTTTTTGCACCTTTACGTTCTAATTCTTCAGAATCAATATAATCGATATGAACGCGAGTGCGAGTTTGTATGCCTGCGTGTTTTAAAGCTTCAGATAATGATTTGTAGGAGTCAGCAAGATCAACATATTTGCCAACCATGCCTATTGTAATTTCAGAATCAGGATTGAGATAGGCATCCACAACGCGTTCCCACTCTTGTAAATCAGCAGGTTTGGCTTTTAAATCTAAATGCTCAGTGACAATTTTATCTAAGCCTTGATCATACAAAGCTTTTGGAATTTGATAGATGAATTCCATATCTAATAATGGAATCACAGCTTCTTTTTCAACGTTAGTGAATAAAGCGATTTTAGTCCGCGCGTGATCAGAGATCATTCTGTCGCTACGGCATAATAAAATATCGGGTTGAATACCGATTGAGCGTAATTCTTTAACTGAATGTTGAGTTGGTTTGGTTTTAACTTCGCCAGCTGTTGGGATGTAAGGTAACAATGTTAAATGTATGAATAAAGTTTGTTTACGACCTAATTCCACACGCATTTGACGAATGGCTTCTAAGAATGGCAAAGATTCGATGTCACCAACCGTACCGCCAATCTCGATCAGCGCAACATCTACGTCACTCGCACCTTTCAAAATACAGCGTTTAATTTCATCAGTAATATGAGGAATGACTTGTACCGTGCCGCCTAAATATTCACCCTTACGTTCTTTGCGTATCACGTTGGCATAAACACGACCAGTTGTGAAATTATTGGCTTTAGTCATTTTAACGCGCACGAAACGTTCGTAATGACCTAAGTCGAGATCAGTCTCTGCTCCATCTTCAGTCACAAAAACTTCACCATGTTGTAGCGGATTCATTGTGCCTGGATCAACGTTGATATAAGGATCTAGCTTCACTAAATTGACGGATAAACCGCGCGCTTCCAGGATAGCGCCAAGAGAAGCTGCAGCTACTCCCTTACCCAAAGAAGAAACCACACCACCTGTGATGAATATGTATTTTGTCATAAGATTTTTACTTGGAATGTGAGAAGTACCTGGATGGCCACTTTATCAAAATCATCATCAGGCTGCAATGAATCTCATAAAATTTAAAAGATTTAAACTCATCAAATTTGTCATCTTGACTCATCTTATATCAACCATTAGGCTGTTGTACTTGAATATTTTTTTATACGGAGATTGCTCAATGTTGATGCGCTTATTCATCCTAATGATTGTCTTAGTTGGAATTGCTGTTGGTTTGGGCACCCAATTACCTCGTGATTGGCTTTATAAGGTTATCATCTTTAGGGATTTCTTTGATGCCGCTCTGCCGATTTTAGCTTTTGGTGCTTTAATTAAATACTTAACGACGACTTGCATGAAATGTTCTGCATGTCATAACAAGGAATGTATTGAGAAAAAAAACAAATATGATCAAAAAGTATGTGACCAATCTGCAATTTAAAAAAGTCTGTTATTCACAGTTCTGTCATGCCAGCATGCTCACGCTGGCATCCAGAAATTTAAAAATCCTCACAAATTAAATGCATTCCCATTTCATGCGGACTAACGATCCATTCTGGATGATAATAATAGCCCACCACAGCCAGCAATTGTTGTCCTAAAAATATCAATGGAATTTGTTCGCGTTCCCAAGGCAATATGCCCCACTCATTAAACATTTTTTTTAACGTGCGATGACCGCGACCGGACAAAAAAACCGTTTCTCCACCTTGTCTAGATCTGACGACAACTGTTTCTAATGATTGCCGTAACCCGCGACCTCGCGTTTTTGAAGCAAGTAATTTTTTACCGTTAGGCAACAATAAGTACTCACGTAAATTCCAGTGTAAAGGACGTGCTCTTATGTTCATTTTCTCGCAGGATAATAAAAACAAATCATCACGAAAACGTCTCACATAAGCATCACCAAAAATGACTTCGGGTTGTTTATCTGGTGCTGCATCCAATACATTCGTCATGATCGCTGAAAGTTTGTTGATATTTGGTAAAGTATAACCTTGATGATCTATCCACATTCGCAACAGCCGCTTTTGTTCAACATCATCCAATTGTTTTAATTTCAAAACCGATAAAGTGTTGGGTTGACTGCCAAGAACTTCAGTCATTTTTTTTTGAGCCGCATCAGTTAAGACGGACTCTGCTTCTGCACAATGTTTTGCAGAACGTGCGATCATCGCTTGCGCACTTGGCCAATGCGCTGTTAATAATGGTAGTACTTGATGACGCAAATAATTACGCGACAAATTTTCATTACGGTTCGATTCATCTTCAATCCATTGCAAGTGATGTTCATTTGCAAAGGCAAGTAAATCCTCTCTTTTCGTTGTTAATAAAGGGCGTGCGTGTAAACCCGTCGCAAATGGTTTCACGAACGGCATTGCAGATAAACCTTTTAAACCTGCACCACGCATTAATTGCAATAAAAAAGTTTCAGCTTGATCATCTTGATGATGCGCAGTCAATAAAACTGAATGTGATGTCATGCTTGCCGCAATCATCTCATAACGTTGATGACGTGCTTGTTGTTCTAAGCTGTCGCCAACTTCACAATGAAATGCTAATTGCTGTATGACTAATGGAACCTGATAATCGTCGCAAATTTTTTTACAATGTTGCGACCAATGATCGGCATAAGGGCTAATCCCATGATGAACATGAATGGCGGTGAATTGCAAAGAAATTTGCTGACGCAACATGACGCAAAGTTTTAATAAAACATGTGAATCCATACCACCACTAAAAGCAACGAGATAATGTTTATCTAATCCGAGTTGCAAAATGGCGTCATGAAGTTTGTTTACCAGCATTAATCAGATAATCCATAAGAGATAATGCGTCGATAACGCATTTCTAATAAACGAGTAATCGGTAATGTTTGTAATTCTGCAAGATATTTGCGTAATGTTTGCTTGAGTGTTGCCATCATCAAATCATAATCTCGATGTGCGCCGCCTAAAGGTTCCGTAATCACTTCATCAACTAAACCGAGTTTAAAAATTTTATCGGCTGTGAGATTCATGGCTTCTGCAGCTTCAGATGCTTTCTCTGAACTTTTCCATAAAATGGAAGCACAACCTTCTGGAGAAATCACAGAGTAGATGGAATATTGCAGCATCAATACGCGATCACCAACACCAATCGCAAGTGCACCGCCTGAACCACCTTCACCAATCACCGTACAAATGATTGGGGTTTGCAAACGCGACAACACAAATAAATTTCTAGCAATCGCTTCACTTTGATTCCGTTCTTCAGCACCAATACCAGGAAACGCACCAGGTGTATCGATGAAAGTAAAAATAGGATGTTGAAATTTTTCCGCCAATTTCATTAAGCGTAAAGCTTTACGATAATCTTCTGGGTTCGGCATGCCAAAATTTCTTTCGATTTTTTCCTGTGTTTTACGGCCTTTTTCATGACCCATCACTAAGACAGGTAGGCCATCAA
>Ga0206869_1192_pt1 | contig 9811 bp, 7 predicted proteins | sample Alteio_BWOrgCont_35_FD_152618 | JGI IMG/M metagenome (GOLD analysis project Ga0206869, IMG submission 152618) | Enriched cells from forest soil in Barre Woods Harvard Forest LTER site, Petersham, Massachusetts, United States -... | ecosystem: Environmental > Terrestrial > Soil > Temperate forest > O... | reverse complement strand
GCAGCGGGCAATTGTCTTGGTGATAAAGTATGTTCATGAATGTAAAAACAACCGCCTTGCATCGCAACGCGTAAATCTAATCCGCTAGAATAACCGTGTTGCATATTTTCCGCATCTAAAGCGAGTTGATAAATCACTTCTTGTGATAAAGGTTGTTCTAAATAATGTGAGACGGCTTGCATCACACTTAAAATCGTTGCAGCTGAAGAACCCATACCGCAACCGATTGGCAAATCTGATTGCACATGAATTTTAACGCCATGCGGTAATGACACATTGAGCGAATCAGACATCATGCCCAATGCGTAATGCGCTAATTCAAAAGGCTTTTGCAGCACTTCACGAATACTGTATTCACCGCGAATAAAACGATGATATTTTTGTTTAATGCGATGTTTCATTTGATGCAATGCATCGAGTGATAAACGACTGCGATGTGATAAATCTGATAAATCAAATAAGACATGTGGCACGCTATCTTGTGTGACAGTTGCACTTACATAACGGTTCACAGCCATCGCAATCGCTGGTTGACCATACACGACTGCGTGCTCGCCTGATAAAATCAGTTTGCCAGGTACATGAATGGTGATTGCACCATCAGATTTTGGTGTTGTTGATGCTGCTTTCTTTCGTTGTTGTAAAACATTCGGTTGGGCGACAACTGTTGCATGTGCCGCTTCGTATATCCGTTTGTGTTGTTGCATGCGAGATAAACGAAATTTCCCGGTATGATAAACTGGAATGAGTTGATCTAAACCATTTCAGTTACAATAACAACTCGTCAAGATGATCTTGTCACAGTTACTTCTTCATTAGGCGAATACCAATCTTCATTACAACAGCTTGCAGTCGTTAAACCATTTGAATTTGTTTTGAAAGCATTACTGACTTGTCGCAAAAAAATTAAATCTGGATTAGATATTAAAATCGTTTCACATTTTTCAGATCAAATTGGCTTTGGTTCTTCTGCTGCTGTAACTGTTGCAATACTCGCTGCGCTTTATCAATATTTAGATATTAACTATGCTTCATTAGATTTATTACGTGATGCGCGTCGTGTCATTCGTGCAGTACAAGGCCGAGGTTCTGGTGCGGATATCGCTGCTTCTGTATTCGGCGGCTTGATTCAGTATCTTGCGCAACCTTTGCAAGTGTTACCACTTCACGGAATTTATCCTATCACCGCATTGTATTCCGGATTTAAAACCAAGACCGCTGATGCCATTCAGCAAATGGAACAACGTTTTCAACATGCACCGAAATTGTATCAACATCTTTATTTAGCGATCGGACAATGTGTGCAGCGTGGCGTTGCAGCAGTGCGTCAACAAGATTGGCCGCAATTAGGTCATATCATGAATGTACAACAAGGATTGTTAGATGCGCTTGGTGTGAATTTACCGATTTTGCAAACGATGGTAACTGAGTTGCGCGAACAAGATGCTATTTTAGGCGCTAAAATTTCTGGTTCTGGTTTAGGTGATTGTGTTGTTGGATTAGGTGAAGCTGAGTTGCGAAATATGCAGTACTCAGAAGTGAAAGCGATCCCAGTTGCCATGACGTCGCGCGGTGTATGTCATGAATAAAATAAGTTGTGTGGATCATTTGCTAGGCCAGAAATTAATTAATTTACATCCTAAACAAAAAGGCATGGCATTTGCGCCAACCAATATTGCGTTATGCAAATACTGGGGTAAACGCAATGCGGAACTGAATCTTCCTATTAATTCCAGCTTATCAATTGCTTTACCAGATAAAGGCGCGTTGACCAATCTCGCATTGCGTGAAGATCATGATGAAGTGATTTTGAACGAACAAATCTTAGCACCGAATTCGACATTTGTGCGCCGGCTTCAAGACTATTTAAATTTATTTAGACCGCGTCGCGATTGGTTTTTACAAATTAATATTCAAATGAATATTCCAGTCGCAGCAGGACTTGCGTCATCAGCATGTGGGTTTGCATCTTTAGTCATGGCACTTAATGATTTATTTGAATGGCAACTAAATAAAAGTGAATTATCTATCTTAGCAAGATTAGGCAGTGGCAGTGCCGCGCGTTCGTTATGGCTTGGTTTTGTTGAATGGCATGCCGGTGTTGAAGAAAATGGATTAGATAGTTTTGCTGTTCCTATCGTAGCAGAATGGCCGCAGTTACGTGTCGGCATCTTAACTTTTTCAGAACAAGAAAAACCATTATCCTCTCGCATTGCAATGCAACGCACTGTGGATAGTAGCGCACTTTACCAAAGCTGGCCTAACAAAGTGATGAATGATATGGCGATGATCAAACAAGCGATTCACACTAACAATTTTACTTTATTAGGCGAGACTGCTGAATCAAATGCTTTGAGTATGCATGCCACGATGTTATCAAGTTGGCCGCCTATAGTTTACAGCTTGTCAGAAACAATCACTGCAATGCATCACATTTGGAAATGTCGCGCAGATGGCTTGCCACTTTATTTTACGCAAGATGCAGGACCTAATTTGAAATTATTATTTTTAGAACAATATGAAACAGAAGTCATGCAAGCTTTTTCTAACGTAAGTGTGATCAAATTATTTGAATAATTTACATGCGTAGACTAGTCGTTGCTTCGATATAGGGTTGAATTTCTGGATCATTAGGAAGGTCAAGTTCATCGCGCAGCTTTGCATAATCATTAAATACTTGTTTAATGTCTATGAGTTGTGTTTCATAATCTGGCTCTTTATCCATTTTCTTTTTATAATTTTCGTTATACTTAATATAATCATCCTCGATATCTCCAATAATTTTGTCGCCGTGCTCTTGCATAAAATCTTTAAACGAAGGCGTTTTCTTCAACTCTTCTTTAATGCTAATAAGACGGTCACCCACGTGTTTTGAAAGCAAATCAATAATCGAAGTGGGTTTAATCGAAGGTGATTGAAAGGGTAATTCTTTTCGAATATGCATGGAACTGATATTACTGTAATGATTTTCGTTAGTGAGTATCAGTTTCAAAAATGTGGCATATTTATAATGTATGAAGATTGGATTGGTTTCTAATTTTCTATAAATCTCAATATCATGTTGACGAAAAGCATTGCGAGAAATATTAAAGACTTGTGATGCAACTGAGAAAAAAGCATTTTGCAATATACCAACGAGTATTGTTGGCCAATAAAATGGTTTGGCATCTTTTAAATTTGGAAAGTGCTCAATATCATATGAAGTAATTGGGAATCGGCCTGCTGGATCGCGCGTCGCCCAATCAACCGGACCTGTTAATTTAAACAAAAAACAAATAACCCAAAGCGACATATCAAAATCGATACGCTTACCATCTTTAGACATATTACCAGTGTGGTTGTCGTCTTCTTCAAATGCGTAACTGGTGGTTAAACCAATCGCGAGGCCTTTCACAATTCTAAAATTGCGTATAATTTTCTTTGTGATCGTCACTTCTTGAAATTCATCAGAATCTGGAATTTGTTTCAGTAATACACGGATAGGTTTATCTAAATCTTTATCATCAATCACGATGCCTTCTGCTTTTGCAGCTTCATCAATCGCTTCAAGTTCCAATACGCTACAATATTTTAGGACATCAATTTCTACAATCTTATTTGTCAGAGGATCAAGCTGTCGGACCTTAAAATCTAGATCATCATTTGTTAACGGATCATCTTGTGTTGACTTAAAACCTGGAAAATCTTTAACAGCGATACCAATGTATTTAATCGTATCTTTATCTTTTTGATAAATAGCCTTAGCGGTTGGCGCATAATCTGGCGCGATGAAATGATAGAAGTCACATATCGCTGCTTCAATTTCATACATGTAGTGATCTGATAAATCATATTTATTTTGTTTAAAGAAATAACTCGATATTCTCTTTAAATCTTTTTTAACACGTTTTTCCAATTTATAAATGTCATGAAATGATTTGGAAAAATTCCCTGTTGTTTTTTTGTAATTATCCATAGACCGATTTTTTAAAGGAATGTTAGCTGGCTGCATCATTTCGAAACCAAGTCTACTCGCAGTAAAAAACTCATTGATGGTCGAAGTGGAAAGTTTATTAGATTTAAAGAAATCACTGACAACAATTCTAGATGAGGGTGAAGATGAAATATAATCGTCAATAATGTCGAAATGACCTAAGATTTTATTTGTAGATGGACTTCGTTTGGGTGGTTCAAAAGAGGCACTGTCTCCATTATCTGCTGCGTTTTTCTGACTTGAACGCATTTCATATCCTCATGATGACGATATTTCACCATAACAAAGAAATGTTAAGGAAATCTTATGGGGATGGGTGAGTGTTTGGTGTGTTGTGTAATCTTTGGAAGCCTATCCATGCATAGATTGTTACAAATAGATTACACCACGCTAGTGATTGTGATTTATTTATTTCGGTAGGTGGATTTATGAGCTTCATCTGTCACTTCAGCTTTTTCACTTGAAGTAAGTTTAACTTCTTTACTTTTTTGTTTATCACTTAAATTATCGTCTTTTTCTTCGGGTGATTTCGGTTTTTTAAGCTCAGGATTAATTTCCATAGCTTTCTGAAATTTAGAGGTGCTACTTCCACCCATACTCTGATCAGACTTCTCCTCGCCTTTTGGCCTACTGGAATTGTACCAAACACGATCCATATCTAAACCTACAATACCACCCAACACACCGCCAACTATCGCACCAACTGCACCACCAATTGCGATACCGATTAGCACACTCGCACCGAATGTTACTGGGGCGAGGATAGAACCAATAAACAAACCTATACCAAAACCTGTTAAAGTCCCTAAAAGACCGCCAGTAAGCTTTTGACGAAAAGGCTTCTCTTTTTCTTCCGACTCTACAGGTGGTTTTCGCGCTACTGGTTGCTGGACTTGAGGTTTTATATTATCAGTAGGTAATTTATTAGTTTCATCATCGTCACCCTGTCCTGCTCCAGTAGTTGTGATTTTGGGATTTATTGCTGATACATTTGATCCACTTTGTGTCTGTCTAATTGAATCTGTGGTACTTGTTAATGGTCTTGTCTTCGATTCTGGATGCTGTCTTGCTTTCAATTGCTGATCTGTCAAAGATGCTGTAGGTTCCCGTCTACTCGAATGTTCAGTAACTTTTGACAACATTGGGTTCTGATTTATTTCTTTACTAATTATTTCTTTTACTTCTGGAGAACGTAAAAGTTCTTCTTGAAATTTTAAAAAAGCACGTTGTGTTCTTAAAGGTTTATCGCTTTTATTTATATCATCGAAATTTTGTTGAGCGATGTTTGGAGTATTACCACTTAAGTCTATGCTAACTGTAGCCGATACAGCGTGAAATAAAGCTGCTTCATATTTTAAAATAGTTGATGTTTTCATCTTGTCGAGTTCGGTTTTTTTAAACCCAAGACCAATTAGGAGAGAACCAAGTCTGTCTTGGTCTCTACTATAAAGATCGTACTTATTCCTATTGCCATCAATATCTTTGAGGGCTGATTCTAAATCATTGACACTTTCAAATTGTACTTGTATGTCCTCTTCGTTATGTTTTTCTCCGATTGATCGTCGCGAGTTGAAAGCAATGAGAAGTTGATTCGGGTCGTTAATTGACAAATTAAAAATTTCTATAAATGTATTTCTTGCCAGCTCTTTTTCTCTGGGTAAGTAATTTTCTTTGTCTTCTTTATCATCTTTACTTATTTTAAATAATCGGCGGATTAAAATGTCTGATTCATTTTCAATATTGTTTAATATATCAGGAACCAAGTCATCAGTATCAGGATCAACAAGTAAAGCTAATGATCGAATGTAGATTTCTTTTAGAGTTTTTTTAATTGGAAATTGATCCACTTCATTCGGCAAGTTTTTAATTAATAGATCTAAAGCAGCTAAAGTCTGAGGCTGTATAGATGCAGAGAAAGTTGATAATTCCGCGTTAGAGTAATGAGACAACGTTTCAAGATCCCACAAAATATCTTTAACATTTACGTTCAGTACAGCAAAAAAACTTTCCCAGTCTTCAAAGTCATTTTTGGATTGTAATCCAAAAATGCTATCAGCAAATTGATAAATAAAATTATCCTTAAGAAGAAAATTAATTTCTTCAAATGGATTATGTTTTTCTTCGGGATTTTGTCGATCCCAGGGAATGAGATGTCTTTGCATTGTGCTCGCTCAAATTCTATTTATTTTACTGAATATTATATATCTAATTATCCGCCTTTTTTATTAACGAAACATTAATCTAACCAGACTATTTTCATTTATTTGTTGTTTATAAATAATCACTTAGAAATCGAGAATCTAAATACAAAATAAAGAGTGATATATTATAATAATAGTATGAAATTTATGATCTTTCTTCTCGATTATGATTTATGGTAAGGATCACGAATGAAATTAGGACCTTATAATAAAAAACGTAACTTCAAAAAAACGCCCGAACCCAAAGGCAAAGTCTCCCACAAAAATAAAAATATCTACGTCATCCAAAAACATGCTGCGAGTCATTTGCATTATGATTTACGTTTAGAATTAAACGGCGTGTTACTAAGTTGGGCTGTACCAAAAGGTCCGTGTCTTGATCCATCAGTCAAACGTTTAGCAATGCATGTTGAGGATCATCCAGTTGAATATGGTCACTTTGAAGGGATTATTCCAAAGGGTGAATATGGCGGCGGCACAGTGATGTTATGGGATGAAGGTCGATGGGAATCTTCTGATGAGGATGCAAATGCCGCATATAAAAAAGGTCATCTCAAATTTATACTAAAAGGCAAAAAGCTCAAAGGTGAGTGGAACTTATTTCGTTTTAAAAAAGACGATCCTAAGTCTTGGTTTTTAGTTAAAGCGAAAGATAAATATGCGCAATCACTTTCTGAATATGATGTGACATTGAAAAAACCAAACAGCGTATTAACGAATGCTGATTTAGATGAAATTACAGCGCATCATACAAAGATGTGGACGCATGATGAAGGTTTAGTCAAAAGTAAAAATTCAAAAAAACCAAAGCAAAAAAAAAAATCTAAAAATTAATTTAAAAAAAAGCCGAATGCCTAAAGAGATTGCACCGCAATTAGCTACATTAGTAGACAAAGCACCTTTAGGAGAGGAATGGGTACATGAGATCAAATTAGATGGTTATCGAATTTTTGCTTTTAAAGATGATAAAAAAATTAAACTCATGTCACGGAATAATCGTGAATGGACTGAGTACTTCATGAATGTGGCTAATAAAATCAAAAAGGTCATTCCAAAAAATGTCATTCTCGACGGAGAAATTGTTTTATTAGACAAAGATCATAAATCAAATTTTCAGTTGTTACAAAACTCCATTGGTTCAGATCAACCATTTATTTATTACATTTTTGATATTCTTTATTATGATCAATATAATTTAACATCGCTTCCTCTCTTAGAACGTAAAAATATTTTGGAGCAAATTTTAGATGAAACAGATACGGAGATTTTACGATATAGCGAGCATATTGTAGGTGATGGTACGGAAGTGTTTGAAAATGCTTGTAAGCTAGGATTGGAAGGCATTATTTCTAAACAAACCAATAGTCATTATCAAGAACGCAGAACGAAAACTTGGTTGAAAGTGAAATGTACTCAACGCCAAGAATTTGTCATTGGTGGTTATTCACCACCTAGCGGTTCGCGAATTGCATTTGGATCTTTATATTTAGGTTATTATGACAAAAAAGGTCAATTACAATTTTGCGGCAATGTCGGTACTGGCTTTAATCAAGCTTCACTTAAAAAAATTCACAGCTTACTTAAAAAAAATATCATCAAAGAAAATCCTTTTACGACAAAACCACCAGGTTTGACTTCTGCAATTTGGGTTAAACCGATATTGGTCGCTGAAGTTGAATTTAGTGAGTGGACTTCAGAAGGTTCTTTACGCCATCCAAGCTTTAAAGGTTTACGAACGGATAGACCCGCTAAAAAAATTACGAGAGAAAGTAAGGCTAAATTAAAGGACACTAAGGTGAAAAACAAAAATGTTGAATTACCTTATCGCTTAACCCATCCCAATAAAATTTTATATCCCGAAGCGAAAATTACAAAATTAGATTTAGCAAATTATTATGAAGAAATTCAGGAATGGATTTTGCCTTATGTGATTAATCGGCCATTAACTATTGTTCGCTGTCCTGAAAATTATAAATCTTGTTTTTATCAGAAGCATATTAACCAAAGTACTCCAGACAATTTATTTCCGATAAAAATAAAGGAAAAAAATAAAACTGAAAATTATATTTATATAAAAGATATAGCAGGACTTTTAGCATTAGTACAAATGAGTGTTTTAGAAATTCATCCTTGGGGAAGCAATAATGAAAATGTTGAATATCCAGATATGATTACGATTGATCTTGATCCTGCACCTGATGTTGCATGGAAACAAGTCGTATTAACAGCTAAACGCATTCGAAAACATTTAGCTGATTCTAAATTAAAAAGTTTTGTGAAGACGACTGGCGGAAAAGGTTTGCACGTCGTGATACCCATAAAACCTAAGTATCGTTGGGATCAAATAAAAGAATTTGCACATACATTAGTGCAATTCATGATTGCTCATTATCCGGGTGAATATATTGGTGAAATGAGTAAAGCTAAGCGTAAAGGAAAAATATTTATTGATTATTTAAGAAATCAACGCGGTGCGACTTCAGTTTCTGCTTATTCGACGAGAGCAAGACCAGGTGCAACTGTTTCCGTGCCGCTGGATTGGAAGGAATTGAGTAACAATATTAAAGATAATTCATTTACGATAGCGTCAGTGATTGAGAGATTGAAGAAATTAAAAAAAGATCCATGGGCAGATTTTTTTAAGATGAAGCAATTGTTGCGATAGTTTGTCATTCCACTGCTCTGTCACCCCGAAAAATACTCCGTCACTCACAGAGAAAAGAAAAATGAATTATTTCGGAGTATTTGTTCGGGGCCCGGGCTTTTGCGATTTTGAAAAAAACTATTTTTTATAACTATTTTACAAAACATTCTTTTCACCAACGCAAAAACCCGGACCCCGGATAAACGTCCCTTTATAATGCATCTTTCTTCTCAATGACATTTGACGGGGCGTTTTCCGGGGCGACAAGAGTGTTTGCAATGCCGTCACGTGCAATGACATCCTTCACCCGCGCAAATGATCGCCTGTGTATCGGACATGCTCCAAATTGACTTAGTAAACCCTGATGCTCCTTCGTCGGATAACCTTTATGTTTCGCAAAATTATATTTCGGAAATTGCACATGATAATCACGCATCATTTGATCTCTTGTCACTTTCGCAATGATCGATGCCGCACTAATTATTTTAACCGTCCTATCTCCACCTACAATTGGTTTCATTGTATATTCAATTTTTGGTGCGCTTCTGCCATCAATTAAAACTAAACTTGGATGCAGTGTGAGTCCTTTTATCGCGCGCGCCATCGCGAGCATCGTCGCATGAAAAATATTTAAATCATCGATTTCTTCAACGGTTGCAAGGCCAACGCTAAAGGCGAGCGCTCTCTCCGTAATTTTTTCATACAAGTCTTCTCTTTGTTTTGGACTAAGTAATTTCGAATCTTTTAATTTATAAATGCCGCGCTCTGGATTTAATATCACAGCAGCAGCAACGACTGGCCCTGCAATTGGGCACACGCCTGCTTCATCCACACCCGCTATGATCTCTGCCATAAAATCTCCAAGTTTGGGCAAGAATATACTATTAATATTCATTTAGTAAATATTAAAGTCGAAGATGTGAGCGGGATTCGATTAAATCATGTGCAGAAGCTTCGTGCCCGCGCCCGGTTTTTAAATATTAAAAAAATAAA
>Ga0206869_1190_pt1 | contig 9885 bp, 6 predicted proteins | sample Alteio_BWOrgCont_35_FD_152618 | JGI IMG/M metagenome (GOLD analysis project Ga0206869, IMG submission 152618) | Enriched cells from forest soil in Barre Woods Harvard Forest LTER site, Petersham, Massachusetts, United States -... | ecosystem: Environmental > Terrestrial > Soil > Temperate forest > O... | reverse complement strand
AGCCGTGGACACCACGGCGGCCGGCGACACGTTCCTGGGCTATTTTCTCGCCGGAATAGGTGAAGGCCGCCCGGTTGCGGACTGCCTGCGACTGGCGACTCGGGCCGCGGGCATTTGTGTCACGCGCGCGGGTGCGTCGGTGTCGATCCCAAGGCGGGATGAAGTGGGCTGAAGAGGTTGAACAAGCGGGAAAACGCAATCTATCAGCGTTCCTGAGATGTCATGGGCGATGACTTGCTTTCCAAAAATTAACAAGTTGTGAATGTAATCCCAATATTCGCACATCAAAATCGGAAGTTGCGTTGACTGCGGCATGCCGTCCGATGCCGCGAACCATTCTGCCCGGATGCTGTGGTTTGACAGGTACTTCACGGATGAATGGCAGCATCGGAAGCCGCGCGATGCAATTCCGGCTTTTGTAAGTCGTATTTCGTTTCAGACTCATTCGTCGCAGGTCAAAGGGACATCTCCATGAGCGAATCATCCAAAGTTACGCCCGAATCTTCCAGCAGCCCCGATGGAAAAGCCAAGTCCGAGGGCGCGCTGGGACGCATTTTCCGGTCGTTCATCTACCTGGTCTTGATCATGTCGCTGGGCGCGGCGGCGTATGCCGGATATCAAGCCTCGCAGGCCAAGAAAGAAACCAAGGCCGGGGAGGCGGATCTGGTGAGCAAGTTCGGCCTGACGGATTCGAACCCCAAGCATCTGGCCCCGATGTACACGGACAAGGCCGGTCGGCTCATGGCCGACCCGCCCACGGACGCGAGCCAGTTGCAGAACCCCGACACGCTGGTCGTCGCATACGACGAGGATACCGATACCGATTCGCAGCCCATCGACTGGGACGGATTCCGGGATTTCCTGGCCGCCGCGACGGGCAAGAAAGTGACCATTCAGGAATACAGCAACACGGTCGAAGACATCGCCAACGTCAAGGCAGGAAAAATCCAGATCGTCGCCCTGCACGCCGCCGACGCCCCCTATGTCGTCAACAACGCGGGCTTCATCCCCGTGGCCGTGCTTGGCGATTCGCCCGGCGCCGCCAACGGCAACCGCCTGGACATCGCCACGCCCGCCAGCAGCCCGATCCAGACCCTGGCCGACATCAAGGGTCACAATCTGACCTGCTCGACCCCGATCTCCATCACTGGTTACCGCGCCGCGATCGCCGCCCTTCTGGAAAAGGCCCAGCTTCGTCCCGATGTCGATTACACCGTTAATTTCTCCCTGGGCCAGAAGAAGTCCATTAAGGGCCTGATCAAAGGCGAGTTCGAAGTGGCTTCCATTTCCGACGACAAGCTTCAGAGCATGTTAAAGTCCGGCAAGGTCAAGGAGTCGGAATACCACGTTCTCTATCAGTCCGAAGTGATTCCCCGCCTGACCGTCGGCTACGTCTACAACCTCCAACCCGATCTGGCCGCCAAGGTCGTTCAGGCGATCACTGATTTCAAGAATGAAAAGGGCACGCCCGACGAAGGAACCAACAAGCAGATGCGCTTCTATGCGGTCGACTACAAAAAGGACTTCGAATTCGTCCGAAGAATCGATGACGCGTTCGATCCCCGCTTTGGGGCCAAGAACGCCAAGGACAAGTCCAAGCCCGGCGAGGAAGCCAAACCCGCCGAGGCGCCGACGACCGCCCCGGCACCCGCCAACGGATGATGGACTCGTTTCCTGTTACGGGTAATTGTGGTACCAATGACGGTCGCCGCAATGACATCAAAACAGGAACAGGACCGATGCTCACCACTCCGCATAACCTCCCCACCAGCCTCATCGACAGCTACCAGCTCAACGGCTTCGTCCATATCCCCTCGGTCATCAGCCCCGAAGAGGCGGCCAGGTTTCGCGTTGCCGCCCTCGAGTGCCAGGAACGAGTCAAGAGCCTGACCGCCGGCTCGATCGCCGAAGGCGTCTTCAACCAACTGCTCAATGTCTGGCGCGTCCACCCCGTCATGAAGGAGTTGACGCTGCATCCCAATGTCGGGGCCGTTGCGGAAAAACTGGCGACCGTTCCGCTGCGCCTCTGGCACGACCACCTGCTCATCAAAAAGCCGCACAACAAGATGGCCACCGAGTTCCATCAGGATCATCCCTATTGGCCCCTCGACAACGCGCCCAACTGCCTTTCGGCCTGGATCGCCCTTCAGGACGTCCCCGTCGAACGCGGCTGCATGACGTTCATCAACGGCTCGCACCGCCTGACCAATCTGGCGTCGCAGGATCTCATGGACCGGCGCGACATCTTCCGCAAAGCCCCTGAATTCGTCTGGTATCCGCGCACCACGGTTCCGCTCCGCGCCGGCGATTGCACGTTCCACCACGGCTACTGCGCCCACATGGCCACGCCGAACGAAACCGATGAGTTCCGCGTCGCCCACGTCGTCATTTTCATGGACGCCGCGGCCCGATACGCCCGCCGCGCCGACGGCAACGCGCACCCGGTTTCCGATCCGCTGAATCTGGCGGCCGGGGCCGCGATGGACGATGAAATCTTTCCGCGGGTCTCTTGTTAGCCGGACGCGCAAGCGACGTCTTGGCCGGAAGTGCGATCCACGTCAACCGGATCGGTAAAATGCGCAAGCGACCCAATCTTTTCACCCATTCCGCGAGCACAAACAATGCCATCGTTCGCGCATTTTACCGATCCGGTTGACGTAGATCGCACCTCCAGCCAAGACGTCGCTTGCGCGTCCGGCTAACAAGATGGTTTCCCATAGAGCGGCTCGGTTAGAATATGATGGCGATGTTCTAACCCCGGCCCGTTCGGGCCGTCTGTTCAGCGATCTAAACCCCGACTTCGCGCCATGACCCAGAACAAGCCAACTCAATCCGTCGCCGACCGTTCACGGCGCGAGTTCCTCAAGGCGTCAGCCCTGGCAGCAGCAGGGTTCGCGGTCGGTGCGAATTTGCTCTGGACGCCCCGCGTGCTGGGCGCCGACAAATCGCGCAGCGTGCTGGTCATCGGAGCTGGATTCTCGGGCCTGGGCGCGGCCAGAAAACTGACGGACATGGGATACACCGTCACCGTCCTCGAAGGACGCGACCGCATCGGCGGACGGGTCTGGACCGACCGCACGCAGAAGACGCCCGTGGACCTGGGCGCCGCCTGGATCTACGGCTCCGACGGCAACCCGATCACGCCTCTGGCACAGGAGGCCCGTGCCCGGCTGCTGGCCACGCCCGACGACAGCATTACGGTGCATGACGCCGATGGCGACGCGATCACCGCGCCCAAGCTCAAGAACGGCAATTCCCGATATGACGGCCTGATCGCCCGCGTCAACAAAATCATCACGCCCGATGGGCCGGACAAGTCCTTCGACGACGCCATCGACGCCACCGACTCCAAATACAAGCACGATCCCATCGTGCGTTGGAATCTGGCGGCGCGAATCGAACTGGTCACCGGCGCGCCGCTGGAGCACTTGTCGGCGAAGCATTGGAACGACGTGAAAAAATTCGACGGCAAGGACATGATCGTCCCCGACGGTTTCGACACGATCGCGAATGCCCTGGCCCAGGACCTCAACATCAAGCTCGGCGAGGTCGTCAAATCGATCGACTACGATGAGACCGATGTCACCGTTCAGACGTCCAAAGGCGTCTACCACGCCGATTTCGCGGTGGTGACGCTTCCGCTTGGCGTTTTGAAGGCCAAATCGGTCAAGTTCAACCCCGAGTTGCCGGATGCGAAGATCGATGCCATTGGGCGTCTGGGGACGGGAACAGTGAACAAGGTCGCGCTCTTTTTCGACAGGCCTTTCTGGCCCGCGGATACGCAGTTCATTGGTTTTGCCTCCGGCGACAAGAACCCGTTCCCGCTGTTCCTGAACTGCAAGACGTTTTCCGAGGAAAATATGTTGGTGGCCTTAAGCGGCGGGAGCGGCGGCCCGGCGCTTGAGACGCACAGCGATTCCAAGATCGAAGACGACATCATGGAAGTGATGCACGCCATGTTTTCGACCAACGCGATCTCGCCGATCAGGACCGTCGTCTCCCGCTGGGGCACGGATCGCTTCTCGCGCGGCTCGCACACCTACCTTTCCGCGCACGCGACGCCCGACGACCTGACGGCCCTGGCGCAACCGGTCGGCAATCGACTCTTCTTCGCCGGCGAACACACGTCTGTCGATTACCGCGGAACGGTCCATGGGGCATATCTCTCGGGCATCCGCGAAGCCGATCGGATTCATGAGCTTGCCAAGACGTAACGTGTTGGAATGCCCCTCTTGGTCCTATCCGTCCTATCCGTCCTATTTTGTCCTATATAACCCGCCTATAAGACAAATAGGACGTATAGGACCAATAGGACCTGCAACCCAAACTCACGTACAATGGCCCTTCTTTCACAAGGACCCCACCATCATGGCCAAGATCACTTTCCTCGGCGCCGGCAGCACCATATTCGCCAAAAACATCCTGGGCGATTCGCTCCTGACCCCCGCCCTGCAAGACTCCCACATCGCGCTCTACGACGTCGACGGCGAACGCCTGGCCGAGTCGAAGCTCATGCTCGACACCATCAACAAAAACGTCAATCAGGGCCGCGCCACGATCACCGCCTACCTGGGCAAGGAAAACCGCAAGGCCGCGCTCCGGGGAGCCAATTACGTCGTCAACGCCATCCAGGTCGGCGGCTACCAGCCCTCCACCGTCATCGACTTTGAAATCCCCAAGAAATACGGCCTGCGCCAGACCATCGCCGACACGCTTGGCATCGGCGGCATCTTCCGCACCCTGCGCACGCTCCCGGTCATGTGGGACTTCGCACGCGACATGGAGGAAGTCTGCCCCGACGCCTGGTTCCTCAACTACACCAACCCCATGTGCATGCTCGTCATCGGCATGTGCCAGCACACTTCCATCAAAACCGTCGGCCTCTGCCACTCGGTCCAGGCCTGCGTCCCCGGCCTGCTCGGCGAAGGCGGCACGAACCATCCGAGCAAGGACTCAAAGAAGATCAAGTGGACCATCGCCGGCATCAACCATCAAGCCTGGCTCCTGGAACTCCTCGACGGCGACACCGACATCTACCCGCAGGTCAAGGCCCTGGCCCTCGCCAAAAACGAAGCCGCCCGCAAGCCCGACGGCAAGAAACACTGGGACATGGTCCGCTACGAATTCATGAAGCACTTTGGCTACTACATCACTGAATCGTCCGAACATTCCTCCGAATACATGCCCTACTGGATCAAGTCCAAATTCCCCGACCTCATTTCCGAATTCAACATCCCCCTGGACGAATACCCCCGGCGCTGCGTCAATCAGATCGAAGGCTGGAAAAAACAACGCGATGAGATCGTCAAGAACCCGACCCTCTCACACACCCGCAGCCACGAATACGGCTCCTACATCATGGAAGCCATCGAAACCGACAACCCCATCCGCATCCACGGCAACATCATGAACGACGGCTTGATCACCAACTTGCCGCGCAACTGCTCGGTCGAAGTCGCCTGCCTCGTGGACCGCAACGGCGTCCAGGGCACATACGTCGGGGACCTTCCCGAACAACTGGCCGGCATGAACCGCACGAATATCAATGTGCAGATCCTCACCGTCGAGGCGGCGGCGAAGAAGAAGCGGGAACATATTTACCATGCCGCGTATCTGGACCCGCATACGTCGGCGGAGTTGACGCTGGATCAGATTCGGAGCCTGTGCGATGATTTAATTGCGGCGCATGGGGATATACTGCCCAAGTATTCGTGAGCGCTCTTTTTCATTGACAACTTGAGCCGCATGGGCTAGCATGGTTAGGATCGTGTTTGGTGGCGTATGAGGTAAGCCATGGACATCACATTTCAATTTGAACCCGAAAAAGCCATTCAAGCCATGGCTTATATCCTGCACCAGCTTGCATCGGTCGAAAAGGTCAAACTGACTAAGCTGCTGTACATCGCCGATCGGGAACATTTCCTGGAAGAGGGGTATCCGATAACAGGTGACCGGCAGTTCGCCATGAAATGGGGCCCGGTGCCCTCGGGCTGCCTGGAACTTCTCGATGACGAAGCCGATACCAACGGCCTGTTCGAATATTTCCAGATCGTGAACAACACCCTATTTCTTCGTCACCTGACCGCCTTCGACAAGCTGGGGGAATCCGAGCGAAGAGTGCTGGATCATGTCATTGCGGAACATGGTTCGAAGTACCGGTGGGATCTGGTCGAGGAAACGCATCACTTTCCTGAATATCGCGACGTGTACGTCAAGGGAACATCAACGTTCATTCCCTATGAATTGATGCTGAAGCATTATGGAAATGAAAACCAATTCATGTTCGGACGCCCGGTGATCTCTGAGAAGATGTCCAAGCACATGCTCTGTCCCTTTCCCACGCGTGAACCGGACCTTTGATCGACTCAATTGATTTCCTTGGTTGATCCATGCAACCATTCGAGATTTACACGGTTCAACGGACTTGGAGGGATTGTTCGGATCCCCGGCCTTGGTTGATCATTCGCATCCAGAACGGAAAATGCTACTGTTTTCCAATTTCGGGCGAATGCTATGACTCATACACGAATTGCTTCGGCATTGATTCCACGGATCCCGATTTCCCGGCGACCGGCCTCAAAAAGAGCTGTTTCATTCACGAAATCCAGGTCATCGAAATTGATTCATCGCATTTTCTTTCACTTCGCCGTCGAGGCGCATTGACTGGTGACTTGCTCCTCCGATTCCGAAAGCACGCAGGCGTCTAAATCACCTCTCCAGGTTCGCCCCTCGCCTGACACGCGCAAATTCATCGCCCCGCCTCACTTTTCCCCGTTTCTCGCTAAGATATCCCCTCTAGTTTCGTTCGATCACAACCACTCCAGGATCACTCCATGTCCACGCAAACCGTTCGTTTGGGCGCCATCGGCACCGGCGGCATCTTCGGCGCGCATGCCCGAAACCTCAAAACCATCGGCGATAACCAGATCGTCGCCGTCTGCGACGTCAGCGAGCCCAACCGCACCAAATGGGTCGGCCAGCTGAGCGCGGTCGGATACGCCGACATCAACGAAATGTTCGATAAGGAAAAGGGCCTCGACGCCGTCGTCGTCTGCACCCCTCCGACCGTCCGCCTCCAGGTCGTCGAGGCCGCCTCCAAACACGGCATCCCCGTCTTCTTCGAAAAACCCCCCGCGTTCAAGATCCAGGACGCCTCCTCGATTCTCCGCATCGCCGAAAAGACCAAGCTCCCCGTCGTCGTCGGCTTCATGTACCGCTACCTGCCCTCGGTCATCCGCCTCAAGGAACTCATCGGCGACCGCCCGATCAACCTGGTTCAATCCTCGTTCTTCTGCCCCGCCGCGACCATCTGGCAACTCCCCGGCTGGTTCTACATCAAGGAGCGTTCCGGCGGGCATATTCTCGATCAGGCCGTGCACGTCATGGACCTGATCCGCCACATCGCCGGCGACATCACGCTGGTCCACACGCTGGGCAACAACATCATCCGCCCCAAGGCCGCCGACTTCACGATTGAAGATTCCTCCTCGACCAGTTTCCGCTTCGCCTCCGGCGCCTCGGGAACCCACGTCCACTCCTGGACCCACTCGGAATTCACCGGCTTCATCACCGTCATCGGCAAGGATTACCGCCTCACGCTCCACCTGGACAACTCCATCAACGGCTTCGTCGGCGAGACCAAGATCGACGAGACGTTGAGCGGCGCGCCGCAGGGCTGCTCGCATCACTACTTCGAGATGATCGCGTTCCTTGAGGCCGTGCGGAACAAGGATTTCTCCAAGGCGCTCAGTCCTTATTCGGACGCCGCTAAGTCGCTGGCGACGGTGCTGGCGATGAATGAGTCGATTGAGTCGAGCAAGCCGATTGCGGTGCAGTTGGCACTGTGATGGGTGATGATGGATTGAAAACGGATTTTCACCGCGGAGGATGCGGGTGAACGCGGAGGATAAAGAGAAAGGGGCGATACGTCCGGTTTGGCGGGAGGGGAGGCCGAAACCAATCGGCCTTCCCTACCTCCGATCTTCAGAGCCGAAATTTCGCACTGCCAGCGCCGTGATGCCTATCATTCAGGTTGCAAGCCGTGGATGATGCAGGTTCCCCCAAAGGTGGCTCAACCCCTGTTTTCCACACGCCCCGCCCCTGTGGTATGCTCTCCCTCGGGAATGAGGTCCGTTTCCGGGAAGTTCCGGGACTCCGGGAGCTCGGGGGATGTAGGGATCAAAGACGGAAGAGAGACAGGATTTGGATCGGCCGGATGGACGGGAATGCCTGTCGGACTGGCTGAGTTCACGGTAGGCGGTTGTCGCAGGTTGACGAGGAGTCGGCCGCGGACGACCATGGGTTTCGCGCATCGTTTTTTCTTCCATTCGTCCGGTTCTTTTGTCTCCTGCAGGAATGCGAATATGACCTCCGCCGATGCCACAAACACACCGGTGCCGGGCCCCGGATCTTCCGCGGGTTCCGCGCCCCCCAAGACTCCAGCCCTGGCGAAGTCCAACCCAGGAATCGCTCCGGCGGTTTTGCCCGTCGCTGACGACGGCGCATCCTGGTCGCCGGGCTTGTCGGATCGCAATCGACTTCATGCCCCCGTGGTCGACGCCACGCCTTTCATTTTCGACGACCGTTTGTATCTTCTGGAGCATTGGAAAAAGGACTGGGATTTTTCCAACGAAACCGGCCACATCGACCACATGCTCGACGAACTGCGCATCCGCGATGTCGCGACCGATGAATTCGTCGGCAAGCCCTTTGTCGGCTACGGGTTCGGAACCGTCATTGTCTACGATCACATGATCCACCTCTTCCTGGGCGCGTACACGCCCGGGCCCGACCGGCTCGTCTCGGAAATCATGATGACCCGATCGGCGAATCTTTTGATGTGGGATCCTATTCAGCCCGCCCTCAAGGCTGAGGAACTGGGGCAGTTCTACGGCGCTTCGGTTTGCCGCGGGGATGGCTGGTTTGTGCTGGCGTTGCTGGGCTCTGACCTTGAATCGCCCCATCCGCTCGTCCGCTATTGGGTGTCCCCTGACCTGCTGGGTTGGACGCCCGTGCCCGAGGCAGTTTATGGGCGCGAGGGGCCAATTGTCGGGCCGTGGATCTACTACGATGCTCCTTACTATTACACGGTCTTTTCACGCAAGATCGGCACCGGCCACGCCTCGTATGTCAGTCGATCCAAAAACATGCTGGTCTGGGAAGACGCCAGCGCCGATCGTCCCCTGGTCACCTACAAGTCGTTGACCAGGCGGATCGGTTCCGAGTCCAACGCGTCCGACGCGCGCCTCATCTTCTTCGAGAACCAGGCCCGCATCTATTTCACCGGCGGCGACCGTGACCACGGCGGCGACCTCCAGTTCGTCACCTACGACGGCACCATCCGCCAACTGTTCGACCGTTTCTACGAAGACCCGCCGCGAATCGCCTTCCCCTCCCGCGTCCAAGCCATGCTCCAGGACGACAACATCGGCGTGATCATCCACTTCGGCATGACGACCTACACCAACGGCGACATGCTCCTGCTCCCGGAAAAAACCACCTTCAACCCCGTCGGCATCAGCACCGACCAATGGCTCCAGACCGCCCAGGCCCTGGGCGCCACCTATGCCATCCTCACCGCCAAGCACTACAACGGCTTCAGCATCTTCCCCACCGTCACGTCTTCGTACTGCGTCAAAAACAGCCCTTGGAAGGGCGGCAAGGGCGACATTGTCCGCGACTTTGTCGATTCCTGCCGTAAATACAAGATCCGTCCCGGCATCTACATCTCCCCCGGCGACTACAACAAGGGCGTCTACTCCAACAACGCCCCCATCGGGCAGCGCCTTCTTTCGGGCGACGTCAATCTCTATTTCCGCAACATCTTCCACCGCCAGTTGCAGGAACTCCTCAAGACCTACGGCGAGCTGGCCTACGTCATGCTCG
>Ga0206869_1144_pt2 | contig 10095 bp, 6 predicted proteins | sample Alteio_BWOrgCont_35_FD_152618 | JGI IMG/M metagenome (GOLD analysis project Ga0206869, IMG submission 152618) | Enriched cells from forest soil in Barre Woods Harvard Forest LTER site, Petersham, Massachusetts, United States -... | ecosystem: Environmental > Terrestrial > Soil > Temperate forest > O... | reverse complement strand
GAGAAACAAGAACCTTACCTTCGCCCCGAATGTCAATGTTGTGATCCTGAATAATGACAAGGGCATGGCTGATTACATTGACAACCAGCGATTGAGCATGCGCATGAGTGGAATTAGCATTGTGGCCGACGACAATGCGGACGCCGCCAAGCCCGGCAGCAAACCCGCCAAGCCGGATCAATGGAACTTGGAATACATTGCCCCAGTGGGCACACCCCCGAACGTCACTGCCATGCACTGGTATGTCCATGCGGTTTTTTCCAAAAGCCGGGTTTATGTCGCCACCGGGGGAATGCCGGATGAAATGTGGACCCTGTACAGCGACAAAATTAAAGACTGTGTTAATAGTCTGGAAACTACCGAACCCATCGTGGCTGCGCCTACACCGGCCATGATTCCGGCGCCGGCAGTTGCTCCGGCAGCATCAAGTGCCTCCGTCCAAGTCTAAGTTATACAAATCGGGTCCGGACTTTCCGTTCACGACGACCTGCCATAATTCACCCTTTTTCCCGGCATAGGCATAATGCTCTCCGTCCGGACTGAAAATTGGGTAATCTTTCTCAATGGAACTAAATTCAGGCCCGGGAGTGTTATCCACAACTACTTGAACTTTTCCTTTTTGCTGGGCCTTATAAGCCAGATGCCTGCTATTTGGACTATACTTCAATCCAAAGGATAAAGAATCGCCAATAATATTTTCGTTCAAATCGAATTGTGGCCCTGGCACACCATCCACAACGGCGTATTGTCCATAGGGACGCTTGGTTTCATCCCGCACAATATAGGCAAAGTGTTTGCCGTCCGGACTGAAAACAGGGCCTGCTTGAATTAAACCAGGTAGAACAGGACCGGAGACGCCATCCACCACAACTTTTTCCTTCCCCCAATTTTTTTGGGCAACATAGGCTGTGCTCTTACCATCAAGACTAAAAATGACTGAATGAACATCAAATCCTTCAATTGGCGGCACCGCCACCCCATCCAGAATAACTGCCATCTGATTTCCATATTGCGATATTGTTCCATAAACAAAATGTTGCCCATCAGGGCCAAATTGAAAACCATCGATATGATTAAATATTGGCCCAGGTTTTCCGTCGATGACAACTGAGTGCGTGCCGCTCCCATCGCCACCAGTGACATAACCGTGGTGAGTGCCATCTGAATTGAATGTTATCTGGCCAATTCCATCAATCGGCGGTTCGGGGATGCTGTCATAAATGACTTGGGTTGAGTTAGCTCTTGATCCTGCATAAATCACATGATGCCCGTCAGGACTGATGTCGGCTCCGAAAAATCGGTCGAACTCCGGTCCGGGCTTCCCGTCAAATATCATCGTATAAAGTTCATTTTTCTCCTGGCGAATTGAAGTTAAATAGAAGATATGCTGACCGTCAGGAGTAAAAACAGGGCAACTGGAGCTACCGAAAGTATCTTGCCTCAATTGAGGAATGCCGTTGATGGTAATTTTCCGGTGATAAGTCAGGCCCATGCCATTAACATCGGCAAACTCGGGCCCCTGCACGCCATCAACAACCACCAGCCATTTGCCATTTCTTTGGGCCGCGTAACCTAAATGTTGACCGTCAGGACTAAAGACAAGCGCATCACCAAAATCGGTACCCATTCGGCCTATTCGATCGAATTCGCTTCCTGGCTTGCCGTCCAAAACGCATACTTGTTTGCTGTTTTTATTCGCCACAAAAGCCACATGTTTACCATCAGGACTAAATTTCAGACTGTGCCAGGCAACATCTTCATAACCCGGCACAATTTGCCCATCAACCACAACATGTAATTTTGGGCTTTGGGGATCGTTGGTGGTCGCGAATGCGATGCGGCAACCATTTACTGATTCAGAACCAATTTCATCGACGTTTCGATTGACAAAATTTCGAGGACCTTGGTTGGTTTGTACAACTTGGACTGAATTATTTATGGTACCAAGAACGACTTTATGCTGTTCGAGCTTGGGCTTTGCCGAGGTGGCAGCAGCGGCAAACAGGTGACTGCTAGTTGCCGCAGCCAGACCGAGCGCCAAGGCAATCCCTGCCAAAAAATGCCAACGCAAGTTCGCACTAAGGGGTTTCATGCAAGCATGGATAGATCCATGTTGATACACTCTACTTTTCTCACACTGGCACGGGCAAGGGCAAAAGCTACATCGCCATGCCGCCGTCGATGGCGAAGACCTGGCCGGTGACGTAGGAGGCTTGGTCGCTGGCGAGGTAGGCCGTCATCGTGGCGACGTCGTTGGCTTCGCCAAAGCGTTTCAGGGGGATGATTTTTTGCACGCCTTCGAGAATTTCCGGGGAAAGTTTTGCCGTCATGTCGGTCGTGATGAAGCCGGGGGCGACGGCGTTGACCGTAATGTTGCGCCCGGCGAGTTCGCGGGCCATGGACTTGGTGAAGCCGAGCATCCCGGCCTTGGCGGCGGAATAGTTGGCCTGCCCGGCGTTGCCCATGATGCCGACAACGGAGGAAATATTGACGATGCGGCCCCAGCGCGCGCGGGCCATGGGCTGCAGTAAAGCCTTCGTCCAATAAAAGCAGCTGGAGAGGTTGGTGGTGATGACGGAGTTCCAGTCGTCATCGCTCATGCGCAGGAGGAGCATGTCGCGCGTGATGCCGGCGTTGTTGACGAGGATGTCCACGCGCTCGTGGTCCTTGAGGATTTGCTCGCAGGCGGCTTTGACGGCGGCGGAGTCGGCGACGTCCACGGGATAGGCCTGGGCCTTGCCCCCGGCGGCGATGACGGCTGCGGCCACGGCCCCGCAGGAGTCCGGGTTTTTGGAGACGCAGAGGACTTTGACGCCCTCGGCGGCCAGTTTCTCGGCAATCGCCTTGCCGATGCCCCGGCCCGCGCCCGTAATCAGCGCCGTGCGGTTGGTGAAGGTAAAAAGTCCCATAAAAGAAAACTATTCACGAATTCATCAAAAATTACACGTATAAAATTTAAGCCGTAACCGATTCGTAAAAATTAGCGGGCGAATTGCGGCATGCATTTCAACATTCGATATAATAGCAACCATGCTTATGATTCCCGCGTTCTTGCATACCTTTGAGGCCTGGGTGCTGTTTGGCCGTTCTAATTCAAGCACTTGCAAAAAATGGCCGGGTGGGGGTTGGCGACAATTGCTTGGTGCCAACGCGCAAATGCCGGACGCAATCTTCAGAAATTCAGGATGTGTGCCAGAACTTACTTGTCCTGTTTTTTAGATTCCCTTTGGTTAATAATAAATAAATTGCTTCAATCATACGTCATTCCAAAATTCAGGATTAGAGCGCTAACATTCAGCAGTCTTATCTTCGCAACTATGAGAATAGATCCTATCTAAATTCTCGTAAACAAGACAAAGACCGTGCGGTTGGCGAAAGGCCGGAGGCTCGTGTAAAGAAGATGGAATGGAGCATTTAGAAGATCGAAAGAAGAAAAATTCGCCAGTGGTTGATTCTAGATCCACAGCTTTCAATACACATCCCTTTGATACCGCTTTTCCTTCTTCATGAGCTTGACGTATTCGGCGGCTTGGGGGGCGTCCATCCCGCCATGGCGGGCGATGATGTCGTGGAGGGCGAGGTCGACGTCCTTGGCCATGCGCTTGGCATCGCCGCAGACGTAGAAGGCCGCGCCGTTGCGCAGCCAGGTCCACAACTCGGCGGCGTTTTCCTGCATGCGGTCCTGGACGTAAATTTTCTGCTTTTGATCGCGGGAAAAGGCGAGGTCGAGCCGCGCGAGCTTGCCCGAGGCGCGCCACAATTCCCATTCCTCCTCGTATAAATAATCGAAGGCGCGACGCTGGTCGCCAAAGAAGACCCAGGAGCGGCCGGGCGCGTTCTTGGCGATGCGCTCCTGCACGAAGGCGCGGAAGGGCGCGATGCCCGTGCCGGGGCCGACCATGATAATGTCGCGCGAGTGATCCTCCGGCAGGCCGAAATGCGAGTGCGAGACGAAGACGGGAATGGCTGGTTCGCTCAACGCGGCGCGGTCGGCCAAATATGTCGAGGCGACGCCGGTGCGCGCGCGGCCGTTCGTTTGGTAGCGCACAATGGCGATGGTGAGGTGGACGGCGTGCGGGTGCAGCACCGGGGAGGACGCGATGGAATAAAGCCGGGGCTGGAGCTTGCGGAGCTGGTCCACAAATGACTGCGCGGTGAATTGCGCACCGGGGTATTCCTCAATCAAGTCAATGAATTCGCGCGCTTCGAGGTAGGCGTGGAGTTCCTCGGGCTTGGTGTTTTGGATGAGGTTGTGCAGGTGCGCCTTTTCGTCCGCAGCGGAAGTGTGGTCATGGAAAGCCTGCAGGGACTTCTTCGTGGGCTGCGAAAGGGAAAAGCGCTTGAGCAAGGCTTCGCGCAGAGGAATGGCCTGCGTATCTTTGGGCGGGGTGACCGGCTCGTCCCCGCGCAGGCGCAGACCTTGCAATACGGCATCCACCAAGGCTGGGTCGTTGACGGGAAAAACACCGAGGGAGTCGCCGCATTTATACGTCAGGCCGCTGCCGGCGATGTCCACGACGAAGTGCTGCGTGTCCTTCTCGCTGCCGGGCTTGGAGAGGCGGCGGCGCTCCGCCAGGCGCGCAGGGAACGGGCGGTCTTTGGTGTAGGCGGAAGGACTGGCTTCGATGGTCATGGTTCCGGGAAAAGAGGAAAAATCGCCGCCAAGGGGCCGATTGGCAACTCCCAAAATGGACTGGCCCGGTGGCTGAAAAAATGCTTTGTTGTTGGCGGAAAGCGCGTTAGACTGGCCAGTTACATTCCTGTCACCTTCTGCCATGAACTCCCGTTATTCATTTTTACTTGCGGCGGCACTCGGCCTGACCGTGGCTGCGGCCAGCGCCGCCGACAATCCCGCGCCGAGCGGGGACATCTCCGTTTATCTTTCGCCTGACGCGGCCAAGCCGGCCTTGTTGCACGCGAGCGCTGGCGACGCGCGCCTCGCCGACGCCAAGCCCGTGGCTGACACTGCGAAGGCGGCAGAAGGCTGGCAGGTGGTCTCCTTATCGGGGCCGTTTGTGGGCTATGTGACGAGCAAGGCGGGGCACAAAGATTTTTCCATTGATCCTGGAACACCGGTGCATGTTTCCGCCGATGAAAACAGCCCGGTACTGGGCCTCGCGGCGCAAAAACCGCTTTTAAGTATCAGCAGCCCAGGCGTGGATTGGTCGGAAGTAAGTTTCCCCGGGCCGGTAACGGCGTATTTCCAGGCTAGCGCGCTCAAGGCAGCGAGTGTGGCAGCCACCCCTGCTGCGGCGATTCCTCCCGTTTCGACGATTTCCGCGCCGCCCACGCGCCCGGCAACAGCTACGCCGGTTACTGCGCTAACCCCCGTCACCGCTGCGCCGACGGCCAAACAGGCAGATCCCAACGACGTGGCGCATTACTATTATGGCGTGCTGAAGGCGCGCACCGACTTGAAAATCAACGGTCCCACCAATGCCCAATATGTACTGTATAGCAACCAGGGCCAACTGCTGGCGCTGGTGGATCTGGCCGACGTGGTTTTGCCCAACCCGGTCATTGCCTATCTGGATAAGTCAGTGAAAATCTACGGCACGGCCTATCCAGAAGCACACATGCCATCGGTGGTCATCCACGCGCTGACACTCCAAGCGAACTGAACACTCCTGTCTTGGCAGGAAAACGGACACGCCAAATCGTGCCGTTGAAGTTTAATATACCGCGCTGAAGGAGAAGTTGAACTGAAAGCTGTGCGACTGGTAAGAATCCGGGTTGAGCGGGTAGCCCAAATCCAGCCGAATGGGCGCACGCATAAGGAAGAAGCGAATGCCAACACCAACGTCTTGACGGTATTGCTTGGGCGTAAAGTCCCACGAGTTGGCGTTGACGAATCCGATATCGTGAAAAACAGCGGCACGAAAGCCCGTGAAAAGCTCGATACTGTATTCTGTCGAAGCAACACCCATGGTACTACCGCCAAGCGGTTGGCCGTTGGCAGGTGATCCGACTGATATATAACGCGGGCCGACCCAGCGATAAGCGTACCCACGCAGATTGTATTGGCCGCCGAGGAAATATCGTTCCGAGTAGGGGACATCCTTGCCATCATACCCCATGACGCTGCCGCCACGGGCGGAAAATTGCAGCACCTGGTTGTGATAATCGAAACCTGGGAACCAATCAGCCAAGGGGAACCACCAAGTGCCGTGCGCCTCAAGTCGATAGATATTCGTTTGTCCACCAAGCGGGCCGCCGGCGAAACTATTGATGAGTTCTTCGCGCTGTCCTTTGGTGGGGGAAACCGGGCTGTCCATGTCTTTCGTGCGGACCAAATCCAAACTGACCTTGGAAATCGTGGTGTAACCAGCCTCGGCTTGAACCGGCGGCGCAGCACTGGTATCAATATTTTTCAACTGAGTGTCCCCAATGGTATATCCCAGCGTGCCATCAACATACTCAAAAAGAGGCTTACGGAGGTAAAAGGTGGCGCTGCTGTCTTGTTCGGTGAAGGTGGTACTGCTGTAGCTGCTTTCCGAGTGGAGCAAGTCAACGCCTGCATCCAGCCGACGCTCAAAGAGCCAAGGATATTCGTAGTTGAGGTCGATGCTCGCCAATTGGTTGCCGATGGCCAAATTCACCCGGGCTTTTTGGCCACCACCGCGGAAACCGGATTCCGGGCTGAAAAGGTCAAAATTAATTTCTTGAAACCCAAGGGTAAGCACCGCCCCTTCGACCCCGCTGAATCCGGCGCCGACGGAGGCAGTGAAGGTTTTGTCCTCAGCGACAGTTACCCGCAGGTTGCGCTTGCCGGGAATGTTGGTCTCCTCGGGTGCGAGGTTGACTTGATGAGGCAAGAAATACCCGGTTCCCTCCAGACGGTCTTGACTGGTCTTCATGCGGTCGGTGTCAAACACATCGCCGGGGGCCAGTGTCAGTTCGCGCACAATTACAGTGCTTTTGGTTTTGGTATTGCCTTGGATGTCAATGCCCTCGACAAAAATTTTCTCGGACTCCCCTTCCGCCACCTTCTGATCCGGGGTGGGATGGAGAATGACAAAGTCCAATCCAATGTCGTCAGACGCGTCGGTCTTGCGATCCACATTGACAAATGTGTCGAGATAGCCGGCTTTGCCGTAATAGTCGCTAATGGCTTTGGCGTTTTTATCCACTTCTTCCGGGGAAAATACATCGCCCGGCTTGATAGTGAGGAGCGGTTTTAACACATCAGTCGAGAAAATCGTGTTGCCGGAAATGGTGATGTTCTTGCCCACATGATATTGGCGGCCCTCGTGAACGTGAATGGTGATCGTAAGGCTGTCGGGCTTGGGGTAATCGAAGGTGACTTCGTCTTCCGGCAAATCCGCATCAAGGTAGCCTTTCGACTTGTAATAGGCGCGCAGTTTGTCCAGGTCGTCCTCGAACTTTTCCTTTTGAAAATGGCCGCTGCCGGTGATCCAGGATATTATGAAGGTGTATTCGCTGGTGTTGTCCAGCTGGTCGCGCAGAGTGCCGCTAGCCACATGGTCATTGCCCACAAAATTGATATGGCGGATGACGACCTCAGGGCCTTCATCAATGATGAAGGTGACCACCGCCTTGCCGGTCGCCTCATTGGTGTCGACCTCGTCACTCACTTTGACCTGGGAATAACCTTTGCTCTGGTAAAAGGCGGTGAGCGCGTCCACATCGTGCTTCAAACGGTCGGGCAAGGCCACTTCGCCCGCGATGGTCTTGACTTGATTGTGTTCGACCAGGTCGCCCGTCAAACGCGTTTGAGAAAAGGCTTTATTCCCCTTAAAAATCACCGCCGATACCCGTGTATAGGGCAACAGCCGGAAAACGACGCGCACCCCGCCGTCAGGCATAGGCTCACGGTCAGTGCGGATATAGACGAATTGGCCAGTATCATTGAGCGACTTGATGGACTTATCCACCAGTTGCTGGCTATATGGCGCCTTCTCCGGCTGGAGAATGTGCGCCATCATGGCGTCCCGGCTGATTTGCTGCGGGCCATCCACCTGGATGGATATTTCATTGACGATCGGTTGCGGCGCTTCCGTAGCTGCTGGCGCCGGAACTCCGAGCAACGGCGGCAGCCCTTGCGCATTCCCGCACGGGGCCACAGCCAACAAAACGCCCAGCAGCAAAGCCGCCTGGAGGGGTTTACGAAGCTTGTCCGGTAAAATTTTCAAATCGGGTCAGGCGTTTATTAAACGTCAGCGCCACATCTCCTATCGGCCCATTGCGGTTTTTGGCAATGATTAATTCAAGCTTGATGGCGATTTGATCCTCCGGCTCCTGCTCGTCCCGGCCCCGGCTTTCCTTGGGTTTGGACAACAAAAGCACGACGTCAGCGTCCTGCTCGATGGAACCGGACTCGCGCAAATCGCTCAACCGGGGAGCGCGCTTCTCTTTTTCGGACTCGCGATTGAGCTGGCACAAGACGATGACGGGCACATTCAATTCCTTGGCCATGGCCTTGATCCCGCGGGAGACCTCAGCCACTTCCTGCTCACGGGAATTGTAGTTTCCGGCGGACGTGACCAATTGCATATAGTCAATAATCACCAAGCCCAGCTTGTGCCGGGTGTGCAACCGTCGCGCTTTGGCCCGCATTTCCAAAATGTTGAGGTTCGCGCTGGCATCGATCCACAGGGGTGCCTGTTTGAGGAGTTTGGCCGAATCAATTAACTCGCGCTGACGGTCACAAAAACCGTCCTTGAGTTTGTGCATATCCACCCGGGCATGCGAACAGAGCAGGCGCATGGCTAGTTGCTCGGCGGCCATTTCCAGGCTAAAGACCAAGGTCGGCGCCGGCACCCGGGTTTCACGCGGCAGCGGAATGGAGGCATGCTCCGCCATGTTCAAGGCGATCGAGGTCTTGCCCATGGAGGGCCGCGCCGCCACTACAATCATTTCCGACGGGTGGAAGCCAAACGTGAGCCGATCCAAATCTGTAAAACCGCTCGGCACACCGCTGATTTCGCCCTTCCGATCCAGCATCTTTGACACCATCGCCGACGCCAAATCCACCGATTTGGAAATGGGCTCGGCGGATTCGGAAATCGTATCCTGCTGGATTTTGAAAAACTCGCTTTCGACGTGGTTGAGCAACTCCGGCACGCTGCCCTGCCCCACCCCATGCGCCTGCTCGACCGTCCATTGCGAAGTGCGGATGAGCTGGCGCAGGAAAAATTTCTCACGCACGATCTGCATCCAGTGCTTGGCGTGGACGGTCGTTTGAATGCGGCTTGTCAACTCGTAGATGTAGGCATGACCACCAACGATGTCCAGTTGGCCAAGGTCTTTCAGCTTATTGCAGACTAAAATCTCATCCGGCGGCACACTTTTCTCATTCAGGGCCATGAGAGCCTCGAAAATAATCTGGTGCGCAGGCCGATGGAAATACTCCGACCGTAATTTGGCCGCCAGACATTCATTGAGAATGTCCCCACCGTTCTCCAAGAGGCACGAAGCCAGCAAACCCTGCTCCGCGTCGATATTGTGTGGCGCGACCCGGCTTTCGGGCGCAGCATGACGTTCACCGGGAGCGGATTCGGTGCGGGTGCGCGGGCGGGTGCTGGCGGTGATGGACATAACGCTTAGTGAATGATGGATGATGACGGCTGAACCTGCGGCAGGCAATTATGAAACTGCTCCGTTACCTTGACTCGCAAGGTAGTAACGGCAAGCGCAACTTGTGCGCAAATTATTCACATAAGCTACGTAAAGAACCAGTAGTGAAATTGCGGCCAAATTTAATGGCACAGGAGTTAATGCTATTGCTAAAGAAAAGATGTTTGACCATTGAAACACTTTTGGCATTTTGCCCTCACAATCCCGAAATCATATGGACGGATACCGTTATCTGCAAACCAAGTTGGGCGAAATAAACGACGCGCAAATTTTAAAGCTGCTTAGTGAACTCGAAACCATAACTCGACTTGAAACACACGCTTGTGCTGATTGGTCTTTGTTTAATTATCTAGCACAATGCATCTACCCCAATGGAGGGCCGAAAGCTGTTCCCGTTACAAAAGAGGAGCTCGATGAGCACGACCCACTAAATGCTTTCCTGCTTAGGAAAAAAAGTGCGAAATTTAGCTGGTTCAGAGATTTATGTCCTGTGTCAGG
>Ga0206869_1188_pt1 | contig 10196 bp, 9 predicted proteins | sample Alteio_BWOrgCont_35_FD_152618 | JGI IMG/M metagenome (GOLD analysis project Ga0206869, IMG submission 152618) | Enriched cells from forest soil in Barre Woods Harvard Forest LTER site, Petersham, Massachusetts, United States -... | ecosystem: Environmental > Terrestrial > Soil > Temperate forest > O... | reverse complement strand
TCGCCACGACCTCGTGGAAGGTGGCATCGACCTTGAAGGCGAGGCGTCCGGACCGCTTATGCGACGGTAAGGTGAGCAGGCGAATGTGCTAGTCGCGGCAGCTGCGAATGAGATCGCGGCGCACAGCGAAGGTTGAAAGGAGAAAGAGGTGCGGTTCCGTCGCCAGGCGATAATCATAGCTGGCGAGGCTAGCCTCGTTACTCAACAGGAAGGGATTAAAGCGCCATGTGCTGCGCTCTTCAGGGACAATGACCTTTTCTTCACTGAGCGAATCTATAACGCTCCGTGCGAGGCGCATGCTCACGTCGTAGTGGGCAATCAAGTCTTTCTCGGAAAATACTGTTGGCAGCGAACCGTTGAGATGATCGATCGCCACCCGCTCGAACAGGGCATTTTCGTCAAATGTTGGAAAATCCAGGCTTGCCGCAAACAGGGCATGAGCCGGCTGCGCGAGGAAATAGCCGCGGTGGGCAATCTTCTCGACAAGCCCCTTGGCATGAAGATCCACAAGAGCCTTGCGCACGGGTGTTCGGGAGACGTTGAGTGCGTCGGCCAGGTGCTGCTCGATAAGATGTGCCCCCGTCGGCAGGTCCTCCGCCACGATGTGATTGAGGAGCTGCTGGATTAGCGGCCCCCTTTCTGCATGCAGAGCTCGATTGTCGCGCGGGACATTCGCCTCGGAGGTGGTCTTTTTGCCGGTGTAGTGGTCAGGCATGTCGGTTCGCGATTTTGGGGACGATGGAACTAGATTGTATTGATATACGAGAAAGATACAATCTGGAATAGGCGGCCACCGTCGCCTCTTTCCTGGAGCTATCGAGTCAGATTCTCCTTCGCCAGATCGACAAGCTGACCCGCCCGTCCATCAAGGACTGCCTTCAGTATGAACGAACCAAACTTGTGAGCGTCGTCCAGCGTTGTCCGTGGCGGCATCACCAGCTCCTGCCTGGCGGTGACGACATCGAGGAGAGCGGGCCCCTTGTGCGAGAGCACGTCCTGGAAGGCGGACCGCAGATCTTGCGGCTTCTCGACACGAACCCCTTTTATGCCCATCGCCTGAGCCATGTCGGCGAAGTTGGGATTCTTGAGATCGCACCCGACATCGAGGAAACCCGATGCCTTCATTTCGAGTTCGACGAAGCCCAACGTCCCGTTGTTGAGCACGACGACCTTGATGGGCAGTCCCGCTTGAATGAGCGTCACGACCTCGCCCATCATCATCGTGAAGCCGCCATCGCCGGAGAGCGAGATCACCTGCCGCTTCGGGAAAGTGGCCTGGGCACCGATCGCCTGAAGCAGGGCGTTGGCCATCGACCCGTGACTGAACGAGCCAATCAGGCGTCGCCGTCCATTCATCTTCAGATAACGGGCTGCCCAGGCAACCGGTGTGCCGACATCGCAGGAGAAGATGGCGTCTTCATCGGCCAGTTCGCTTACGAGCCAGTTTACGTACTGAGGGTGGATACGCTTGTTGTCGGGGCCACTCTCCGCGAGCGCATCAAGATCGGCCCGCGCCTTGCCATAGTCGGTTAGTGCCTTGTGGAGATGGGTGGTGTCCTTCTTGTCCTGGATCATTGGGAAAAGCGATTCCAGGGTATCGCCTATTGAGCCGACCACGCCGATATCGAGGGGACAGCGGTTGCCGAGGGCATCGGGTCGAATGTCCACTTGGGCAATACGTGCGTTTTGCGGGAAGAATTGGCGATAGGGGAAGTCTGTCCCCAGCATGAGAAGCGCATCGCAGTCCTTCATCGCCCGGTAACCCGAAGCGAAGCCCAGCAGGCCGGTCATCCCGACATCGAACGGATTATTGAATTCGAGATGCTCCTTGCCCCGCAGCGCATGCACGATGGGGGCCTTCAACTTGCGCGCAAGCTCGATGACCCGGTCGTGCTCTCCGGCACATCCTGCACCACCCAAGATCGTGACGCGGGAGGAGGCATTGAGCAGCTCCGCGAGCTCTTCCAGCTCTCGTTTGCGGGGCAACGTGACAGGTGGCGCGGGGAGACTCCAGCGCGGCAGCGGCGCCTCGAGGGCCCGTAGAGCCACGTCGCCCGGGATGACGACAACGGCCACTCCCTGGCGGCCGACCGCGACACGCATGGCACGGAGCAGGATCTGCGGAAGTTGGTCGGGATTGCTCACCAGCTCCACATAGTGGCTGCAATCCTTGAACAAGCTTTCGGGATGAGTGGCCTGAAAATAGTCGATGCCGATCTCGGTACTTGGAATGTGTGCCGCGATCGCGAGTACCGGCACTCTGTTGCGGTGCGCGTCGAATAATCCGTTGATCAGGTGGAGATTGCCGGGGCCGCAGCTTCCGGCGCAGACAGCGAGCTTTCCCGTAAGGTGCGCCTCGGCGCCAGCCGCGAAAGCCGCACCTTCTTCATGGCGAACGTGCACCCATTCGATGGATTTCAGGCGCCTGAGCGCGTCGGTAAACCCGTTCAGTGAATCTCCAACGACACCGTAGATGCGTTTCACGCCTGCCAGGGCAAGCACCTCGGCCATATAGTCTGCCGCGGTCCTGCTCATGTTCGAATTCCTGGAGAGACGACATTGCCAAAGACTTCGAGAGGATACTCGGCGGACTTCGTCGCCGCTCCGAGAGGGGAGTAGCCAGCGTGGCTCCTTAGGATACGCAGATCCGTGACGGAGTAGGCCATCCCGAAGCGATAGCCACGGCCTGTGTAGATCGGCACGATCATGGGCATGTCCTCACCTAGCACCTCGGGGAGTCGTAATCCGGCAGCCCCTCTCTTCCTCGGGACTCAGGTCGAAGGGCCAGGCAGGCCCGTCCTGCTCGGCGAACCGCGATCGACGACCGGCGTTTCGGTCCGATTGGCCATTGCGTATCGCGCGATCTCATCCTTGCGGGCAAACCAGACATCCGGCTTGCTCCTGGCATAGGCGAGGAAACGGTCGAGCGCACGGACTCTGCCAGCATGGCCTGAAATTCGGTCGTGCAGGCTGATCACCATCATGCGCCGGCGCCTGACGCCCTCCTCGTAAAGCTGGTCGAATTCGTCGCGCAACGCCTGCTCGTACGCCGCCGCATGCCATCCGACGAAGGGATAGGAAACAATGTCATTCATGTGGAAGGTGTAGGGAACGGTGACGAAGTCCCGCCCGCGCACCGGTACGATGAACGGTTCATCTCGGCTCGGCTCGTCGATGTGATAGAGAAAGCCGAGATCTTGCAGCGTCTCCAGAATGTAGATGGAGTTGCGCATCCAATAAGCGTTCCAGCCGACCGGGCTTTGACCAGTGACGGTACGAATCGTCTCGACGCTATCGGCGATGAAGCGCTTCTCCTCGCCGCGCGGAAGCTGATAGGAATTGTCCCATGTTCGTCCGTGCGCGGCCGCCTCGTGGCCCCGGCGTACGATCTCCCGAGCGAGATCAGGGGAGGTCTCAACCGCCTTTCCGATCATGAACGAGCTGAGCTTGATTCCATGCTTGTCCATCAGATCGAGCAACCGGGGAATGCCCTCGTAGTGACCGTAGGCGAAGAAGGCGTTTGTTGGCAGATCCGGGACGTCTTTCTTGATCGGATCCGGAATGACGCCGCCAGCCCCAGAAATCGGCTGCCCCCCGCCCTCGAACATGAGCGAGAGGCTTACGGCTAACCGAGCGCCGTTCGGCCAGAACTCGGGACCAACGTGGTCAGATACTTCTATGACCGGCGTCTCTGCGCGGACACCCCCCGTCAGATCATCAGCACTGGGCGCGGCCACAAGGGCAGCGCTCGCGCCGACGGTCCGTAAGGCCTGTCGGCGATTGAATTTGGAAGGCCGCCTTGCTGGATTAAACATTGCTGGCTCCGCTCTCACTGCACGTATCATTGGCGACACGCCCCTGGGGTATGGGTAGTGCGGGTTCCCGCTACCTCGCGCAGACACTCTGGTTCTGGTCCACCGGTGGCCCAGTCGAGCAATTCGACCGTATGAAGCATGGGCATTCCAATGGCGCCGGAGAGTTGTGTCATGCACCCGATGTTGCCTGTGGCGGCGATATCGGCACCGACGGAGCGGATATTGCTGACTTTGCGCTCTTTCAATTCGGTGGCGATCTCTGGCTGAAGGAGATTATAGACACCAGCGGAGCCGCAGCACATGAAGCCGTCAGGTACCTCCAAGACGTTGAAGCCGGTTTGATGCAGAAGGTCCAGCGGCTGCCGCACGATACGCTGTCCGTGCTGCATCGAGCAGGCCGAGTGGTAGACCACGCGCAGATCGCGCTGCTCCTGCGAGGACAGCAGTTCGTGTTCCACCAGAAACTCGGTGATATCCTTCGTCAAGGCGCTTATCCGAGCGGCTTTGTCCCGCCATGCGTCATCCAATCGCAGAACGTGTCCGTAGGCCTTGAGCGATGTGCCGCAACCCGACGTGTTCACGATAATCGCGTCCAGTCCGCCAGGTTGTTCCGCCTCTCTCAGCCACGCGTCGATATTCGCTTTTACGAGCGGTAGCGCGTGCACCTCCAGCCCCATATGTTCGGCCGGCGCACCGCAACAGCCGGCACCTTTGGCAACGACGACTTCAACTCCATGTCGCTGAAGTAGGCGGATCGTGGCCTCGTTGATGCGTGGATCCAGAACGGTCTGCACGCAGCCATTCAGCAGGCAGACGCGCGCCAGTCGGGCGCCCTTGGCTGGAAAGACTCCGGGACGGTCGACAGCGCTGGGCGACGGCAATCGCATCTGCGGCATCATGTCGAGCATCGCGCGGAGCGGGCCGGAGAACAGTCCTTTGAAGGGGCGGCCGAGCTTGCCCGCGGCGAGCCCGAGCCGGAACAGTCGCGGGCTCGGAATCAGGAGCGTCAACATACGCCTGATTAACTTTTGCGCGATGGGCCGATGGTAGGTTTTTTCGATATATTCCCGGCCTTGTCCTATCAGCGCCGAGTATTTTACGTCAGACGGGCAAATCGCCTCGCATGCGAGGCAGGTAAGGCAACGATCCAGGTGCTCGACTGTTTTCGCGTCCGGTGCAACGCCCTGTTCGTACATGTGCCGCATGAGCATGATCCGGCCGCGCGGGCTATCGTTTTCATTGTGCCGCACCTGATAGGTGGGGCAATGCGACAGGCAAATACCACAGTGCACACAATTGCGAATGATGGCGTCGGAGAGTGCGATACCGGGATCAGCCAAGGCTGAAGAAGGGATGCTGGTCTTCATGTCAGAAAGCTCCGGAATCAGCCACGGCGAGCTTGTCGGGATTGAGGATGTCGTTGGGATCGAAGCTTGAGCGGAGGCGTTCCAGGAGCACGCCATACGCTTTGGGTGGGGGATGGCAGGCGCCGAGTTCCCGCCGCAATCCGATGGGTGCCTTGAACAGGCCCGCGCTTCCGCCAACTTCGCTGACCAGAGCTCGGAGAGCCGAGGCCTCACGTCGCGCTTTTTCTTCGGTCGCCCGGACAAAGGTCTGGGATCCGCCCCATTCGTAGAGTACCTCGCCTCCGATCGTTGCCACTATTCGTGCTGCGTGGTCCGCTGGCAACAGCAGCCGCCACAAGCAGGCCTGAGAATCGGAAGCGAAGTCAGACAGATCTCGCTGATGGCGCCAGAACGCCGCGCTTTCATCCCCGTCGATCGATGTGACATCGCCAAACTGTCGAAGGTGCTTGTCCAACTCTTGCTTACGCGCGGCGACGGAGGCCGCGAATCCTTCGAGGCGAAGCGCGGTGATCGGCGGCGACGACCTTCCAGCTACATGGGCGGCGGCACTGATGTCCAACGGCAGCCTCAAGACATCGGCCAGCACTTGAATAGCCTTGGGGTCGTTGAGGCCAGTCAACTGCAGAGTGACTTGCTGTTCTGGCAGCGGTTGGACTTTCAACGTCACGGAAGTGATGATCGCGAATATGCCAAAGCTTCCCGTGAGGAGCTTCGGCAAGTCATAGCCGGTCACGTTCTTGACAGTTCGACCGCCCCCTTTGAATGCCTCGCCGAGACCGTTCACGCCCTCAATGCCAAGAACAGCATCGCGTACCGATCCCGTCGAGATGCGACGGGACCCACTCAGGTTGCAGGACACGATGCCGCCGATGGTGTCGTCCGCTTCGGAATCTCCGAAGAACGCAGCATAGCTGGGTGGATCGAACGCAAGGTGCTGGCGCTTTTCCGCCAAAGCCGCGCGAATTTGCGACATGGGCGTTCCGGCTCTGACCTTGATGATGAGTTCTTCCGGCTCGTAGAGGTCGATGCCTTGGATAGCGGACACGTCAAGCTGAGCATCGGCGGAGACAGGATTGCCGAGGGAGCGCTTGGTTCCGCCGCCAAGAATCTCCACGCTCTGGTGTGATGCGTTCGCTTCGCGGACGATTGCGGCGACCTCGTCGGCGTGCTCCGGTCTCAGCCGGCGCTGTGAAGGAAAAGGCAGGATACTGTTCGCCATGACCCGCCCCTAAAAGCGAGGGATATCGGGGAATGGGAGCGGCTTGCGAGCAGCGCGCGGCCGCCCGAACTCCCCGCACCGGCAGGGCGTCGGAAACATCTTGCCCGGATTCAAGAGCTGATCAGGATCGAAGGCGCATTTGAGGCGCTGCTGTTGTGCGAGATCCGTCTCCGTGAACTGATAGGTCATCAGGTCGCGCTTCTCAACGCCGACACCGTGCTCCCCGGTCAGCACGCCCCCTAGATCCACACAAGCCTTCAAAATCTCGGCGCCGAACGCTTCCGCCTTGGCGAGATCGTCGGGCCTTGCGGCATCAAACAAGATCACAGGATGCAAATTACCATCACCGGCATGAAAGCAGTTCGCATAGCCGAGCCCGTACTTACGGGAAAGAGTATCGATTTGTTGAAGGATTTCGGGCAGCTTGCCTCTCGGGATCGTTCCGTCCGTCACGTATAGATCGGGAGCGATCTTGCCCATGGCGCCGTAGACCGATTTGCGGCCACGCCAAAGTGCCGCCCGTTCCTCTTCGGTTGAGCTGATCCGTAGATCGGCAAGCCCGATCTTCCAGGCGATCGCTTGCACTTGAGCAAGAAGAGCATTCACCTCTACTTCGGGCCCATCGAGCTCACACAGCAGGATCGCAGCCACCTCCGGCTTGACCGTATCTCCGAAATAGCTCGAGACGGCGTCGATGCACTTGCGGTCCATGAACTCGAGCCCGGCAGGAACGATGCCATGCGCAAGGATGGCCCCCACGCATCGGCTTGCGTCGTCGACACTCGGAAAGCCGAGAGACAGGACGCGCGCGGAGGTCGGCTGTGGCATCAAACGCAACGACACCTCGGTGATGACAGCCAGTAGCCCCTCAGAGCCGATCAAGGCGGCGGTCAGATCGAACTCCTTTTCGGTGCCGCCCAGAAATTCTCCACCGAATTGGACGATGTCGCCATTGAGCAGAACGGCCTCGATGCCTGTGATGTGATTAGAGGTCACCCCATACTTCAGGCAGTGAACGCCTCCGGAGTTCTCTGCCACATTGCCGCCAATGGTCGAAATGGCTTGGCTCGACGGATCTGGCATGAAGCATAGGCCGAGGTGCCGGACGGCTTCGGTTACCCGAACGTTCTGGACGCCGGGCTGAACCCGGGCGACCCGGTTCAGAGGGTCGACGGCGATGATGCGGTTCATCCTGGCCGTAGTGAGCAGAATGCCGTCTTCGAGAGGGAGCGCTCCGCCCGAAAGGGAGGTGCCGGATCCTCTCGGTACGATTTTGACCTTGTCTTCGCGGCAATAGAGTAAGATCTGTCGAATCTGCTCGGTGCTTTCGGGCAAGACGACGAGCAATGGCAGAGCGCTGTATGCCATCAGAGCATCGGATTCGTAGGGGCGGCGCTCGGCTTCGTCGTCGATGACCCAGTCTTGTCCGACAATCGCGCGCAGCTTTTCCGCGATGGCCGCGCGGCGGGCAATGATGGCGCGATCAACCTCGGGCATCTTCATGGCGATCGCTCCTTCACGGAATTGCCGCTTGTTAGTATCCCTGGGCGAACCGCGGCCAGTTAGCCGTCCCAACCTTTGAGAAACTCGAGCAACATGCCGTTCACGACATCGGGCTGCTCTTCCTGCGGGAGGTGGCCGCAATGCGGGATGGCGTAGGTGCGCAGGCTAGTCGCCATTTCGGCCCAGACCTTCGGCATATCGAACAGTTTTCCTACCGCGTAGAAGTCGGCCCCCCAGAGTGCCAGCGTCGGACAAGCGATCTTGACGTCTGCGTCCAACATGTCCTGCGCCACATCCTCAGCATTGGCGCGATAGTCGTTCATCGCGCCGCGCACGGCCCCCGGTTGTTGATACGCCCTGACATAGGTATCGAATGCTTCGTCCGAGATGGCACGTGGATTGTAGCACCAGTCGGAAAAGAAGTGCCGAAGCCACAGATGCTCGCGACCGGCGATGAGCGCTTCCGGCAGGTCCGGCACAAGATGGAATAGAAAGAACCAATAAGCCTTCGCGATCGCTGCGTTAAGATCGCGGGCGACGACACGCGTCGGCACATTGTCCATCACGACCAGGCGATCAACTACATCCGGATAATCCTTGGTGAAACGAGTGGCAACGCGCGCGCCACGATCGTGCCCAACAAGAGCGATCTTTTCGATCCCGAGTACCGCCATCAGCGCGCGAAGATCCTTCGCCATGCTGCGCTTGTCGTATCCCGATGCGGGTTTGTCGGTTTCGCCATAACCCCGGAGGTCGGGGGCGATTACCCTGTAGCGGCTCGCCAGTTCTGCGATCTGGAAGCGCCAGGCGAAGCTGGTCTCGGGGAAGCCATGAAGCAATACAACAGGAGCCCCTGCGCCAGCCTCCAGGAAATATTGCCGGATCCCGTTGGCAAGAATCCGATGGTGTTGGATCTCGGCTATCTGCTCTTGAGGCTGGGCAAGACGGGGGGGCGAATGCTTCATGATCACCATCGGCAATAGCGTGCGCACACCAACGATGCTGCCATTGCCAAGCAGAGGACGTCTTGCCGGTCCGCTTAGGGACTTTCAAAAAGGCACGATGCCTAGAGACTCTTCTGGACACTAGTCCGCTGCATCCGGAGCTATTCCGGATATTCTAGCTACTGGAAAGTGAGTACATGTACTTCGGTCGTGATGTAGCCAATTCATCTGCCTGAGACACGGCAAGCTGGATCGCTTCGGCAAATCCCAGGTTCTTCGGCTTGGGAAAGACATTCACATCATACGCCACGACTTCCTCACCCACGCCGCCCCAGTCGAGCACCGCGACGACCTCGTCGCCGACCTTGAGCCGCCTGCAGCCTGCAAGCGGCACCAACCTCAATGACCACGCCAGACGCCTCCGTGCCGGGGATGAAAGGCAGGGGCGGCTTGCGTTGATACTTACCGGCAATCACCGGCGTAGTGGAAAAGATCACTCCCGCGGCGCGCACTTTGACGCGCACCCGCTCGCTTGTCAGCGGCATGTGATCGAGGTTGCCCAACCGCAAGTCTTCTGGAGAGCCCCATTTACGGCAGATCATCGCCCGCATGATTCTCCCCGGCAAAATCTATTTGTGACCGTCAGCGGCGCCAACGGGGCTCAATTCTTTGGGAGGCGAGGGCGGGAGCCAGGCGGCCAGTAGAATGCAGCCGAATGCTCCGGCGGCCGCGGCCGCGAAGCCGTCTATATAGGCCAATACGGAAGCCTGCTGCGCGACTGCGCTGCTCAGAAGTGTTGTCGCCTGCGCGGCCGCGCGTGCTAAATCCGCGATCCGCGCGCCGACCATCCCATCGTAGATCAGCAGCCGATGGGCCGTCTCGGCGCCCAGGGGATCGATGTGCAGCCCGAGCAAATTCGAGTGAATCTGTTCGCGGACGCGCAGGAAGGTCTGCATGAAGGCGATGCCTATCTCGCCACCGAACAGCCGGCTCGTCTGCATCAAAGTGCCGATGGCCACTGCATTGGCCGGGTTGGTATTCCGCGCGATGAGCACAACGAGCGCCGTGAGGGCAAGGCTTTGGCCTACGGCCTGGATCGCCTGGGACGGCAGGAAATCCCCGGTCGCCCATTGGCTCGTCAATGTTGTCGCTTGCAGGCAAGCAACAGTAATCAGAAGGGCGCCAGCCGCAAGTACCCATCGGGCGTCGACTCGCCCAAGCAGCGCCTGCAGCGGCAGTATCAGCGCGAATTGCGGCAGCGCGATTACGAACAAGACCGGCCCTACCTGCAGTTCCCTGAAACTTTGAACGACCTGGAGGTAGGTCGGTATCACATAGGCGCTCGAGA
>Ga0206869_1181_pt1 | contig 10208 bp, 6 predicted proteins | sample Alteio_BWOrgCont_35_FD_152618 | JGI IMG/M metagenome (GOLD analysis project Ga0206869, IMG submission 152618) | Enriched cells from forest soil in Barre Woods Harvard Forest LTER site, Petersham, Massachusetts, United States -... | ecosystem: Environmental > Terrestrial > Soil > Temperate forest > O... | reverse complement strand
TCCTGATCTCGATGCGCTACATCAAGACCTTGCTTTCACCCCCAAAATGAATGGGAATGCCCGAGCAGGCCAAACGCTCGGGGGCAGGTTCAAAATGGAACTCATTTGCTATTTGCATCCAGGGTGGAAGCCATTAATCCGCCCAGCGGAATCGACCCGCGATTGGATGACCGATACACCCGAGTCGTTCGCGTACCGCTGCCTCCCTCTCAACATCGCGAATTCGCACGGCTGGGAGATACTGTCCCCGTGCGCGTTCGATGCGTGCTGGACGGGTACCCCAGGGACCGATGGTGTCTTGATTAAGCTTGCGGGCGAGATAGCACCGGAATTGATGCCGGTATCGATTTTTGGACAGGGCATTCTTACTTTTCACATCGCGGGCCTCTTTCGTACATTGCCAGGTTGGAATCTTTGGATCGGTGGCTCCCCGAACTATTTCAAAGACGGCATCCAAGCTCTGACGGGCATCGTGGAAACGGATTGGGCGCCCTTTACCTTCACGATGAACTGGCGCTTCACGCGACCAAACACCTGGGTGCATTTCGACGCCGAAGAGCCGATCTGCTTCTTTTTTCCAGTACAACGCGGCTATCTGGAAGAGATTACGCCCAGATTCCATTCGATGGAGGACAATCCGAAGCTTCTCAAGTCGTTCAAGGATTGGAGCGCAATGCGGCAGTCGTTTCAAACGGGAGTCGCCAAAGAAGCGCCAGCCAACCCAAGCGAGAAATGGCAGAAACATTACTATCGCGGCACTGACACCGCGGGCCACACCCATGCTAGCGATCACCAAGCCAAGCTGCGGCTTCGTCCATTTTCCTGAACTAGAGACGGAATTAATGGAAGGACTAGCACGATCACTGTGGCGGTGAATGCGATGCCACTTCATAATAGCTAGGAAATACTTCGCGAATCGAGTGGACCTCCGGCAATATGTAGACGACACCATCGGTGCCGGTAAAAGCCGGTGTTACGACACTTTTGAAAAATTTCGCCGGGACATTGATGCAGCCATACGAAATGCGATTGTCGAGCGGTGTGGGCGTTGCCAGTCGCTGCAACCGGTTCTCTTTTGGGTTGGTTGTTACCACGGGATGCAGAGCGATGCCGGCGTCGTAATCCACCCACAGAATCCGCTGTCCTGCAGAATTATGATCCAACGCGGTGACAAAGCGACCGGCGGGCGTGATGCGCTCGTTGGGGCGGATACTCGATAGCTTTCTCCCGCTAATTCCCGGGACAGTGTCATCGCCGCGTGTGAGGCCAACCAGCGCCGGGGTAGCGCCACCGAGCTCCCCTTCTTTATCGAACACAAACACTTTGGCATCTACCTTATCGACGATCGCGAAAGGCAATCCATGGTTGTCACTCGAGTCGACAACCCAGTCCGCCAGATGTTGTGCGTTCTGGGACACGGGCTCCCTCAAGAAGTCTGCCCTCTTAGGACCCTGCGGTTGGCGCCCTGCGGGAGGAGCGGGCGCTACAGTTTTCTGCGAAGATGACAAGTCGCTTGCCCCGGCCTGAAGGTCCTCGGCCGCGCATGCTTGGGCGAATGCAAAACTGGCTGCCAACAGACCAACGCAAAACGCTTTTGTCACGATTGCCCGAGTCATGTGCCTGTCCTCGAGTTCTGGACGTGCACCGCCTTGCGAACGCAATGGAGAATCACCCGAACATAAGTGCTAGCCATATGCCCCTCCAAAGTTTGTCAGTTGAGATCTTTCTTGGGCCGCCGCACGGGCGGAACGTAAGGGATGGGAACCGGGGTCGTCGCCGCCGCCTCGACAGCAGGCGCGACAGTCGGAGGTACCTCGGCCACTTGGATGACCGGCATGCTGACGCCACCACCGAGCACAGCAAAGTTCAGGGCCCCGGGAGTCTCGACCAACAAGGCCGGGATTTCTGAGGACTGAGACGCCCCGAACAGGAATCGCGTCGGTGTTGGGGTTGGCGTCGGCGTCGGTGTGGATGTCGGGGTAGGCGTCGGTGTGGGTGTCGGGGTAGGCGTCGGTGTGGGTGTCGGGGTAGGCGTTGGAGTTGGGGTCGGTGTAGGCGCTGCGGAAATTGTCCCCGTTGTCCTGAATACAGCCGTGCAACAATTAAGCGCAAGGGCATAAGCGGCTGCGTTCGGGCCGGTCAGGCTATAGCCCGTATAGCTGATGCCAATATCTGATCCTACGGCGCTGCTATCAAAAACAGCGGTGCTGCCAGGACCAGCGACCAAGGTGACCCCGGTAGGAGAGCCAGCAGCGACGGTGTTAAATCCGGAAAGGGTCGCCGCAGTTGTGCCGTCAAAAACCTTATCCCCGTCCGGAAAGACCAACATGTATTCCGTGAGAGTGGCGCCTCCGGTCAATGTGAAATTAGGAAGATAATTCGTCGGGGTTGCGTACGAGACCGGATTGTAATCAATGACAGCGGGTGCGCCTGGACCCGTGACTGTGATGGGCGGCGTGCCGGGGGAAACGGTCAAGGTCCCAGCGCCAGTGCCACCATCACCGGCGATGAATACAAGACCGGGCGCCAGACCAAGGCTTTGCGCGGGAATAGTGGTGCCTCTGGTTAGCGTTATAGGCGCACTCACGTCAATATCATCCGCGGCGCAAATCGTAATATTGCCGTCGGTCGTCGTCAGGGCGGCGACCGCATTCAAAATTACATCGCGCCCCGCACTCAACAAAACGCTTCCGTTGGTCGTGGAAATGGCCGCATTGACGTTGATGTCGCGTCCGCAACACACATCAAGATTCCCGTTGACGGCGGTAATGGCGTTGTTCACGTTCAGATCGCGAACGGGATTCAGTGTCAGAGTGGTCGGGGTCGAGGATGCCGTCCAACTGACCGCGTCGTTCACGTTGATGTCGCCGTTGACGCCGGTGGTACCCTGATTGCTGCTAATCGTGACATTGGTCGTCACCAATTCGGCGCTGAGGGTGGCGCCGGATATGTCGGACGTCTCACCAGGTGCCGACCCGATATTGTAGTCGGCGGGATCGATCAACCATGTGCCTGTGACGCCATGCACGGACTGCGTGGTCACGACGGTGTTGTCGGCGACTTCGACATGTGCCGCCGAGGTTTCAATAGAGCCGCCGTCTCCGCCATTTGGCGCCGAGGCATCCAATGTCCCCGCGACATTCACGGTCCCGCTTTGCATGTCGCCAAGAAGTTTGATCGTGCCGGTGATGTTATCAACAGTCTGCGCCTCAATAACGCCTGTGTTATTCACCGCGCTGAAAAGGTTGCCTGCCGCTTGAGCGGTCATCACTACCTGTCCACCATTTGCCTGGATCAAACCGCCATTTTTAATGAGCGCGTTCATCGCGCCTTGATTGACCGCTATGTTGAGCAATCCATCGCCTGCCACATCAAGCGTTATCTCGGTGCCGCCAGCGAGCGCCACGGTGCCTAACTTTGCCGTGATAGTGCCTTGGTTGCTTACATTGGCCCCCAGGAGAGCCACATAGCCGCCATCAGCGGCATGGATCGTGCCTTGGTTGACAACTGCGTTGGGGGAAGTCCCCGAAAATTGGTAATTGCCGCTCATAAAGTTTGCGTCGGTGATATTCAGCGTGGACGCGACCATCCCACCGACATTCACTTGCGCCCCTTGGCCGAACAGAACGCCGTTCGGATTCACCAGGAACACTTTGCCATTTGCCGACAAGCTGCCAAATATTTCCGAGGGATCCGGCCCTAAAACCCGGTTGAGTGCCACCGAATTGCTGTTGGGCTGAACGAATTGCACGCTCTCGTTCTGTGCGATGCCGAAGGTTTGCCAGTTGATGGCTGCATTCTGGCTCGATTGATTGATTGTGACATTATTCGGGGCGCTTGTTATGGTTGCGTTGCCTGCCGAGACCACACCTGCGGTGGGAAGGGCATAGGCATTGGTTGCCATCGTGAGCACCAACGATGCCACGATCCCTCCGACCGACGATAAGCTCGTCAAAGCGGTGGAATTGGACAGCCATTTCCTGAAACTGTGTGCACTTTTGACCGCGTTAGCACCCTTGTATCTCTTCTCGTCATCGGTCGGTCGAATGGATCTATCCATGACGCACTTCCTTATTCCGAATGATATGATCAATCGGTTTTCGGTGCTGACGCCGGATATGAGGGATGTTGGGCTTCTTTAGTTTTTCTTTATAATAAAGAGGAAGAAGCCCTGATCGATCGGCTGCGCCGTTAGCTTCGCGGCCACCCACGTTAACGCGCTAAACGCGTTTGGGTTGCCTTCATTCGCAAATACATTAGAGAAATGATAGCTCGCGCAATACGATTGGGCGACAATTCGCCATGGCCGTTAGACGGTGGAATAGTGCAATCCACCAATTTTCAAGGTGCCATCAATCCCTATGCATGGACGACGATTAGAAAAACTTGGTGAGCTGGACCCAGACGCGTCCGGACGCATAGTCCGATGACGAGGTTGCAACCGCATCGCCAAGCTTATGTGCGTAGACAACACTCAACGCGAAATCGTTGGCATCGACCCATCTGAATCCCGCCCCCGCAGCACTCAGGGTTCGCTCGTTTGGCCCCGGCGCCCAGGGGTCAGTGTGCAGAGTGACCGTGCCTGTATCGACGAACCCGAACACCTGCATCTGGCCCGGCAGGCGCTCCCAAAAATTGGGCACCTCCAGCCTGGCTTCCAGGCTCGCCACATACCCTTCGTCTGCGTATGCTTCGCCTTCTGGATAGGCCAGGACGCCATACGCGCCTCCCAGCTCCATCTGCTCGGAATCGTCCAGGTTCTTAGAAGCCCATTGTCCTTTGATCTGAGCGTATAGCGAAAGTGGGCCGACCACATTTTGCAGCCGGGCCAGCTGGCCATCCAGCTTGAAATAGCTGCCGTCGGTCCGCGCGCTTGCGAGGTCGGCTGCGCGTGCTGAAGGTGTCTCGATGTCGAGATTGCCGAAAGTGCCAAAGGCGGAATAGTAGAACCATCCGCCACCGCCAAAATTGTCATGATGGTTGCCACTCAGACCGGGAGTCACCGTCAAATCTCGCTTGTCATCGATTGAGTAGGGCACGCCCACTTCGTCCTGGAAGGACTGCACGTCGAAGTCGATCAGGAACGTAAGGTTACTATCGCGCGAGCGGATCAGCGGGTAGCCGCCGTAGAGACTGATGATATTCGCCGTCCCGGTAGCGTCCAAGGCGGAAAATTGTTTGCCAAGCCGGTAGTCTAGCCAGGAATAGGCGACACCTATCGTCGCGTTGTGAACCTGGCCTTGGTATGAGCCGCGGATGTAGTTCAGATATTCAGGCGAGCCGAAATCCGAAGTGAGAACCCGTAAGCTTGCGACATCACCCCAGCCGAGGGGTTCGTTGAAGTTCACCGAACCGCCGAGGCGATACTCGCCGGTGTAAGGATTACCGGCGTTGTCCGCGTCGATACTACCCGTCACGCGTTGTCCTGGATCGACATTGACGATCAGATCGGATGTGCCGACCGAAGCGCCAGGGACCAATGTCGATCTTACTCCGATGCCTGGTACATCAGAGAGCAGAAGAAGGCTGTGTTCAAGCGGGGCAATAGCGACAATGTCGCCGCTTTGTACGCCCTCAAGGGCATCATTTGCCACATCATCGGAAAGGTTCGACGAATTGCGCAATTGGATCGTTCCATAATGACCCTCGATGACGGCAATCGTGACAGTCCCATCGCTGACATCTTGGGCAGGCAAATAGGCCTGCGCCACAAAATATCCCCGCTGAACGTAATAATCCGATATTTTGGAAGCCATCGCCCGCAAATCCGCGAGATCCAATTCGCCGCCGGGCTTGAAATCTGCGGCAGCAATCAGTTCGGCTTCCGAGAATTTGGTTTCGCCCGTCACGTGGAGCGACGTGACTAGGAATTTAATGCCGGGAAGAGTCGGATTGGGCGGAGCCTGGCTCCTCTCAATCCGAATATCAGGAATTGTTCTCTCTTGAACTTGAGGCGGGGGAATTTGCAGCAGTTGCGCACCCCCGCCGGGAAGCTGCTGCGCGAGCGCTGGTTCGCCGCCAGTAAGGAGTGCGAGGGTAATGACCCCGGCCATCACAGCGGCGCTGACCGTCGTATTCGGAGCGAGGCTTGTTATACGCGGACGACGCGCTGCGCTAACCGCAACAAAGAATAGATGCGATCTGCCTTTCATCGGCGTCGGTCTCTTTCGTCGAATATGTTCGGAAGAGCCGTATCTACGCCAAAGCGAACGCTAGCCCCTCCCCCAATACATTTTACGCCCGATGGAGCGCAGAAAACTGTTCAATATTGATCACTTTTTTGGGCTACATGTCGGGCCCTAAGATCGCGCGAACCATTTGATTTATAAGGTTGTTCTCTTTAAGAGCCGGGGGCTCCCCCTCGAAAACTTGGCCCCTTTTGCGGCTTACGGGTAGCAGGCTACAGCAAAGTCCTAGAACGCGATGAAATCCCTTGCAGGGCCTGGACTAACGGGATCAGCGATATCGAGAAGATTGTGAAGTGGATGGCGGTCCGCTTTGAGCCGCGCGGCTAATTCGCCGGAGAAACCATGGCCTCGACCTTCAATGCAGAAAACTCCTCGCTCCTAGAGCGGGAGAAAAAGCTGATTACGGCCTTAAGATCGGAGCCCTGTTTGAACACCACCATGACCCCCGGACCATTGGGGGGAGATAGATTTTTTGCAAAAAAGGAAGTGGTGGCCGCCGCCGCCAACAGGCGGTCAAGATCAGGTTGCGGCCCAGTCGCGACCAAGCCTAGCAGGCGAACAGGATGACCTTTCAAAGTCACGATAACCGACGTGTCGTTCGTCTGTGCCCTCGCGGGTGACGTGTCGTTCGTCTGCGCCCTGGCGGGTATCGCGCCGCCAGCCAACGATAGAACACAACATAATACTGGTCCTAGACGAACGTGCATATGACACCCTCGGCGGCTCACATCTGCCTTCTTCTGTCGCCTCGAACCATTGTTAATGTGGCTCCGGAGCCCCCGCTGCCTGCTACGTGGACGCCCGAGCCGCCGATAGGTTCCCGAGAATAATGAAAATGTGCGGTTTGCGGCGGTTTGCGAACGCTGTTTCCCGCCATTTGTGTCGAGCAATGGGTCGTTCGCACTGGTGGTGCGTTATCAAATAACGGTTTGCAAGGAAAAGAAAATGTACATCGGCGGTGGTTTGGTAGGAACAGTTCTTGTCGTGCTCCTGGTCCTGTTCGTGCTGGGGCGACTCTAACGCCTCAATGTCCGCTTCCCACGCGACGCGAAGGATAGCTTCAGCGGATGGCCGATATCGCTAGGGTGGGTTGTCCGCCACGTGTCCGTCTCTGTCGGTCAACTTTTCCGTGCTCTGAATAGCTGAAAACATTTTCAGCAAAGTCGATCTCAGCAATCGATACTTCCGCCCAGCCGCAAAAAATGCCACATCTGCCCCATCAGAATGAACGCGGGGGCGCGGCCATGCCGAAAATACAGACTCTTCTCATTGGCGGGATTCTCGCGCCGCTTCTGATGCTGGCGGGCTGTGAAAAACCGGCCAGCAAACAGCCACAAGCCCCTTCATTCCAAAGCGTCTACAATCCGCGCGAGACATTCGCCCCGCTCACCTTGCCGTCCCCGGTCAATGCCTATCGTTCCGGCGACGGCACGCCGGGGCCGAGCTATTGGCAGAATCGCGCCGACTACAAAATCGCGGCCACGCTCGATCCGGCCAGTGCCAATCTCAGCGGCGACGAGACCATCACCTACACCAACAACAGCCCGTCGGCGCTGGACGCGCTCTGGGTCCAGCTGGACGAGAACACGTATAAGGCGGACGCGCGCTCGCGATTCGCCGCCGGCGCGGGCCGCCGCCGGGCCGTCGCCCAGACCACCGACGGATTTGTCCTGGATGCAGTTGAAATCGGCGAAGGCAGCCAAGCCCGCAAGGTAGACTATGTGGTTTCCGACACCCGCATGCAGGTGCGCCTGCCGGAGGCGCTTAAATCGCACGGCGGCCAGCTCAAATTGCACATCCGCTATCATTATACGGTGCCGGCGGGCTCGAGCGGACGGACCGGGCACGCGCCCACCAAGGATGGTGAAATCTTCGACCTGGCCCAATGGTATCCGCGCATGGCGGTATTCGACGATCTGCGCGGTTGGGACACGCTGCCCTATCTCGCCTCGGAATTTTATCTTGAGTATGGCGACATAGATTATGTCGTCACCGTGCCCTGGGACATGCTGGTGGCCGGCTCAGGCGAATTGACCAATCCGGACGAGGTTTTGACCGCGACCGAAAAGACGCGCCTGGCACAGGCCCGCACCAGCGACCAGACGGTGATGATCCGCACTGCCGCGGAGATCACCGACCCCGCCAGCCGCCCCAAGCAAAGCGGTACGCTGACCTGGCGCTTTCACATGTCGAACACCCGCGATGTCGCCTTCAGCGCCAGCAAGGCGTTCATCTGGGACGCAGCGCGGATGAATTTGCCCGGCGGCAAGACGGGCCTGGCGCAGTCAGTCTATCCCCTGGAAGGCGCGGTGCCCGGCGGCTGGGGCCGTTCGACCGAATATCTCAAACACTCGGTGGAGAATTTCTCGCGCCGCTGGGCCGCCTATCCCTGGCCGGTCGCCTCCAGCCTGGGCGGCCCGATCGACGGCATGGAATATCCCTCGGTCGCTTTCGACAGCTACAAGGATCACGGCCCGCAATTGTTCTGGATCACGGCGCACGAGATCGGCCATAGCTGGTTTCCCATGATGGTGGGCTCCAACGAACGGCGCGATCAGTGGATCGATGAAGGCTTCAACACCTTCATCGACATTTACGAGTCCGACGATTTCAAGGAATTCGGCCCCAAGCGTGACGGTGAATACGCGCCGAAGAAAGGCAACCCAGTCGACGAGATCTTGCCGCTGCTGGCAGACCCTAACGCGCCCATCCTGCTGACGCGCGCCGACCAAGTGAGCGAAAAATATCGCCACCCGCTCACCTATTTCAAATCGGCGCTGGGCCTGGTGCTGCTGCGCGAGCAGATTCTGGGACTGGAGCGCTTCGACTGGGCCTTCCGCAAATACATCGCCGACTGGTCGTTCAAGCATCCGTCGCCGTCCGATTTCTTCCGCGCCATGGACAGTAGCGGTGGCGAGGATTTGGCTTGGTTCTGGCGCGGTTGGTACATGAACAATTGGACCTTGGACATGGCCGTCGAGAAGGCGGAACCGGCGGAAGGCGGCTGGAGCAAAGGCGCCGTTATCACCGTTGGCAATCTCGATCGCATGGTGATGCCTGCCGTCCTGGACGTGGCATTCCGAAGCGGCGCGCATCAGCGTGTGCAGCTTCCGGCGGAAACCTGGATCCAGAAAACCGAAGCGCAGATCCGCCTGAACAGCACCGAGCCGGTTGTGTCGGTCACGCTCGATCCGGACCATGTGATCCCCGACAAGGATCGCAACAACAATGTGCTGAACGTGGCGGGGTAGGCCATGCGCGCAAGCTTGATGGCATTGGCCATCTTCGGGCTGAGCATAGGCGCAGCACAGGCCCAGACGCCTTGGCCGGACGAATGCAAACTTCACCGCGTCGCCACCTTCAAGATGACGGATCAGGGGACAGTCATCACCATTCCCGTGATGGTTGATGGCGCGGACAAGAGCTTCATGGTGGACACGGGCGGCTACGCCACGTCCATCGGCGCCGATATCGCCAAGGCGATGGGCATGGCGTTGCACACCATCAAGTTCAACCAAATCATCGATGCCGGCGGAAAAACGGCAACTCAGTATGTGGTCGCGGACAGTTTCAAGCTGGGCGCGATGGAAGCCAAGAATTTCGCATTAATGGTGGACAATCTCGGCACGGCCGGCGTGGTCGATGGGACGCTTGCGCCCGATCTGTTGCGAAATTTCGATGTCGAATTCGACTTCGCGTCCCACACGATGAATCTGTTCCGGCCACACGCTTGTGACGGCAAAGCGGCCTATTGGACGCAAGAATATATCGCGATCCCGATGGAAATCACGCCGGCCGGGCATACGCGCGTGGACGTCACGCTTGACGGCGAAACCATGGGAGCGATTCTCGATAGCGGCGCATCGACGTCATTCATGTCGTTCGGAGCAGCGCGGCGCTATTTCGACTTGAAAGCGGATAGCCCCCGCGTGACCAAGGCCGGCCACGCCCAAGGCGGCATGGGAACCGTGATGGATACCTATAGCTATGGCTTCAAGTCACTCGCCATGGGCGGCGTGA
>Ga0206869_1187_pt1 | contig 10210 bp, 19 predicted proteins | sample Alteio_BWOrgCont_35_FD_152618 | JGI IMG/M metagenome (GOLD analysis project Ga0206869, IMG submission 152618) | Enriched cells from forest soil in Barre Woods Harvard Forest LTER site, Petersham, Massachusetts, United States -... | ecosystem: Environmental > Terrestrial > Soil > Temperate forest >... | reverse complement strand
CGAGTACGCAGATTGCCGTCGCCACGCTAATTGGCGGCCCGCTCGCAGGCGGATATCTGGCCTCTCGCGACCACGCACTGTTTGGCCACCCGGAAAAGGGCCGGATTATCCTTATCATCAGCTGCGTTGCCATCATCGGTCTGCTCTACCTGGGCAGCATTGTGCCGCCGCAAGCCTCGCGCACGGCGCTGCCGTTTATCGCAGTAATTGCGTATCGCGTATACGCAACGTATGCGTTCGATCCGACAATTGCTCAGCGGAAAAGCGAGGGCTGGCTCCAGTATTCCTGGTGGCGCGCCGTCGGGATCTCGCTGGCCGTTCTCATCGCCATGCTTGTTCTCATGTTCATCGCGGTCTCCTTGTTCAACATTCAGGACTGACTGTGCATCCGTCTAACAATTGCTGGAGCCGCGGTGATGCGCCGGAGCTACACGACATGAGAGCGCCGCGCCATTCTGCGCTCGTGTCGCGTAGCGCGCGTACTTGCCCGGCCATTCAGGCTCGACGTTAGGCATCGGATTACCCAGGCGAATTCGAGGTGTCTATCAAGGGTCTAACGGCGAGCTTGAGCGGACAGCTGGCGTCGGATAAGCGATGCGAGCACACAATAGTTTTCGGTGCTCGCGTCGCCCCCCAATCTCAGGCATCACGGCCGCTACAAGCGTGGGTTACGCGAACATATCCGGAGAGTAACCCTCCCACCAAGCCCACCGCAGCTGAAGCTCCCAAGTACTCAGCTGTGCCGAGAACTCGGGTCGAGGTCCACGGCATCGGGTGTTGCGGCCAACCAAGGCCGTAAACCCAGTGCACGGCAAAGTGCGCGAAAATCAGGGCCAAAAGAGTACCTAGGGTGCCCGTGAGTAGCCGATGCGAGCGAGTGAAGAGTCCCCCTATGAAACCGATCATCAGACATACGCCGCCGAAGCCAGCATTGCGCATGTTTTGCTGCAGCGGTGAGAACAGAATTTCGCATCCAGCCACACCGGGCGGCGTCGTAAGTGAACACGGGTCACCCCAAGGTAGGAGCGCCACAAACGCTGCGCAGCCAATTACGGCCGTGACGACAATTCGCGAGGCAACCCTCAAGCGTCTCATGTTCGCCTAACGGCAAAGTTGAGGGGCCGCATAATCGCACCCGATTGGACTCGCGGGTGCAAAATCTCTTCCCGCACTCGCGGCGAGGCTACTGCCTCTCACGGCCCCTCCAACGATTGTTAGAACGCAGCAATTCACCGGCTCCGCCGCCGACGGCCGAAGTAATTACTAAGCCGATACCCTGAATTGTTGGAAAAGAGAATATAACGGTCCAAGTGCGGGCGTTAAGTTTCAGCACTCCGTAGTGAAACTGCAGCAATTCAAAAAGGGCTCCATATAGAAAACTGCCTAGGACGCCGACCAGTGCGCCCACGAGGAACCCGCGTCGACCTGCAATGAGCCCCGCACAGAAACCCGGCAGCACCATAGAGATGCAGAATAAGGCGCTTCCTAGAGCGCCTAGAGCGGCGCCCCATTTGTGAGGAGTGGGATATCCAAAGCTAGCGTTGACCAGTACGGGAGCCCACCAGTAACAAGCAAAATATTGGCATAGGACGAACGCCAGGGTTCCCAAAATGGCGCCCAAAAGTAAACGACTGCGCATGCTGCGATCTAACGGTGAACTTGAGCGGCCGGCCGCTTGAAGTCAGAACGCGCCATGAGCGCGCGAAAGCGCGGCGCGCTGATGTCGCGGCGCACACTTAACATCACGGCCGCTCCAAGCATTTGTTAGGCATCCGTCCCGGCTAAATGCAGCTTGAGCCCATGGCACAGACAACCCACATGGCGTACCAGTACCAAAGCGGACCGCCAATTACTGAGGCTACGACGGTGGAACGCAAGATCTTTCGAGGAAGTTCGGCACTAAGCACGTCTAAGCCTGGGAAGAAGGCATAGAGCACTCCCAATGGCAGAAATATCAGCAGCAACATGAGCGGATCGCGAGGGACGATGCGGTGCGGAGTTTGAACGAGCTCGGTAAGCGACACGATGATGGAGCCAAATAAACAGAAGCATGCCAAGAACACAAAGTATGCCCTGGGCTTTCGAAGCTCCACGCAAAGAATCGCGGGCATCGCGATCAGCGCGCAAGCGAGAGCAATTAGAAACAGAGCGAGGAGCAGGAAGCCCATGGAGGTGATTCACCTAGTAAGCTGACTTCCGGATGCCTAACGGTGAGCTTAGCGGCCGGCCACCGCGGTTTGATCAGCGACGCGAGCACACAATATTGCTCTGTACTCGCGGCGCCCAAAGTCTCACGTCACGACCGCCCCAAGCGTTTGTTAGGCAGCGTGTGCTTACGGAGCCGGCGATATGGCCATGCCAGAGTAACCCCCCATACGACGGCGTTCAGAAACGGGATGAACATGTAAATGGTTCCGTCGTTTCCCAGCCAGCGGTCGAGCCAAAGGCGCGAAGCCTTTGCGCAAAGGTAAGTTAGAGGCATGCTGAAAATGCAGACTGCTGCCCATAACGACCACGGCGCATTGTCTGATTCCGCCAGCCCATACCAAGCAAAGAATGTCGCGAAGTAAAGCACCAACTGAGCCGAGGCTCAGCCACAGGACGCCCGACCAATTCTCTGGCGCTAAGCGGTGCGCCAGTCGAAGCAGAAGCAGCGTCAGAACCACCACAAACACAGGTGATAAAACATGCAGCGCCAAGTACGCGAGAGTGGATTGCATTCTGCCTAACGGTCGCGCTCAGGCGCGCCGAGCGAGCGCAGCGAGTGACGGTACCCCGGCATGCGCAGCGAATGCCGGGGCGACGCCTCGAGTGTCTTGTTAGCAATCATCCCACCTCCCGTATGAACTTCCGAAGCTCGGCTGCCGCCAGGGTAGGTCTAGCCTGCAATAGGAAGTGCGGCCCTTCAAGATCTACTACGCGTCCAGCTCGTGCGAGCCGCGCGAAATACTTACCGGCGCTCCGTGGAATGAGCCGGTCCTCGGTGGCGCGCATATATAGAGCGGGGGTTAGCCAACGTGAGACAAAGCCCATCTTATTAGCAACGCAAATCTTTCTATTTGGCCTATGAGACTCCTGAGGAACCACCAAACTACCTCTATCAGCCATACACACCAAGGCGCGAGCCGGGGGAGGACAAATAAGAGTGCAATCCCTCCCGTAAGGAGAAGGCCTCGACGCCATCCCCGCGTGAAGATTAGGTAGTACGGAACGTATACCGGAAATAAGACGAAGAGAAACGCGCCACGATCGAATGACCCGTGTGGGCGAGCGAGGCTCTTGTCGTCAGCTACTACCCACGTCGCCATGAAGGCGGTAATGACCCAATTGAATGGTTCAAATAGCGTTTCATCAGGCGCTCGAGAGAAGCCAAATAAGCAGCCTGTGTAAGCGGCGACCGCTGCGGAGGTGCCGACCGCAGCGGCAATAGCGGAGTGTTTCGAGCCGCCGAAATTCAAGTCGGCTAACGGTGAAGTTGAGGGGCCGCACAGAAGCGCCCGAGTGGAGCTGGGGGCGCACAATCTCTTCCCGCGCCCGCGGCGACACCACCGCGCGTCATGGACCCCTCGAACGCTTGTTAGGCGGCGGGCGCGACTTCGGAGCGCTTGGCGTGCGAGGACGCCGTTTGGGCGAGATTGCCTTCAGTACAGTAATGAGCGCGGGCGCGTGCTTGAACGAATCTGCCTGCGCCGCCAACGCTTGCCTTATCAAGGCGCGAACTGGAGGGGACCTCAGAACGTTGAAGGGAGTCAGGCGAATACTCCGAATTGTGACGCCAGCGCCCTCAAGTAGGCCTTGAGGATCTTCGAGCGCCTTCCCTCTGGCAAAGAACAGTGTGACCCAGTTGGGGTATCCCGCGATGGAAATCACAAGGTCGGACGCTCTCGCGGTCGGACCGAAGGCGAAGACCAGTGCGTTGTGGCTGTCGTAAACGAGCTCATATCCCTTCGGAATAGTTTTGCGCAGGTCCGCTCGCGCCCTTCGCAATTGGCTCGCGATCTCCGGCGTGTACAGAGCAACAAAGGCGTCAATCTGTGCGGGGGTTGCCATTGCGACGTCTAACGGTGAAGCTGAGCGGCCGGCCGCTGCGGTCGATCAAGCGACGCGAGCATACGATTTCTCTCCGTGCTCGCGTCGCGACCCATCTCACCTATCGCGGCCGCTCGAGCGATTGTTAGAGGACGGTTAGCCACCGGCCTTGCTCCCCAGATCCAAAGCCTTCTGATACTCCGCCTGCTGCAACGGGTATTCGAAGTGCGCAGGAAACTGCGCTCGGTACGCACGGACTTCCGCAAGCGCGCGATATACCAAAGGGTCCCGCCGTTCGGAAGGAACAACGGCTTCGTACTCGGCCAGTTGCATTGTGTGGCCGTCGAGGAAAGTCTCAAAATCCCTTACGGCCTTCTGTGTATCTCCGGCCCTAAGTCGGACGAGGGTTCGAACGTCGAACTGCGCTTCAGCGGCATGGGCGTGGAAGCTTGAGATGAAGCCCTCCCTTAGGTATTGATTAAAGCCAGCGTATCCAAAAGAGCCGACCACTGCGGCGCCGGCCAAGAAGGAGACGAGTGCTGTGGCTATGAGCTTGCGCTGTGCTGCCATATTCCGTCCTCTGACGGTGAAGTTGAGGGGCCGCGTAGAACCGCCCGATTGGAGCCGCGGGCGCAGAATCGTTTCCCGCGCCTGCGGCGACGCTACCGACTCTCACGGCACCCTCCAACGATTGTTAGACGGCACGGGAGCGCTCCGCTGCTGTCAGACACACCTCGTGCCAGATCCCAGGGATGTTCTCGAGCCAGTAAAGTACGTCGCCGCCGTGATAAAAACCGACCTTAGCTACGCGTCCAAGCTTACCCGCGTAAGGTAGCTGATCGTCCAGGACCGGATGATGGTAGCGCCAGGTAGGGCGCTGAAATTGCACGAGCGTCGTTTGCGGCGCAATTAGCACGTCGGTGCCGATTGGAAAGAGCGCGGTCTGACCTGGCACGGCGCAGCTCCAATGACGTCTAACGGTGAGCTTGAGCGGTCGACCGCACGGATTCACAAAGCGACATGAGCGGAAGATAGCCCAGCGCGCTCATGTCGCGATGCACACTTAACATCACGGCCGCTCCAAGCGTGGGTTAGAGGACATTCGAACCCATCGTTCGAACGTAAGGTGGGCGAGCGGGACGACCGCGGGGAGTCCCAGAGTCAACTCCCGAAGGTAGGACCGCACCCAGCTCCGAAGCGACGCCGGGTCCCCAAATCCCCGTTGGCGCGTCCAGTACCCGGCGAGCATGGCGGCAAGAATGATCACAGCGCCGAGGAAAGCTATCGACCAAAGCAGGTTGCTGCTGGAGCGAAGGGAACCTGGACCGGAAATTACGAAGCGGCCGATCAGCGCCCACCCGGCGAGGAGAGGGATCATGGGTAAGAGGTATACGATGACCTGAGCCTTTTCATATACCTCCAGATGTCTCTGTGTCAGATATGAAATTCCGGCGATAAATCCGAAACTGGCTAAGGCAGTGACGGGCAATGCAAGTAGAAGTGCCTCAAGAGCTACAGCGGTTCTACTAGCGCGGCTGTCCATGTCCTCTAACGGTGAGGTTGAGCGGCCGGCCGCATGAGTGCAGAACGCGCCATGCGCGCACAATAGATCCAGCGCGTATGGCACGCTATATCAGTTCTCACGGCCGCTCCAAGCGTGGTTAGACAACGGCGACTCCACACTCAGCGCAGAATCTCGCGATCCGAGTGCGAAGAGGTTTCCCACACGCACGGCACGGTTCGCCGCAATCGGCTAGACGGTGGTGCCAAAGCGCTTCTGGATCCGACACACTTACGCCCGTAAGTTCGAAGTGCAGCAAGCGAATGACCGCCGCGTCTACTTCCGCAACAGCTGCCTCGATTGTCCCGCCCGTGGACTCACGAAGGTTCTTGATTGATTGACGGTAGGAGGTGAGCTCGGCGTGTATTTTCTCCCATTCAGCCTCATCGAACATGGGCACGACGGTACGACAGCGCCAACAGTAACGAGCCTCGGCCATAAATACGTGCGTTGCGCTAGCCGTTGTCTAACGGTGAAGCTCAGGCGCGCCGAGCGAGGCTCTGCGAGCGAGGGCACCCCGACATGCGTAGCAATGGCGGGGCGGCGCCTGGAGCGCTTGGTTAGGAGCGATCATCGTGGCCTCAAGAAGTTGATGTTACGCCCGGATGTAAGGATACGTTTATGCGCTTGGCACGCACTTGCACGGTCGATGAGTCCAACTTGGCTTTGCGAGTGGAGTAGTACTCGACGTAGAGGTCGTTAGGGCCCGCCCATTTGAGGTTTACCCCAAAGTCCTGAGCATTTAGAAGAGGGCCAGTCAGGCTCGCCACAAGGTGGCCCGAGGAATAGCCCGCACCCCGTTCAGCAACATAGATCTCGTACCAGAACGTAACTGTGGCTCCGCCGTCACCCCTAATGGCAATAGCGTCTACCGTACCGTCGGAAGAGGAAACCCGTGCTACCTCGTCATGAATAGCACAGCTCGATGCGGCAAGTGCCAAAGCGCAGATCGCGAATGCCCTAAAAATGATCGCTCCTAACGGTGAGCTTGAGCGGCCGTCCGCCGCCGTCCGATTAGCGACGCGAGCACACAATATTGCTCTGTGCTCGCGGCGCGCAAAGTCTCACCCGTCACGGCCGCTCGAAGCGATGGTTAGATTCCGCCTGAATTGTCTTTCAAGCACAAGATGCAGGTACGGAATCAGGAGCGGAAGCGCGATCATTAGCCCTCGCAGCTCAGGGATTGGGGTGGGATATTCATTGTCTGGTGGGATTATCACAAAGAGTTCCCACGGAATTAGGCCAGAGGCCAATCCAATAAGCGAAAGAACGGCGCCAAAAAGTGCGAAATGCCACGTGTAGTCCGGACTGGCGCGGAGAGTCGCTGCGCCTCCATGGAGAAAGCGAAGAACCAAGCACCAGCCAAAGAACAGAGAGATCAGGCCTGGTAGGAATATAAGAGAAACGCAAATGTAGCTGCGTGGCATGTGCCCTAAGGACACGAAGTCGAGAAGGACGAGAAAATATATGACAAGTGAGATCGGAAGAACTATCAAAAGTCCTTCCGCCGCCAACAGGAGTCGACTCGCGGATTCGGGCATTGCGGAATCTAACGGTGAGCTTGAGCGGCCGGCCGCACGGGTTGGCTGCGCGACATGAGCGCAAGATAGCGCAGCGCGCTCATGGCGCGCCGTCCACTTAACATCACGGCCGCTCCAAGCGTTGTTAGGCAACATCCCCGATGAGCGCTCACAATTTAATCTTGTACCCTGGCGCCTTCGCCGCCTCCCGCATCTCAGGTGTGACCGCAAAATCCACCGGGACGGCCTTAATTGCCCGAGTATTGGTGCCGTCAAATATCTCGATCCGCTCAGCGTCATCCGACAATGGCGTCACCGAAGCCAGTCCAGCAAATACCGCAAAATCGATTCCCTCAGTCTTAGCCTGAATCTCGGCCAGGTCATTAGGCCATCTTCCGTATAGGCTTCTAAACATACGACACGCGAAAGATAGCTTTGTCGCCTCATTCATCACCTTAGTCTGGTACTCAGAAAGAGGCCTGTCGGTATATCGGACCACGGAAACTGGTGCCGGCGCGGGCTTTGGCGGCGGAGGAGTTCCGCAGCCAGCAATCAATAGCACGCTGATCATCGGGACCAGGAATCGAGGTGTCATAGATGTTGCCTAACGATGAGCTTGAGCGGCCGCACACCGCGGTTGGATAAGCGACGCGAGCACACAATATTGCTCTGTGCTCGCGGCGCGCAAAGTCTCACGCATCACGGCCGCTCCAAGCGTGGGTTAGGCGCGTCACCAGCACCGGAGGCAACGACAGGGGCAATTAGACGTATGAAACGATGATCCATGCGGTGAAAAGCCAAAACAGCGTTACAGCTCCAGAGGCAAAAGGCCAATTGGGGTTGCCAATTACGCGGCCCTTCCAGGCCGCGTAGCCGCAAAGGCGGATCGCAAGCGCAGAGATTGGCGCCGCGGCGAGCAGCAAGAGAGCGGCATGAAGATCCCTCTGTCTAACCGCAGAGTAGGCGCCGCCCAGAACCGCAACCAAGGCGGCGAGCACAATTAGTGCTGCGAGCACCCGGAATGGCCAGCGAATCGGTCTCCCCCGAGTGGTCCTTTCCAGAATCTCGTCGAAGCCTTGCATAGACGCGCCTAACGGTGAGCTTGAGCGGCCGTCCGCAGGGGTTCACAAAGCGACATGAGCGCAAGATAGCGCAGCGCGCTCATGGCGCGCCGCACACTTAACATCACGGCCGCTCGAAGCATTGTTAGGCAGCCGGAGGGAGATCGGAGCTGTCCGTCGCTGGATGCGGCCGCGCCTCTTGATACGGGAGCACCCCAGACATTATTAAACCAAAGGCGTAGCCAGCCCAGAGCCATAGCGGGAAGCCGATCATGAATGCTACGAACACGCAGGAGATGATCAACAGCAAACCACCAGGCGAGCGCATCGGATCGGTTAGGGGCCACATGACGATGCCGACAAGAACTGGGGACAGGAGCAGCATAAATGCGCCGTAACCGCGAACGCCGAGGTCGTAGATGAAGCGTTCGGTCGGCGTTCGTCCGGCACGCCATAGCCGTCGCCACGACCTGACGCCATAGAATCCGCATGCCCCGCTGCAAAGCGCGAGACCGACAAGGATCAGATCAGTGGGCGATAAGTGAAACGATGACGATCGTCGAACCGCAGCTCCGCCCAAGAGCGCGATGGTCCCGGCGGCGCTGACAATTGCCACGCACCAGTCGGCGCCAGCCGGTCGAAATAGCCTACTTAAGATCGAGAGCCGAAAGGCCAATAGCATGGGCACGTGTTTCTGGCTGCCTAACGTCTGCGTTGAGCGGCCTCGACGAGGCACCTGGACAGCGGCATCACGGGCCGCTCGAACGCTTTGTTAGAGGTCGCGAGGCGTATTTGTCAGCGTAGTTATCCAGGAGATTACGAATCATTTTCTGATAAGGGACACGCGATCTCGCGGCATGCGCTTTAAAGAAATCGACGCTGCGCTTACTGAGCGAGATGGTTACCTTCACCCCAGTCTCTTTCAAGACGAGCTGTTCGGGAGGGGGCAGAAAGTCTTCAACCACCTCAACGCGACCCAGCTTCTCATCGGTGTATTTAGGTGTGCGTTTCATAGATCTTCCTGCCCCTGCGCCAATAGCCAGCGCCTATGATGCGAATGACATTACCCCGATAGGTAAATCTGACCGTCAGGATGCGCGAACCGACCCGCCCGAAGCAGTAGTAGCGCTCCTCGGACCGGCTATGCGCGATGTCTCGAGCAATGACACGGTCGGGGTCTAAGAACGCCTGCTGGGCCAGCTCAAAGGAGACGTGATGCTTTGAGCGGTTTTCCGCGTCCTTGACGGGATCCCCAGTCGAAGCTCGACATGGGATCGACCGTACCACAGATATGGCGATAGCGCCATACCGAAGTATGGGCTCACTTTCGCGACCTCTAACGGTGAGCTTGAGCGGCCGCCCGCATGAATTCACAACGCGACATGAGCGCAAGATAGCGCAGCGCGCTCATGGCGCTCCGCTCACTTAACATCACGGCCGCTCCAAGCGTTGTTAGACATCGCCCAAACGGAGCTGAGCCAAGGTTGCTCCGGTCAGTGCATTTATGAAAATCATTTCATCGTTGGAAGTGTCCAACCGGACTGGCGTATTGGGGTCCAATGACGACAGCGCATCCACCAATTGGCGCATAAAGCTCATCCCGTCCGGGGAAGCCCGCGCCATATCCAGCTTCAGACGATAAAGCCTTAAATAGTGAGCCGCAGTGAGATCGCGCCGCGCCATTTGCGATGTCTAACGGTGAGCTTGAGCGGCCGCCCGCTGCGGTTCGATAGGCGACGCGAGCACATACTGATCTACTGTGCTCGCGGAGCACTCAGTCTCACGCCTCACGGCCGCTCCAAGCGTGGGTTAGAGCGCAGCACCTGCCCGACCTCTCGAATAATAAATTCGGCACAGCCTCGAGATGCGTCCTCGAAACGAAGGGCTTCGCCGTCGGGGTAGAAGCCTACGACGTAAGCGCCCTGAGCGCGCTGAAAATACCAGCCGGACGCGACGCGCTTATTCATCGACCATGAGAGCCAGCCCTCAATCAGAGCGGGGTTCGCTTCAAGCAGCGGAACAAGAGCGTTAGGCGCAAA
>Ga0206869_1186_pt1 | contig 10250 bp, 7 predicted proteins | sample Alteio_BWOrgCont_35_FD_152618 | JGI IMG/M metagenome (GOLD analysis project Ga0206869, IMG submission 152618) | Enriched cells from forest soil in Barre Woods Harvard Forest LTER site, Petersham, Massachusetts, United States -... | ecosystem: Environmental > Terrestrial > Soil > Temperate forest > O... | reverse complement strand
GATTTTATCAGTTGCACTCAGCGTCCTAGCGCGAGGGAAGGTTCGGCGGAGAGTTCGGCAGGCGCAAATTCGTTTGCGAGAAACTTTGGCCATGCCGCCGCTGCCACCATCGCCGCATTATCTGTCGAAAGGGAGAGCGACGGAAAAGCGACCGGCAGACCTCGTTCCGCAGCTTCTGCCGTAAAACGCACGCGCAGTTCGCGATTCGCGGCGACCCCGCCGGAGATGAGGACGCTGGATGCATCAAATGCTTCAGCCGCCTGGAAGGTCTTACGGCGGAGGTCATCGACGACAGCGCGTTGAAATGAGGCGATCAGGCCAAGTGTCTCTTCGTCGCACAGCAAAAGAGCATCGGAAGGCTTTGCTTGAGGAATTTGAGCAAGAGCGCTGCGTCGCGCTTCAATCGAGGCAGCCATGTCATGCGTCTGTACATAGCGCAGGACGGCAGTTTTGATTCCGCTAAAAGAAAAGAGGAACTTTCGTGCCAGGTCGTCATAGTGCGCATTTCGTCCGTGAGCCTTTGGCTTGATCTGCGCGAACGAGAAGGGAACAGCCTTTGGATCACCATGCGGCGCAAGCGCGTCGATCCAGGGGCCGCCGGGATATCCAAGACCAAGCAGCTTGGCTACCTTGTCGAATGCCTCGCCTGCCGCATCATCAAGAGTGCGGCCAACATTCTTGTAGTGCCACGATTCTCCATTTCGGCGGGCGAGATAGAGATGTGTGTGTCCACCGGAGACGACGAGCGCCAGCGCAGGCAAGGGAAGCGCATCTTCGCTTATTGCGGCCTGCTCCAGAAGCACGGCGTGAATATGCCCTTCAAGGTGGTTCACCGCTATGAGAGGTTTGTTGAGCGCAAAGGCGAGCGATTTGGCATAGGTGATGCCGACGAGCAGCGCTCCGGCTAACCCCGGACCCTCGGTAACCGCGATAGCATCTAAGTCTCTAAGCGAAATACCGGCTTCTGCCAGAGCCGTGCGGACGACAGGCACAACATTGCGCAGGTGTTCCCGTGACGCCAGTTCGGGAACGACACCGCCATACGGTGACGCGACCACGTTTGACAGCGTTTCGGAACCGGTGCGCACGACTGCCGCTGCAGTTTCATCGCAGGAGCTTTCTATGCCGAGAATAAGTCCAGTGCCCAATCTCTTTATGATAAAGGACAGAGTGATGCAGAAGAGTACAGCACAGGTCGGGGCTGAGGCTATTGTCAATAAATTACACGCAGAAGGCTATGACGCGTATTTTGCCGGCGGATGTGTGCGAGATATGCTGCTGGGCCGCGCGCCCGAGGATTTTGATGTAGCAACGAGCGCTCGTCCACAATGCGTGCTCGATCTTTTCCCGCGAACATTCGCCGTGGGTGCTCATTTTGGCGTGGTTCTTGTTGCCGACGAGATCGATGGCGGAGAAATTGTCACCGAAGTGGCGACGTTTCGCAGCGATGGCGCTTATTCCGATGGACGGCGCCCGGATGAAGTACGTTTTTTCTGACAGCGCGGAGGAGGATGTCGTCCGGCGAGATTTCACCATCAATGGCATGCTGCTTGATCCGCAGGTTCTCAACGAGACTGACGATCTGGCTGGGGCGATAGTCGACTTTGTGGGTGGACGCGCTGATCTGGCTGCGGGCTTTGTTCGCGCAATTGGCGATTCGGAAAAGCGGTTTGAAGAAGACAAGCTGCGGATGCTGCGCGCGGTGCGGTTTGCGGCTCGTTTTGGATTTGTCATCGAACCGGTTACAGAAGCGGGGATTCGCAATCATGCAGCGGGCATCTCGCAGGTCAGTTGCGAGAGCTTTTGAGCTACTCGACCAGGTTGGACTGCTTAAGCAGGTGCTTCCGGAAATTGACCGTTTTCATGGAGTCGAGCAGCCGCCCCAGTATCATCCCGAGGGTGACGTATGGATACACACGCTGCTGCTGCTCGAAAAACTGCCTAAGGGCGTATCACAGACGCTGGCCTGGGGCGCACTGCTGCATGATGTGGGGAAGCCCGCGACCTTCGAGCGCGCTCCGGACCGGATTCGCTTTAACGGGCACGTGGAAGTAGGCGTGCGCATTGCGGCTGAAATCTGCAGGCGACTGCGATTTTCCAATGAAGACACGGCGCAGATACTATCGCTCGTCGAAAACCATATGCGGTTTGGAGATGTGGAGCGCATGAAAGAGTCGACGCTCAAGAGGTTTTTTCGGCTGCCGCGTTTTCCAGAGCATCTGGAGCTGCACCGCATCGACTGCCTGTCGAGCCATGGCGACTTGACACTTCACGACTATGCGGGGCAGCGGTACCAGGCGATTCCTGAAGAAGCTGTGAAGCCGAAGCTGCTGGTCACGGGCAAGGACCTGATTGCTGCTGGATATAAGCCCGGCCCAGAGTTCAAGCAGATGCTGACGCTAGCCGAAGATGCGCAACTTGAAGGACATATTCAGACGAAAGAGCAGGGATTGTCCCTCCTACTTAGAAGATTTCACGGGGCGAAAGGTGCCAATTCAAACGATTAAGCTGGGAACGTTTCCACAATTTAACACCAGCTAAAATCTCCGGTGAAGCTGCCCGACGTCCGAACTATCTATCTCAAAAATAAACAGATATCAGACCAATAAAGTTATCTCTTGACAACTGAATTGCGGTTTAGATAACGTTTGCCGCCGTAGGACAATAAAACGATTTAGCGATTCGTCGCGGCGTAACTATGCACGTATCCCCAAGCCAATATCTATCGGCAGTGGTATGCCTGCGGCGAAATCACTAAAGCGATTTTCTATATAGAAGATTCGGTGAACGAGCAAGGTTGACGATCCATAAGGGTCGGGTAGGTGTCACCGAACAGACTATTAGGAAAAAGTTCTCAGAAACGGCAGTAATTTTTGGAGGCAAGCATGAAAACCATGTGTCTCACTAGAAGACGCATTTCACGAAGCAGGATCTCTCTTAAGAGATACGTGCGAGTATTTGCACTATTCATTGCGGTGCTGGCGTTGTTGCCAGCTTTGCGCGCGCAGGTTACAGCAACCATCAACGGAACTGTCACAGATAAATCCGGAAGCGTGATTCCAAATGCAAAGGTCACGCTGCAGAATGAGGCAACACAGGAAATACGCAATACAATCGCAAATGGTGACGGCTATTTTGCATTTCCCGCGCTGCTTTCGGGCTCATACTCAATCAAAATTGAGGCGGGCGGATTTAAAGGCCTGGAGCAGCATGGAATTACTTTGAATGCGGGAGACATAAAAAAGATCCCGAATCTGACACTGGATATCGGCCAGGCCCAGGAAACAGTGACGGTCTCAGAAAACTCGCAAATCATTCCTGTTGAAAATGGGCAGCGCGCGGCCGTGCTCGACTCCAAAGATATTCAGCAATTGGCGCTGGAAAGCAGAAATCTGACGGAGCTGTTGAAAGTACTGCCCGGCGTAACCTCAGTGGCCAATGGCATCAGCAATGGCCCAATGTTCAATGCTATCGCGGTCGGTGTGGATCAAAGTGCTGTGGGCAACGGCTTGAACGCCAATGGCGCTCCAAACCGCGGTGGAACGAGCCAGCTTTCTGACGGCGTGGACATTGACGATCCCGGCTGCGATTGCAACTCCATTGCAATCTTGAATCCGGATATGACGCAGGAAGTCAGCGTGCAAACGTCGAACTTCGGAGCGGACGCGCCTCATGGTCCAGTGGTGATTAACACCATCAGCAAGTCTGGTGGTGCCGACTATCACGGCGAAGGCTATTTCTACGCCAGAAACGACGTGTTGAACGCAAATGACTGGCAGAGCAACCACAACAACATCGCAAGAGGAGCAGCCCACTATTATTATCCGGGCGGCAATGCTGGCGGTCCCGTGCCGTTTACGCATAAGAATCTATTTTTCTGGGGTGGTTACGAGAACATCCAACAGAATACGGGCAATGCAAACATTCTGACGTCATTCATTCCTACTCCGGACATGATGGCGGGCAACTTTACCAACACAGCCGCCAACCAGGCATTCTGCCAGGGAACGCTGAGCGCGACGAATACAAATGGGTGCAACGACCTGACAGGAACAATCCTGCCGGATGGCACCACGGTAGGCCAAGGCAATCGTCCTGCGGGCATGATCCCGGCGCAGTTTATCGATCCGGGCGCGCTCGCGCTGGCAAAAATCTGGCCGGCAGCAAACGCCAATCCTGCAAGTACTCCAGGCGGGTACAACTACTATCAGGTCCAGCCGGGCACGCACAATGGATGGCTCTATCGCTTGCGGGTGGATTACAACCTGAACCAGAACAACACCTTCTTTATTTCCTACCAGCAGGGGTATGATTCTTCGCTAGCGCAGGGCAATGGTGCGCACATTTACTGGACGCCGGCTAACTCGATTCCCTATCCGGGCGGCGGTCTGCTGAATAAGTCATACTCAAAAGCGCTTGCTGGTCACTTTACCCATATCTTCAGCCCGACGCTTACCAACGAATTTATTGCCAGCTGGGGCTATGGCAACTTCCCCTATGGATCACCGAATCCATCGGCAGCCTACAAGAGCACGCTTGGCTATCCAGGGTCTTACGGATCGGTTTTCAATTCAGGTTCGAAGCTGATTCCTTCCTATAGCTCCGCCGGCAACCTGACTTTTCCGGATTTTTCTGAGCCGGATATCTTTGAGAATGCAAGCGGCACTTACCTTGTCCGCAAGGAAATGCCAGCGTTCGCTGACAATGTAACCAAGGTGTGGGGCACGCACACGATTAAAGTAGGCGCCTACACAGAAAATGTCGGCAACATTCAAGGAAACGAAAATTCGCCGAATGGCAATATCAGCAGCTTTAGCGGCCAGAATAAGAATGCCCTTACCGGTCAGCTCATTGGTTCGCCAAAGAATCCAACGGCGAATTTTCTGATGGGTAACATCACTGGTTACTCTGAGAACAACGCAGCGCCGGTAAGCGACATGGCTTATCAGACAGTTTCCTTCTACGGTGATGACATCTGGAAGGTCAGCAGTCGCTTTACATTGCAGTATGGCGTCCGCTTCGATCATCTTGGCCATTGGTATGACCGCCAGCATAACGGCATGGCAGTTTTCTTTCCTGATCTTGTATCGTCGGATTTTGCAAATGGCCAGTTTAACCCTGGCCTGCGCTGGCATGGAATTGATCCCAAGATTCCGAAGAGTGGACAGCCGGATACATTGCTTTACGTCGAGCCGCGTTTTGGGTTGTCCTATGATCTCTTCGGTACCGGGAAGACAGTTCTTCGCGGCGGCTGGGGCGAATATCGCTTTACTGACCAATACAACGACTTCACGAGTGCTCTAACAACGGCACAGGGAATTCTCACCTATGGTCTGCCCGGACAGTCGAGTGCGCTTCTCTCGCAGATTGGCCAGCTTCCTGTATCTGTGGGTAATGGCAGCGTCAATGCGCTCAGCCCGACCGACAATAGCATGCCGATAACGTATGCGTATAACTTCACGGTGTCACAGCAGATGCCGTGGAATACGCTCTTTGAACTAGCTTATGTTGGCAATCAGACTACGAACTTGGTAGTGGGTGGCGAGAGCATCTCGGGTAGCGGATTTGGTGACTTCACGAACTACAACAAAGTTCCTGTCGGCGCCTTCTTCCACCCTGATCCAGCAACAGGCGTCATTTCTCCAAATCCAGAAAATCTAGGTGGTTCTGGTTCACCGAACAACAAGGAAGCGGATTACCGTCCGTATGGTTATGCCTATGGAACCAACACCATTGACGTAAACAGGAATATTGGATATGCCAACTACAACGGCATGCAGGTAAGCTGGGTGAAGCGCAGCGATAAGTTGACCTTCAACCTGAACTACACCTGGTCAAAGAGTCTCGGCACCGGCCTGCAAATCGATCCATTCAACATCAACAACAACTATGCCCCCCTGGCCATTGATCGTCCAAACGTGATTAACACTTCCTATGCTTACAACGTAGGGAATGCTTATCACGGTATGAAGTTGCTGGAGGGCGTTGCCAATGGCTGGACAATTTCAGGCATTACGACGTGGCAGGCAGGCGGTAATTTGCAGGCGCTGAACAATCCGAACTTTGGCATGTCACTGGCTTATGTAAATCTGCCTGCAAATGCCTCGGCACAGGGAATCACGTCAGGGATTGGCAACCCGACCTTCTATGGAACGTCGGCGTCATTCTCCATTCAACCAGAGGAGACCTGCGACCCTACCGCTAATACTGGTCACAATCAGAAAGTAATCGCGACCTGTTTCACTCCGCCTTCTATTGGAACGTTCGGTCCAAGCCAATATCGCTACATAAGTGGCGCTCCCTACTTTGACAGCGATCTGGCTGTGTACAAGACATTCCATATTACGGAACGGCAGGGGGTTCAATTCCGCGCGTCTGCGTTCAACTTCCTTAACCATCCACTGCCGCAGTTCAGCGGCAGCAACCAGCTGACGCTGCATTACAACGTCGATTACGCGAGCAAGGCTTACAGCCAAAATGCGAGCGCATATCCAAGCGGAAACCCAGATAACTTCGGTGTGTTGGATAACAAGGCGGGTGCACCGACACAGCGCATCCTGGAACTGGCGGTGAAGTACACGTTCTAGGTCGCTCAACATGGAGTAGCCGATAGGCGCTCTGCTGAACTCTCCTTTGTCAACCGAAAGGCTATGCCGCTTGGATAGGGCATAGCCTTTCGCATATAGTCCTGAGTCAGTAGAAGAGATGAACTGTCAGTTCCCTGGATATCGGATACGTAGAGCGCGACTCAAGGCTGTGTATTTGCACATCGCTCGGATTTGCGTTGCTGCCATCTTCGCCTGCGCCTTCGTTGCTGCTTGTGGACAGACGAGCGGCGATGTAACAAACAAGTCTGTATTGCAGCAGCACTATGATGATGCGCAGAAGTTTCAGGCGTCCGGGGATTTGCAGCAGGCGTCGCGTCAATACAGAATCTTCATCGCAGATGCGCTTGGCCAACTGGCCATTGAGCATGCGCGAATCGAAGATTATGAAAAGGCTGCTCCACTTTTCGATGAGGCGCTGAGGCTGGCGCCGAGTTCTCCCGCGCTGCAGATCGAATACGCGCAAGCGGCCTTTGTGCACGAAGATTTGTCGCGGGCCAAGTCGCTCGCTGAGGAAGTCATCCGCGCCTATCCGTCCAATACCAAGGCGGACGCGAAGGCGCATCTGATTCTCGGCCGCGTCCTGATGGAGATGAACAAGGACGAGGATGCGCGGCAGCAGTTGGAGACCGCGGTCGCGCTGGATCCGAATTTCGAGAATGGATATGCGTTAGCCGTTGTGTGTCTGGATATGGAAGACGGCAAATGTGCCGCGAAGGTGTTTTCCGAGATGCTGGCGGCGTATGGGGATACGGCGGTGATTCATCGCGAGTTTGGACAGGCGTACGGGGGATCGGATTTCCAGCAGGAGGCGATTGGGGAGTTTGAGAAGGCGATAGCCAAAGATGATCGGCTACCGAGAGTGCACTACTCGCTGGCGGCGGCGTATCTGGCCAGCTCGGAAGGTGCTAAGACGAAGGAAGCCGAGGCGGAATTAAGGAAGGAACTGGAGGTCTCGCCGAACGATGCTCTTACCTATGCCGCGCTGGGACATATTGAAGAGGGACAGCGCAGGTATGCCGAGGCGGAGCACGATCTGACACGTTCGACTGCGCTGGATGCGTCGAATCCGGACGCCTATTTGTATCTAGGTCAGATGTATATCGACACGGACCGTCCAGCCGATGCGGAGGCGGCACTGCGGAAGTCGATTGCGCTGACGAAAGATGTGTCGCATAACCGCTACCAGGTGCAGAAGGCGCATTTCATGCTGGGGCGTTTGCTGAGGCAGTCAGGCCACAGCGATGAGGCGCGGAGCGAGATGCAGACCTCGTCTGCTTTGACGAAGTTGAGCCTCGCGCGGGACCGCAACCGACTCGCCGATTACTTGCAGGAGCAGCCTGCTGCGGGCGGCATGGGCGGCGGAGATATGATTGCTCCGCGTCCCGCGGCAACTGCCGATGCGGAGACCGCCAAGGCGGCGCAGCAGATTGACGCTTTCGAGAAGCGGATTTCCCCGGCCATTGCCGACAGTTACAACAACCTGGGCGCGATCGCTGCGGGCGATAAGGATTTTGCGACGGCGCTGATTGATTTCCACCGGGCAGGGGAGTGGAATCCGTCGCTGGAGGGGCTGGATTACAACTGGGGGCGGGCGGCGTTTTCCGCCAGCCAGTATCAGGAGGCGGTGGCGCCGCTGGAGCGTGCATTGCAGACGCATCCTGAGGATGCGAGCGTCCGCTCCATGTTGGGGATCAGCCAGTACATGACCGCTGACTATGCCGGGACGCTGAAGACGCTGCAGTCGATCGAGACGCAGGTGAGTGCGGTTCCGCAGCTTGCTTTCGTGTATGCCGTGTCGATGGTCAAGGCCGGCAATTTCGAGAGTGGTCTTGACCGGCTGGTGGCGCTCGAGAAGGCCGATCCGAGCATTCCCGATGTTCATCGGGAGCTGGCGATGGCTTACCAGAAGGCATCACGCCCTGATGACGCAGCGCGGGAAACGAAGCAATATGAGGCGCTCAAATCGGGACAGGCAAGCATGCAGGACCCACCGAAGCCAAAGTAGCTTCTCTTAGTAGCTTGCCTTGGCGCTGCCCGCTCTCCCCCCTCCCCTGGGGTTTGACCTCTGTTCCTTTTGTTTGCAATAAGGTAGCGGGGTAATAATATACTTGACGCACATACATGTGTGGCGGGACAATTGTTGCCAAACATTTTATGCAAAACTCCCAAAAAACAGGGATCGCCGCAGGAGCGTCTACTGTGACTAGTACGGCGTTCCAAATCAGTCTTGTAGTATGGCCGGACTTCATTCGTTCCAACTTGCAGCATCGCGTGTGGATTGCAGCAACGCTCTGGATGATCTCTGGGATGCTGTGGGCTTGGTGGTTCTTTATCAGAAATAAGAAGATCGCAAAAGAGGAGATTTCTGCTAGTAAGAGTCAGACGGCGAGAGATATTAGCGGGCAAATGTTTCAAGCGGAAAAGATTATCTATCAGGAAGCTATACGTCATCCACCGCCAATAGCTACGCCTCCCCCGCCACTTCCTATATTACGTTTGGATTTTTCCGGTGGAACTGTGGAAGTACATGATGCAATGGTGGCTTTTGTTGATTCACGCGGCCAAAAGTGCCATTCGATACGAGTGCATAACATGGAAGCAGCGGCAGGGGAAGAGGCACATCGGGCGGATGCAATATCTACTCGCCTGACGTATAAGACTTCTGGATTGTCAAGAACTACATCCATTGATCGCGCTTGCTGGATTGGAAATATAGAAAACGAGATTTACTTGCAACCTGGAGACACCAAGCATGTGCTGATTGGGATATCGAATAATAAGAACGAGTGGGTAAATTATCACAATCCGAATCAATATCCCACGGAATGGCCGTCGTCCTATAACAGTTTGCAGGAAGTAAAATTCCCGCTATTTGAGGGTGCGAAGATCATAGGAGAAATAAGCGTCATCTCCCATCGAAACAATAAATCGATCACTTTAGTTACGCGCACTTTTGTCATCACAATCAGCGACAGCAAATTTTTAATCAATATCCGGTGGCAAGATGAAGCCTGAATATAAGAAGGGCCAGAAGATACGCGAAGAGTTCGAGCGAACGATGACTGTACTCTTCCGCGTACCCAAAGATGCAGTGAAAAAACCTGAGAAACCAGCGCCTAAGAAAAAAGCAGGCAAGGATTAACGTATGCGCTTGCCGCGTCCTTGCCGTCTGCGTAACAGGCTGTCAGCTTGCTCCCTGACCTTTACCTGTCAGGGCTGCATAGGTGAGACGCTTGCCTGCGACCTGACTCATCGCCAGATGGAAGCGGTCGGCATCGTTAAGCAGATTGTCTTTCGTTGCGCGAGTATTGAACCTGAAAACCTGCTCCCCAACGTAGCGGTCAAGATGGAATGGCTCTACGGCAACGTATGTACCGCGAAGAGTGCGTTTCAACAAAGCCCAGAAGTTCTCGATGCCGTTAGTGTGAACCTGACCGCGAACATACTCTTCAACATGGTTGACCGTCTCATGAATGTAGTTTTCGGCAGAGAGATTGTCGTATCCGGTGTAGCAGTCGGTGAAGACCTTGGAGCCTTTCTCGATCTGCTCCAGAAGTGTTTCGCGCTTCACGTTCGGCACAACCTTGGCGCGAACCTGACGGCTCTCACGATCAAGCATCCCGAATACAACAGGCTTTTGGT
>Ga0206869_1185_pt1 | contig 10285 bp, 10 predicted proteins | sample Alteio_BWOrgCont_35_FD_152618 | JGI IMG/M metagenome (GOLD analysis project Ga0206869, IMG submission 152618) | Enriched cells from forest soil in Barre Woods Harvard Forest LTER site, Petersham, Massachusetts, United States -... | ecosystem: Environmental > Terrestrial > Soil > Temperate forest >... | reverse complement strand
CAACCCAGGAAAGCTGGAAAAACGACAAAGGCGACTACGAAAACCGCACCGAGTGGCACCGCGTCTATGCCTGGAGGAATCTCTCGAAGTTCGCCAAGACCCTCCAGAAAGGGCAGCTCATCACACTTGAAGGCACCTTGCGGTATCGCGAGGTCGAAGATGAGGTCAAGGGCACTACGTTCAAGCACCGGATCGCTGAGATCCACGCCATCAGCATGAAGCGGCTCTCGAAGATTGAGGCCGCTGACGACCCATCAGACGGAGCCCGCGACGAGCAATCGCCGGCCTTCGGTGGGTGGGGTGAGAACATCGCCTCATCCACTATTTGTTGTCAAGATAGAGCTGGCTGTGAGATCGAGTAGGCTCAGATCGTCTTGGTGTCAGCGTCGCTGGGTTTGTTCCCTCGCATCAACCGAGAATCGTTCCTGGCGACATCAGCGTTTCCCGTTACCAATCTATACAGCAATTCTTAGGATTCAGATGTCCTGGCAGATGAAGGCCCATTGGATTGACTGAATTTCCGGGGCGGCACAGCCTGCAATTTTGACACGCCAAAGGAGCGCAGAAGTGTGTATATTGACGAGGTCTGACACAAAGAAGCAAAGCGCTTCATTGTGGGCCTCTTTGGGAGGTAAGCTTTATGCAGGGTCCCAAACGAGCACTAGCCATCTGCCTCAGCATCACCCTTATGTTGAGCGTGGTCGACCTCGACGGCTGCAATAAGAAGTCAGATCAGGCTCCGGGGAGTCAGGGGCAGGCACCAGCGACCACTTACGCTACTCCTACGCCCGACCAGCTCTATCAGCTCGTTGCTCCCATTGCGCTCTTCCCCGATAATCTTCTGGCTCAGGTGTTGGCAGGTTCGACCTATCCGGACCAGATCACCGCTGCTTACAACTGGACCAAGCAGAATCCAAACCTGAAGGGCCAGCAGTTGATGCAGACGGTTGACCAACAGGCCTGGGACGCCAGTGTCAAAGGCCTGACGCAATTTCCGGACGTTCTGAGCCAGATGGCGACCAACCTCTCCTGGACCTCCGCCCTCGGAGATGCCTATTTCAACGTTCCGCAGGATGTGATGAACGCGGTACAGGTGATGCGGCAGCGCGCATACCAGGCGGGCAATCTGAAGAGCAGCCAGCAGCAGAACGTGTCGGTCGAGAACCAGGCGCCGGGCGCAGCGCCCCCGCCAGCATCGTCAGGCGCAGCGCCAACTACTACGGTGGTGCAGCCTCCGCCGCAGACGATTGTCATTCAACCATCGCAGCCCGAAGTAGTATATGTGCCTACCTACAACCCGACGGTCGTGTATGGGGCTCCAGTAGCCACATATCCCGGATACTCGACCGGCGCCATGGTGGCTACGGGCCTGATCTCATTCGGGCTCGGCATCGCGGTAGGCGCGGCAATTAACGGTGGCGGCTGTTGCGGATGGGGCTATAACTCGTGGGGATGCGGGTGGCACAACTCGACGGTGGTCTACAACCGGAATGTCTATGTCTCGAACTCGAATACCTTCGTCAACCGCAACAACTATTATCACAACGCCAACTACAACAACATTAACCGCAATAACATCAATACGAATAACATCAACCGCAACAACATCAACACGAACAATATCAATCGCAATAACATCAACACGAATGACATTAACCGCAACAACTTGAATCGGGATAATCGCGCCAACAATTTCAACAACACCGCGCGCAACAACAACGTTACCACTCCGCACTTCAATCAGAAAGACAATCAGCCGCAGTTTCGAAACAACCAGGCGAACCCAGCGCAGAACAATCGCCAACAGCTGGGTGCGGCCAATCAGCCAAAAATGAATCAGGCAGGCACCAATCAAGCGAGGCTGAATCAACCAGCCGCGAGTCAACCGAGATTGAACCAGCAGGCAGCCGGAGCAAGAGAAAACCAGAACCGTGGCGCCGGCAATTTCAACCAGCCGCAGCGTGACCCGGCCCGCGGATATGGACAACAGCCTAGCCGTGGAACCGATACCGGCGCGTTCAGCAACTACAGCCCGGGAGGCAATGCTCGGACAAACAGCGCCCGCGGGCAACAGAGCCTGCAAGGGAATCGGAATCCTGGCGGCGCTGGCGGTAGCGCGGCACGGCCAGCTGCACGCCCAGCGCAGCGCCCAGCAGGTCACCGGCGCTAATGGTCATGACGGGGCGAATCAAGGGCAGGAGGGTAAGTTTGATGGCTTCGGAAACACGCTCGCACAAGCCGATTCTGTTGGCCTACCTCTCCCTGATCGCAGGCGGCCTAATGCTTCTGCCCGCGCTTGCGCAACAGAGCGACGAGAAGACGTTCGCTTCGCCGGGCGACGCCGTACTGGCGTTTTACAATGCGGCAAAATCGAACGACGCCCAGGCCATGAACGCAATCTTCGGCTCGAATGCGAAGACTATTCTGCACACAGGCGACGACGTTGCGGACAAGAACATGATCGCCAACTTCATTCGTCGCTACGATCAGATGCATCGCGTGGTCGTCGAGCCCGACCAGACTGTGACTCTGTATATTGGCGCGGAAAACTGGCCGGGACCGATTCCGATCGTGAAGAACAGCAGTGGCGCATGGTATTTCGACACCGAAGCTGGCATAAAGGAAATTCTCTACCGCCGCATCGGGACCAATGAGAACGATGCCATCGAGATCCTGTACGGGCTGGTAGACGCGCAGCACGAATATGCTTCAGAACCGCGCGACGGCGACAAGACAAAGCATTTCGCGATGAAGTTCATCAGCACGGCGGGCAAGCAGGATGGGCTGTACTGGAAGACAGAGGACAATGAGCCGGCGAGTCCCATTGGGCCGCAAGTCGTGGGCGCGACCAATGAAGGCTACAACCTGAAGCAGGGCCATGAAACGCCTTTCCACGGATACTACTTCCGTATGTTGACTAAACAGGGCCCGGCGGCGAAGGGCGGCGCTCGCGACTACGTCGTCAACGGCCAGCTCACACGGGGCTTCGCGTTTGTCGCTTATCCCGCGGAATACCGCAACTCCGGGGTGATGACTTTTATCGTCAACCAGGATGGCGTTGTGTATGAGAGAGACCTTGGTCCGGATACGGTGCAGCTTGGCGCCGCGATGTCAGAGTACAACCCGGATGGGACGTGGATTCGCGAGGATTAGGTGGCGCTCGAAACCAACGAAATTGCCATCTTCTGAATACGAACCGATGAAGACTTGGGTGTAGCTTTGATCGCTATTTGGGTTCTGGCGCACATTTGGTGATAACTGCCCAAATTCGACGGAGCCGCTATTCTGTTGGTGATTTCAGAAACCTTAGGAGGTCGCCGGATCACTGCTCCGGCGCCTGGCGGTGAGGTTCGTCTCTTTTCAGACATTCGGGAAAGTCGCTCTTCGATTGGACAAACGCAAGGTAACAACAAGGACTGCACGGCTCGGATTCTCATGGTGTCTCCCTGCGCATGTTATCTAGCTCTAGGTGCCATGTTCTGAGCATGAAAGGCCAAGTTCCCCGTTGAAGCTTCAATCAACGATGTACAGCCGGAGAAACAAAGTGATGGTCGGAGAGCGCCTCATGGATCGCGGGGATAAGGTCGGTTATAAACAATTCGAGCCACGTTGGAGATTCCAGTGACAAAGAATCAGGCCTATCGCGCCATGTTTCTGTTCTTAGATGAACGCTTCTCACGCCTACCGTCGGAGGGTTGGGGTCAGCTGCTTGGTGAAATGACACCACTTCAGGACGGACGACCGGCAGATCCCGCGATCATCGCAGAATGGGACAGAGCGGTAGAGATCGCGCTTCACGACTGAGATTCCTTCGGGCAACTTAGTTAGCCTGTTGCGCTCTGCCTCCGGTTAAAGTGGAAAACCGCCGATCAGTCCGCCACAGGAAAGGCGAGGTAGGGGCGCGAGATGATCAGCACTCGATCATCGTCGTCTTCCATTAGACCTATCGGAGAAAAGACTACGTCTACTTTGATATAAGGACAGTCCTTGTAGACATAGGTGCTCTGCGTCCTCATAGAAAGCCCGCCGTCCATCCTGAAAATCAGCAGAAGATCTTTGCGGGCTATCCCTGGATGGATCGAGTCGATCTGCTTAAGAAACCTTCGCAATCCACAATACCCGCTGTTGTGAAAATGCGGCCGTTTCGGTCAGAGATTCATCGTTCAGTTCCTCCTGGCCTTTGGCCCACTGCGGCAGGTGACCAGGAGCTGTCACAGGGCTCAGCCGATCCACTTGGATTCCAGACCCTGTGTCGTACAAAGTGTAGGTCCCGAGTGTATCCTGGGTTCCGAAGTGTATGGCAATCTGATTTCCGACTTTCCAGAAATGCCACTCGCGAATGGGGCCGCCCGGTTCTATAGTTACTATCCGTTTGTGGTTTCGATAAATTTCTATCTCAACCGGATTGGAGAATTTCTCGGCATTATTGTCCCAAACCTGACATGCAAAGGTCCTGCCATCAATAGTGCCCTGTGCCACCGAACAATGGCCTTCTTTGACGCCCATCAACTCTTCAGCTGATTGTGCTGTAGCGCATGAAGAACTAAATGCGAAGACCAGAATGAAAAGAGGGGCGAAATAAAGGCGTCGAATGGTCGTTTGTTCTGGCATCAACATTCTCATTGCTGAACCGTTTCCAAACAGAAGCTACATCTCATAAAGCTTACGCTCCTCGGAAGGGCGAATGAAGTTGATGAAAAACGGTGTTCCGGTAACTTGCCGGCTGTCGAGCGTATCCCAGAGCAATTTACTCAAAACCTGACTTCTCGGGAGGAACCGGAAGACTATGCAAATGCCTGTCAGCGGCGAGTTGTCAGATTTCCAGCCTAGGCGCTTTTGTCGAACTTCGAGGTCGCAACGGTCAGGATTCCCGACAGTAGTGACATAAGCGGGACCACTGCAACGAGGTATTCGAGCCAGAGAAAATCAGAAAAGAACGCGGCGTTTATGTGTCCCACAAAAGGCAGAAATGCGGCGGAGTCGCTCATCCCTTTCTCAGGCGTCCAATTGTTCCTCCAGGCGAGCACTGCGGCCGTGTAGAGAATCAAAACGCCACCTGTCTCTAGGGCCGTTTTGATTCCCAGCGACAGCCAAGTCACCCTCTTGTGGATGTACGGCGAGGCAATCCATACAACGGTGGTCAGGCAGGTCGTCAGCATAGCCATCTGAATGGTTAAAAGAGCGGCTTCGTGGTGCGTGCGAAAAGATCCCGGCGCGCCCATCGAATATGCCCACCAAATACAAACGGAGCAACACAGCGCGAAGATCCCCGCCTTGAGCGCCAGTGCCAAAGACCGGCCAAGTGTGTTGGTCATGTCGTGTTTGAGTGTAGCTTGACCGAATGCCCAGACTGCAACCATGAACCCCTCAGGATTCCGGCACGGCACACCCAGCCTATTTCCCCAAAAACGGGGTTTCGGTAAGTTCAACCCGACGACTTGCCCCAACCGGCAAGTTACCGAAAAGCTGACTTCACAGGCATATGCCAGTGATCCGCAGGGAGCTAATCCTCTAAGCGGTATTTCTTCCCGTGTGGTTTCAAAATAGGGGCCGCCCTCCGACTTAAAGCGGCCGACCACCACCGGTAAGGCTTAGGGTGAGGTAGTCCGTAGGATAGCCCGGTTCTGGTCGTATCCGAATGCGAATCCACGAAGACGTGTACAGGACTCTTCAGATCAAGAGGTCCGTTAACATGAGCAGTCAGAAGTCATGTTCTCCAACACTCCAACGACCAGAATATGTGTCGTCCCTTGCCAACGAGATCCACGATGGCCCAACGGTGGCTATGAGGGCGAGAGCATGATGTCCATCTGATAGAAGCGGAAGAAATTTTCTTCTCCGGGTTGCGTACAAGCGCTTTTCTGATAACGGTCGAGTACGTCGTTGATGAAGTCAAGACGAGCGGCCTCAGGGAGATGCTGCGTCCACTCAACGAATGTGACGGAGGCGAAGGTGGTGAAGGCGGCGCGGGACTGGAAGTCCCAGCTTTTGTCGGCGGCGTGCGTGCGGAGAACTCTGAAGCCGTGCTGCCTGGCGAGCGCTCCATATTGCTCGGGAGCAAGATGGAGATAGGGATTGTGGAAGCCCTCGAAATACTGCGCCCATCGGGGCGAGAGGCGGGTCTCTTCGATGACGTCTTCGAGGCTGGTGCGCTTGCCCTGGGGCACCAGGCGCAACTGAGCGACTCCGGAAGGCTTGATGGCGGCGTGGATGGAGTCGAGTGCGAGGGCCTGCTCGGGAACCCAGTGCAAGGCGTTGAAGGAGACGATGAGGTCGAATTCCTGGCTGAAGGTGAGGTGCCGGGCGTCGGCAACTGCGAATTCAACGTTGGAATGAGGCAAGGAGGCAGCGCGCTCTCGGGCGAAAGCGATCATCCTTGCTGAAGCGTCGACTCCGACGATGCGTCCGCGAGGAAGGCGGGCGGCTATCTCACCGGTAGTTCTCCCGTTTCCGCAGCCGATGTCGAGGATGGTCTCGGTTCCGCGCAGGTCGAGGAGGGATAGCGCCTCTTCGGCCATTGCCGCCTGCAGCGCAGCGATGCGGTCATACTCGGATGCGTTCCATTCTGTCATGGTTCGGGCTCTGGATTAGATCAGAAAACGATCACAGTGTAATTGGCTGCGGGTGCGAGGAAAAGCGGTGTGGTCCTTCGGACGCGAGCGGTCCATATCTGATCCAACGGGGATGTGAGTGTTGCCCCGTTTGAGGACAGTCTAGCAGGTCGCCAAGGCTACAGCTTTTCTGAAGGAGTCGGTGCTCTGGACGGCTGATCGGCTAACCTTGGGTCGCAGAGCTGACTCCCAGGCCTTATGATCGGCTTCACTGGCTCGATAGAGTGGCCGACCGCCGTTGCGTGCCACCTCCCGGCTCACCGTAGACGCTGCCCGTTGCAACCCTCTGGCTATCTCTCGAATCGACGAACCGGAAGCAATGCCTCGTGAGATGTCTTCCCGTTCGGCAAGCGTGAGCGTTCCCTGCGAGCGGTGATGAATGGCTGGAGCTATCCCGCCGTGCTGCGACAACAGGAACTGAATCGAGCCATGGTCCTTGCCTAAAGCGCGACCAATCTCATGCAACGACTCTCCAGCCTTCCAACGGCGCCACATGTCTGTCCTCTGCGACCCAGAAAGACCATACCGCCTTCCTTGTCTCATAAACACCACCTTCACATCAGATGGTGTTGCATCGACCGGTTGAGACCGCCCGCGTTTCAGGTAACTTGCGAAAACCAGGTCAGGAATTCGCCAATGGTATCCCCTATGGTGAGGGCAAGCAGTTATGGAGGAAAAGGGACGGATTCTCTTTACTATGGACATGAAAAAGGCTATGGGAAAGTTGAGCCATGGCTAGTCATCCGTCCGCGGAGTGAAACGGAAGCGCAATCGGAAATAAGATTGTAAGAAGTTTCTCAGCCCACCGGACAACGCCAACACCGCCCCTCACCTCCTAGCTATCAGACGATCGCACGCAAAACTCCCACCGAGGTTCTCCCAATGGGACTCATTACACCAAATGACTTTCCTAATCTGACTGAGCTCTACACGGCCCAGCTTCGCTACCTTCTTTCCACCGAAAATCAGATCGTCAAGGCTCTCCCGAAGATGATCGATCATGCGAACCACCCGCAACTCAAACAGGCTTTTCAGTCCCATTTGCAGGAAACGCAAGTTCATGTCTCACGTTTGGAACAGCTTATCAACGACATGAAGAACGATGTTGATGACAAGAAGGACCCCATCATTACCGCAATTATCGGCTCTGGCGAAAACATCACTAAGGAATCCGATCCCGGCGCGATTCGGGATGCTGGCCTTATCGGCACCGCGCAGAAAGTGGAGCATTACGAAATCGCTTCCTATGGCACAGCCCGCAATTGGGCTAAGCAACTTGGTCTGGCTGAGCATGCAAGTATACTCCAGCAAACGCTAGAGGAAGAAAAGCATGCCGATCAACTGCTGACGGAAATTTCAGAGGGAACGAACACATCTGCGGCGGCTGCAGCCTAAAATTCCCCTTTGTTCCGGCCCAAGCCTTCCGGCTTTGGGCCGGAGCGATATTTGCCTCTGCGCATTATTTCCACGCCTTAGACCACCTGCCCAATCGCCTTCGCCGATTAGAGTTGCCTCATTTGGATTAAGTATCGTTCCATAAACGGGCCACGAGCCGGGCCATTTTCCCTAAACCACAAAGGCTTGAAAACGGACTCCCCACCATCTTCTCAACATCGGGAGGAAGGGTTGTACCGTCCCAGCTACGTGCGAGCTAAGCGGATAGACGGCCGCACCCAGGAAAGGATCGGTTCTCAGTTTTCGACGGGTGTCTCACTTAAGAGATGCAGCCCGCGCAGTGAGAGATGAAAAACGCCGACGCCTGTCTTCTTCGTCATGATGAAGCAGCAGGCGTTGAAGCGAGGCGCACCCGCGTCAGCGGCTGACCAGCGAGGGACCGTACTAGCCCATAGGCAAAGAACATGCTTTCCGCCGCAGCCCCGACAGCAGAGCGAGAACAAAGCCCGGCGTGTCGATTGGACGAATACCGAAAAGGTATTCGTCATAGCTCGGACGAGCGGTTACTGCCGGTTTCATGGTGGAGAGCGAAAAATTTGGTTGTTGGAGAGCCTGGAAAAGAAAGAAAACAATTTGAAAGCAGCCAGATGCACTCCTATCGCAGACAATCAGAAATGCTCGATCATCCACATACAAAGCCGCTTTCTACTTATCTGATCAAACTGGCCAGACTCGGCGGCTATCTTGCCCGCGCCCACGATTCACCTCCCGGCAACATGGTTATCTGGAGAGGGCTCTCACGCCTAACTGACCTACAACTCGGCTTCCTTCTCGGGGCTCAATTTATGGATAATTGAAAGGCTCAGCTCACGCTTACTTTCTGCCATTGTGATCTTGCGTTTTCAGCGCCATTTCCTAATGAAATCATGCGGCGTTGGGATGTTCGAGAAGATGCTTAGCAAATATCCCAGGACCATGACTGCAAGGGCCACCTCGATTATCGGAGAAAGAATGTCTGATGTGGTTTGCATCTAGACATGTCGGGGTCAGGATTGATTGCGCGGCTGTCTTTCAAAGTGAAGGTGGGGAGCTTTCCAAGTTCAGTGTTCTTTGGAATCTAATCGGATAGAATGGCTGACAATTTATCGAGAGGCCTATCCTATGGACTTTCTGAAGAGTCGATGGCGTGCGGATATTCTATTCGTAATTTTAGGCGCCATCCCAATAGCCGTGGCGAGCAGAATCGAAGAGGCGAAACATGCACTAACGTTCGACCTATGCAAGGATTTCGGAGTTGTGATCGTGTCACTTGCGGTGGTTGATCTGCTTTGGCAACTCGTGGCGGGCGGCGAGCCACTCTCGCGGGAAATTAAAGAGATCCGCGATCTTAATGGATTGACGCGACAATCGCATCGTATTGGCCTTATTGACGCCGCAGAGCGAAGGAGCGAATTGCTCGATGAACACAAGTCTTTTACAGAGCTAGTAGGGCGTTCAAGCGCGCATCGATATAAGCGGATTTACTCTACACATACTGGTGGAAAATCAACGTTTGTTGAACCTCTTATTGTCTAAGGCAAAGCAAAAAGTGGCAGTGCGGATATTAATTTGCGACCCACAGATCGCGGGTTTAGCGGAATGTGTTCAAGACCACGTCTTAAACGGGATGAGAGCGGAGATGGAAACCACGTGGACTACACTGTTGCGTGGTCTGGCGACACTCGCTCCCAATGAGAAGAAGTATTTCCAAATACGCAGACTCAAGCAAAAAATGATGAGCGTGTCTGTGTTCAGAGTAGACGACATGATGAGCGTGGTTCACTATTTACGATCGAAGACAACAACCGACACACCGGTTTTCGTAACGACAGGACATGGGTATCTCTTCAACACCTATGTCCAGCGTCTGGAAAGATTCGTTTCTCAGACGCCGGTGTCTCATTCCCGTTGACAGCTTCATAGAGTGGAGGGCAGAGGGAAAGACAAAGCTTCCTTGGATATTTGCCATGCATGATGACGAACCGTTTGCACTCGGTGGGTGTGGCGTCACTGGCGGTCACCAGACGGCAAAACGCAGATGGATACCTTCGCAATCATCACCACGGAGCCGAATGAATTGCTTGTCGAAAAGACTGGGCACGACCGTATGCCTGTCATCATCAAGCGACAGGATTACCAACGATGGTTGGAACCGGGCAACAATGAGCAACCACCTGTTGACCTCTTGCGCCCTTTCGATTCAGAGAAGATGAAAGCTTGGCGCGTCGATCAGCGCGTAA
>Ga0206869_1184_pt1 | contig 10308 bp, 8 predicted proteins | sample Alteio_BWOrgCont_35_FD_152618 | JGI IMG/M metagenome (GOLD analysis project Ga0206869, IMG submission 152618) | Enriched cells from forest soil in Barre Woods Harvard Forest LTER site, Petersham, Massachusetts, United States -... | ecosystem: Environmental > Terrestrial > Soil > Temperate forest > O... | reverse complement strand
AAGGCGATCTAATTAGCTTCGTGATAAAACCTATCCATGAATATTCTTAAATTAGTACCATTCGGATCATATGACAGTTTTTTTAAACTTTTGGTATCAACGATAAATTGTTTTGGTTAGTATCTATTTCATTCTGTTGCGCCGGTTTGAATTGTGCCTGCAACAAGGAATGCATTCTCAAAAAATTTTCATCCTTTGATTCTGGACCTCTTACTTTCATATCTTTAAAAGCGATTCGTGGTTTTGTTTTAGGTTCCTGAGTGATTACAAGCTCTGGTTCTGAAGCACTTTCAAGTTTTGGTTCCTGGGCGTCTTCACGCTTTTTAAAGAAATGATTAATTTTTAATTTAGCTTTTTTAAATTCTTCGTTATTTCCACCACATTCTTGTTTTACTTCTGCTTGCCGTGCTTCACGACGTGCTTTTTCTGCTTGTTCTTGTTCCGGAATCACTTGATTTAATTGTTGTACTTGTTTTGAGATATCAACCGTGATTGATCGAAGTTCCTTTTGCCTATTTTGGATATTTTGATATTCGCTAATATGTGTTTCAAATGCTTCTTGCGCCGATTGTTTCGCGCCTTGCATCATGACCACTAATTCACTCTCTGACAAATTCTGTATGTTCATTGTAGGATTGACAGCTAGTAACGTATTTTTTATTGTTTGTAACCTTTTTTCACATTGATTAATTTCAGCTTCTACTTTATTTTTTTTATCTATTAAATCTTTTAATTTAATTGCATTAATAGAAATTGTAATTTCATGTAATAAGACGATGCTTAATTTTTCTAATTCTTCTAACGTTAATTTTTCTAATTCTTCTAAAGACAGAGGTGGGTCTAAATCATCTTTAGGCAGTCGTGCTAGTAAAGCACGCAATAATCCAGTATTCGCTGAAGTTTCTAACCACTTACCCTTTTTATCCTCATTAAATATTTTTGCGACTGTTGCACTCACTATTAATTTGTTCGCGTTAAGATTTTTTAATATTTCCTTGAGTTCTGAAACACGCTCACGATCATATAGAAACCAAAAAAACCAAGATTTTGTAGGTGCTTCATAAGTATCTATTACTGGGGTTAATATTTTATCGAAATCATCTTGACTCATTTTTTCTAATTCAGCTTTTAAAGCTTGAGCGATTTGCGCACGGCGGGTTATTGTCATTGTTATTCTCCGTTAAAAGAGTCTATGTGTTCCGTTATTATGAGAGTGACATCGTGGTTAAGCAATTCGGACTAGCCCCAATGGCCGCCGAATTATACATTGACAAACTCACAACAACAACCAATCTGCGATTGCTTTTGGCATTAATTTTCCAACTTTATCGCTGATATAAATGCCGATATGACCGCTTTGAAAATAACGCTGATGATATAAGTTTGGCTCAACATATTTTTTTAAACAACGTGAGGCACTGACTGGAATAATTTCATCGGTTTTTGCCATGATATTAAGTACTGGAATGTTTAAATCAGATAATTTCAGATAACGCCCACCAAGCTGGTAACGGCCTTTAATCAATTTATTTTCTTGGTAGAAATCTTTGATTAATTCTGAAAATGATTGCGCAGTCTGATCAGGTGTATCATATAACCATTTTTCAACTTGTAAAAAATTTTGGGTTTTTTCTGAGGACGCTAAATTATCAATAAATTTTAAATATTTTTTTCCAACTAATTCGAATGGACGCAATGAAATAAAAAAATTGGTTAACCACAATCCTGAGATATTACCGAAAGTTTTGATGAGACTATCAACATCTAACCGTCTGAATAAATGACTGATCATATTGTCGCATGTATGAAAATCAATCGGACAAGAAATTAAAACTAATTTGTGAATATGTTGATGAAGCAGAGAGTATAACAAACATAATAACCCACCTTGACATATCCCCAATAAATCAATTGATTCAAGCTTCGTATATTCACGCAGAAATTGTATGCAATGATGTAAGTAACGATTTACATATAAGTCGATACCAATATGCTTGTCGTCTTGATCTGGATAGCCCCAATCTAACAAATAAACATCCAGACCTGATTGTAATAAATTTCCGATGAAAGAATGTTCTGGAAATAAATCCAGAACCTCAGGTCGGTTAACGGTCGCGAAGACAACGAGCAAGGGTTTGTTATGTGGTTTTTTTACTTTAGGTTGATAATGATAAAGCTTCACTTTGTCATGTTGATAAATGAGATCACGCGGATTGTATTGATAACTGAGATTAAATATTTGTGATAATGCAACCCGCGCTTTTAAGATATTAGAGGCAAATTTAAAATTTTCAGTCATCTGATCATCAATCTGATTTTTCATCATTTATTCTGCAACATTGATTTCCAAAAATGGACTGCTTGATTTATTAACTTGCCGTAAACTTCTTGATAGGCATTAGTATGCATCGCTTCAGAGTACACATCATGACAGCAAGTCAGCCATAGATCATACAAATCGCGCACGTTATTGACTGGTTGATCGGTTTTAGCGACAGCAATCCAACGATCTATTAATAACCGCGATGCTTTAATCATCATGTCAGTCATTAATTTACTGTATTGTTCATATGATTTAAGCTGCTCGTTAAAAGGGGAAAACTGCCATTGTTTATTTAATGCATCCAACCACTGATTAATGGTATCTAAATGTTGATCGGGATGCTGATAATCGTTTTTTTCAAAAAAGTTTTTTAAATATTCATTTGCAATTTTATTAAAAAGTTGGCTTTGCTCTATCCAAATCTTAGTCCAATCTGCAACTTCATCATTTGATTTTTTTGTCTTCGCCATATCGTTATTCCTTCACTGTTAATCGTGCAAGAGCGCACGCGACTGTACTTGAATACACGTCGTTAATACGACTCATTAACACGGGTATTTTTGCACCTAGTAATAATCCTGCATTATGAGATTCAGCTAAATATTCCAATTGTTTAGCTAAAATATTTCCTGTTTCAACACTCGGCACAACAATAATATCTGCTTCACCCACGACTGGTGAATTCAGACCTTTAGAAGCAGCCGCTTGTTTAGAAATCACATTATCAAATGTTAATGGTCCATCAAGAATTGCGCCTTTAATTTGTCCACGCTCTGCCATTTTGCAAAGACCAGCGGCATCAACGGTTGATTGCATACTGATACTGATATTATCCATACCTGCAAGAATCGCGACTTTGGGTTGCTTGATATTTAAGATATGCGAGAAGTCAATCGCGTTTTGCGTAATATCGCGTTTCACATCAAGTGTAGGATTAGTGTTCACTAACGAATCCGTTAAGATAATTAATTTTGCATAAGTAGGCACATCTAGAACTAAGACATAACTAATCACTCTATCGATCATTAATCCTTTATCATGCCTTTGTATTTCATGTAAAAGATCTTCTGTTGTCACACCGCCGCGTACAATTAATTTAACTTCATTTTCTCTCGCTAACTTAATTGCGTGTTTAATTGCAGCTTTAGGATTATCGACAGGAACAAGAGAAAATGTTGAGATATCAATGTTTGCTTCTTCAGCCGCTGATTCAATTCTATCTTTTTGGCCGATTAAAATCGGCTGGATCAATCCCACTTGCGCCGCATCAAAAACCGCTTCAATAATTTTTGATCTAATCGGTTGTATGACTGCAGTCACTAGCGCACCCATTGTTTTTGCTTGTTGAATATGAGGTTCGAAGAGAGAATACGGTCTGCGTAAACTAATTTTTGGTAACACGGTTTTTGCTCGACGAATTTTTTTAGTTGGCGCAATCACTTCTGCTTGTCCTTCCATAACCACTTCGTCATTTTGATTTTTTACATCACATGAAAAAATAATACGCGACTTTTCTTTCTTTTTTTCAATGACTGTCACAGTCACTGTCAGTGCATCACCGATTCCAACTGGACGTTTGAAATGAATTGTTTGTCCCACATAAATCGTACCAGGACCTGGTAACTGAGTACCAAGTACGGTGGAAATCAGTGCACCGCCCCACATGCCATGGCCAATAATTTTTTTGAATGAATCACTTTTTGCATATTCATCGTCTACATGAGCAGGATTAATATCACCAGACATAATTGCAAATACTTGGATGTCTTTCTCGGTTAATGTGCGAGTCAGACTTGCAGTATCTCCAATTTTAATTTCATCAAATGTGCGATTTTCCAGAAAATCCATAATGTTAGAATGCTCCCTTGCTCAGCTAACACTCATATTATTCTACACGATTATTTCTTAAATAGATTATAATTATATGACAATGTCTAACACTATGATCCCGACTTCAAATGATGAAAGTAATAAGCAATCACCAGACGTGATTGCACGACAGATCACAGAAGTCTGTGCTCGTCTCTATATATCTATTGATAGTTCTCACTTCAACCAGAATCTAGCTCAATATCAACCGATGTTTTTGCGATTTAAAAAATTTGTTAGCATGAAGACTTGTCATTATTATTTTGATGATCTGCTTAACATTATTTTTGAACTAGAAAAACTTGGAAGTATTCAAGCTGCTGATATCATGACGCAAATTGTTGATCAACTTGATCATGAACATTACGGATATTTACGTGATGAAATGAATCGCAAGATCATAGAAGAAAATTCATATTTATTTGATGATCATTTTCATGATCCACTTAACATATTACCTGTTTTCTCTGACACTTATAAACGTCAAACCATTCAATCTAAAGACAATACGCCCAGTTTGATGTTTCTCAAAAAATCTTTAAGCAAATTAGTCTTAACGAACCACATGCAAGATATTCAACAATTCGCATCTACTCTCATCACTGATGCTTCTATACCGCTTTACAATGAATTTCTGGCATTTGAAAAATCAGAATTAGCTTTAGAAAATGAAACTAAACAATACATCATCAGAGTCATTAACCAATTAATTTGGGCTTACACTGCTAATGATGATTTAATTATTGCAGAAGATAAATGTTTGTCGATTATTTCTCAAATGGCAACTGAATTAATTGATCGCTCATTTAATGAAGCTATTTTAAAAAATTTTATTTCAGATTATACATCTATAAGTAAACACAAAATTATGAATATTCAGCAACTATTCATCGCGCATCATTCGCATGATATCATGATTCAATTAAAATCTAAGCAAACCGAATACCGAATCATTGGCGATTTTATTATAGGCATCCACGATACATTTTACTCTGTTTTGAAAATTGTTAACGATTTAAAAATGAGTAGTGATCAACCGCCACCGCTTTCAAAAACTCATATCGACAGTATTTATTGGATAGAACAATCCATTCATTCGCTTATTGATGATTCTTTTAATCTTTATTTAGAAAGATGTATGAATGTATCAATACAATTATCTCATGATGTACATGCAATCAATCAATTAATCAACGAGACAAATGACTACCCGTTATTTATTCAGCAAATCGTTTCGACGGTTAAAAAAATTGTTACAGAAAGATTACCTAATGAAGAAGAAATCAAGGATGCGATCGACGATTTGAAAAATGCGACGAATGAATTATTAAAAGACGAAGAACAACTTTGCAATGAAATCATCACTATTCTAGATCATATGAAGGTTGAGATGATGCGTTTAGTCAATATCTATGAACTTAAACCAGTTCAATCCCAACAACCAAAATTACCAACAACACTAAGCGACCCAAATGAAGCAAGTAAAGCAGAATCCATCAGACCGCAATTCTTTTCTAAATTGAATGACGAACAAATTCCTATTGATGAACTTATTCAGAATATGAAATGGTTAGAAGAAGCTTTTATCGGCAATGATATTTTACATTTAAAAAATGAAATGAATGGTTATCCTGGCTTCATTAAATTTATTGATCAGCTATTGCAGAAGCAATACAGTGATGCAATCTCCACTACGATATTAATATTCAAGCAGCGCTCGCAAGTTAGCTCTTATCAGGGCACTGCGCCACAGCAAGACCCAAGAGCAGAATGGACTTTGATTTTTTCAAAAATTATGATTGAGAGAATTCATAATCATTTGAGCTTTGAAGAGTTTCAGGAGTTGATGACGGAGCATTTGGAGAATTTGAGTTTGGCGATAGAGAAGTATAAAGATTTGTATGTTTAGATTTTTCGTGCCCGTGCCCGATTGCGTGCCCGTGCCCGGCTTATTCTACGATCATAGAAAAAGCCGGGCACGGGCACGCAATCGGGCACGGGCACGGAAAAAGCTTACTTCTTGCTTACCACCACTCTATATATCCACCAGCACAAAACCGCCGTCACAAAAATACTGAGCACTCCAGCAAAAGGTTGCAACCTCTCCGGCATCAACCGTAACGCATCCGTATTTTGAGCGAGTGCAAATGGGATGGCTAATACAACACCCATCAACGATGCACCAGCAACGATACCGCAACTCAGCAAGAGACCACGATGTCTGTGCTCATTCATTTTTTGTTCGTCTTGCGCCACACCAAAGTGAAACATTTTATCGAGACGAGCTTGTGTGACATACGCTAATAAACCACCAATCACGCAAGGCACAGAACTATCTAATGGAAGATAAATACCAAGACCTACTGCTAACACTGGCAAACGCGTACCATAATTTTTCTTGAGAAATTCGTCGACAATAATACAAATGACAGCGATGAATGCGCCGACGCCTATCATGTTCCACTCAAGCTGATGCGTGAATACGCCTTTCGCAACTGTCGCCATTAAGCCTGCTTGTGGAGCCGCTAACATTTGCGCTGGATTCATGTCTGGCGAGGGAACACACCGCCAATGCCGTAAGCGTTATACAATAATTGCAGAATCGGTGGAATCACGAATGATGAAACAACCACACCTAAGATCAACATGACTTGTTGCTTCCATGGTGTTGCACCGACAATTTGACCGACTTTCAAATCTTGCATCGTATCATTTGAAATGGATAAAGCAGCACCGATGATCACCATACTGCCGATTGTCACGACCGAGCCAATCATTTCTTTAGTTTTAGCATCCCAATCAGTGAATCCAAAAAACACCATGAAGATTAGACAAATAACTAATAATGCAGATACCAGTAGGCCAGAAACGGGACTGTTCGTTGAACCAATCAATCCTGCAAAATAAGCCATGATAGAGCAAAACGCAAAGCCACCGACTAGAATATAAATTGTTGCGAATGCCGATAAGAAGTTTCTAAAACCAGATCCGATACCAATATCAGCAGGAATAATCGAATAAGAAATTAAAAAGAAAATCGGAATTAATAATAATAAACCACAGAGAAAAACATAATGAATGGGAATATCGCGTTCTGTGCGTAAAGATTCAGGTGCAGCGCCCATACGAATTTGTCTAACTGCATAAAACGAAGTTGCCATACTCTGGACCACTGGTTTGAATAAAGTGCTAAGCGTCCATAAGCCACCAACCAACATGGTGCCAACACCCATATAACGAATTTTATTTTTCCAAAGCATCATCGCCATTTGATTGGCAGTGTCCGCATCTGGCAATCCATATATGAATGATAAAACAGGAATCCCTGCTATCCAGCCAATGATAATGCCAACTAATAAACTTAAAGCAACATTCACACCGACAATGTAGCCAGCTGCGATTAAAGCTGGGGATAAACCCAAACCAAAACCAAACAAATGTGACGAGGACTTAATCCAATATGAATAAGTGTCTGTTAAAATTTGAAAACCTGATTGGAATAATGCGATACCACCACCAATCAAGCCACCAGAAATGAGTTGTTTTAAATCACCTTCTTCGCGTTTCGCACTGGCTTTTAAAACATTAGCGATCGCGACTGCTTCTGGGTAACGTAAGGTTTTATCTTGTAACAAAGCGCGACGCAGCGGAATCGTGAATAACACACCTAAGCCACCACCGAGCAAACTGGTAATAACCGTTTGCCAATAATTGAATTTATCCCACACATGTAAAATGATCAGAGCTGGCAAAATGAAAGCGATGCCGGCGGTTAATGCTTCACCGACTGAAGCCATGATTTGTACCATGGTGTTTTCAAGAATATTGGAGTTTTTGAAAAACCGTAAAATACCCATAGAAATCACGGCAGCAGGAATCGAAGCGGAAACAGTAACGCCGACTTTCAAGCCTAAGAAGGCATTTGCAGCTGCTAGTACGACAGTTAGAATGACACCTAGAACGAGCACACGCAAAGTAATTTCTGGCATAGAAACACTAGCTGGAACAATGGGTTGGTCGTTTCGTTGGTCTGTGGATTGGGGGGGTTGCATACCTGCCATGTCGGCCCTCATATTTAATTATTTTAAGAATCAAAACTCATACCATTCGTCGAGGCGTGCTCGCAATTCTTCAATGCCCTTATTCTTCAGGGCCGAGAACCCTTGGAACGTAACAGAATTTGAGTACTTCGTCAAAACTTTAGCCGTCTCTTTTAAAGTATTTGCGATTTGTTGATTGCTTAGTTTATCGATTTTATTAAGGACAATATGGACCGGCAATTCTCGGTCTTCGCAGTAAAAAAGGAGTTGATGATCGAGAGGTTTGAATGGATGACGGATATCCATGACTAAGATCAACCCTTTTAATGATTCGCGTATGGCGAAATAATCATTGATGGTTTGTTCCCACCTGCGTTTTTGTTCAGGCGGTGCTTTGGCATAACCATATCCTGGTAAATCCACAATACGGCGGTCATCGTCCAAGCCAAACATATTTAATAATTGCGTGCGACCTGGTGTTTTACTCACACGAGCGAGCTGTTTGTTATGCGTTAGACGATTGAGTACACTGGATTTTCCAGCATTAGAGCAACCAACAATTGCCACTTCAATACCCCTATCTGGCGGCAGTTGTTCAACGTCCGCAACACTTAATAGAAAAGAAGCTTTTTGATAAAGGCTAGGCATATTAGAATACGTCACTCTTTTAATTATAGAAATCAACACCCCGAAGGAATGCGACAGCTATGATACTTGATAATCTTAATCCTGCCCAGCGTGAAGCAGTGACCGCTAAGCTTGGCCACCAACTCATACTCGCAGGTGCGGGTAGCGGCAAAACGCGTGTACTCACGAACCGCATTGCTTGGTTGGTTGAACATGAGCGCATTTCACCACTGAATATTTTGGCTGTGACATTTACCAATAAAGCGGCTAATGAAATGCGCTCTCGCGTCGAAAGGATGTTGCGTGTTCCCGTTAGAAGTATGTGGATAGGCACATTCCATGGTTTGTCACATCGATTTTTACGCACGCATTGGCAAGATGCCGGTTTAACAGAAACTTTTCAAATTTTAGATTCCGATGATCAATTTCGTATGGTTAGACGCGTCATTCACACACTTAATTTAGATGAAGATCGCTATCCGCCTAAACAAGCACAATGGTTTATCAACGGCCAAAAAGAAGAAGCGCGCGAACCACATGAAGTGGATATCCGCGATTATGGTATGGAGAATTTAATAAAAATTTATGCTGCTTATCAAGAAGCCTGTCAGCGTGCTGGCGTCATTGATTTTACCGATCTACTTTTCAAAACTTATCAACTGATGTTAAACAACTTGGAAATTCGTCGTCATTATCAATCCCGTTTTAAAGCTTTATTGGTTGATGAATTTCAAGATACGAATACACTTCAATACTCCTGGTTAAAATTATTTGCAGGCCATGACAGCGCTGTGATGATTGTCGGCGATGATGATCAATCGATTTATGGTTGGCGCGGTGCGCGAATTGAAAATCTCGAACGTTTTACGAAAGATTTTCATGGTGCTGCGACTGTGCGTTTGGAACAAAATTATCGCTCGACAGGTACGATTTTAAAAGCAGCGAACGCAATTATTGAAAGAAACACGAGTCGTCTTGGTAAAGAATTATGGACGGAAGGTCAGAGCGGCGAACCTATTACTATTTATGCTGGTTTTAATGAAGCGGACGAAGCCTTCTTTATTGTGAATCGCATCCGAGAATTAAAACGCAATGATTATAATTTACGAGACATCGCAATTTTATATCGTTCTAATGCGCAATCGCGTGTACTTGAAGAAGCATTGATGCAATTTGGAATTGCATATCGTGTTTATGGTGGTTTGCGTTATTTTGACCGTCAAGAAATTAAAGATGGTTTAGCTTATTTACGCATTATAGCGAATCGCTCTGATGATACGGCTTTCGAACGTATCATTAATACGCCGCCACGCGGCATTGGTGATCGCACCATCAGTGTCATTCGCGAACATGCAAAACATGCTGCGATTTCGTTATGGGATGCGTTAGAACAATTATTAAAACAACATCAATTTGCAGCGCGCGCTGAAACGGCGTTAATTAATTTCG
>Ga0206869_1183_pt1 | contig 10344 bp, 7 predicted proteins | sample Alteio_BWOrgCont_35_FD_152618 | JGI IMG/M metagenome (GOLD analysis project Ga0206869, IMG submission 152618) | Enriched cells from forest soil in Barre Woods Harvard Forest LTER site, Petersham, Massachusetts, United States -... | ecosystem: Environmental > Terrestrial > Soil > Temperate forest > O... | reverse complement strand
CCCAACGCCATCCGGGTGCAGGATTTTCGCGAAGGCGAATACGTGGACCGCGAACTGTTATTGGTCAAGGTTGCGGTGGACTCCAAGACCCGCGCTGAAGTGATGCAGATTACCGACATTTTCCGCGCAAAGATCGTGGACGTGCAGCCCAAATCGCTGACCATCGAAATCACCGGCAACGAAAGCAAAGTGGAAAAGTTTTTGGAACTGATGGGCTCGTTCGGCGTCACCGAACTCACCCGCACCGGCAAAGCCGCGCTGCCGAGGAAATAATCCGCGCTCTGCGCCGATTATTTCTTTCCGACCGCCTTCACGACTTTCTGCGCCGCATCGGCCATGGAATCGCCCGTGATGATGGACACGCCGGATTCTGCCAGCGTTTTCTTTCCCGCCACCACGTTGTTGCCCTCAAGCCGCACCACCAACGGGATGTGCAACCGGGTTTCCTTCACCGCCGCCACGATGCCCGTGGCGATGACGTTGCAGTCCATGATGCCGCCGAAAATGTTCACGAGGATCCCTTTCACATTCGGATCGCTCAAAATGATCTTGAACGCCGCCGTGACCTGCTCCTTGCTCGCGCCGCCGCCCACGTCCAGGAAGTTTGCAGGCATACCGCCGAAATGCTGGATGATATCCATCGTGGCCATCGCCAGGCCCGCGCCATTGACCAGACACGCGATATTGCCGTCGAGCTTGATATAATTCAGGTTGAACTTTGAAGCCTCGATCTCCAGTGGCGCTTCCTCATTCAAATCGCGCATTTCCTGGATGTCCTTGTGGCGGTAGAGCGCGTTGTCATCCAGCGAAATTTTCGCGTCGAGCGCCACGACCGCTTCCTTGCCATCGCGCAATTCCACGACCGCCAGCGGGTTCAATTCCACCATCGCGGCGTCGCACTCCCACCAGGTCTTAAAAACCCCGGTGATCAATTTCACACCGGCATTGAACAAGTCGCCCTTCAATCCCAGCGCATTGGCGATCTTTCGCGCCTGGAAAGGCATGATGCCCACCGCCGGATCGATCCATTCCTTGAAAATTTTATCCGGATGTTGCGCGGCGACTTCCTCGATATCCATCCCGCCTTCGGTGCTGGCCATGATCACCGGGCGGCCTACGGCGCGGTCAAGCAACACCGCCAGGTAAAATTCCTTTTTGATCTTCGCGGCCTCGGAAACAAGCAGCGTCTGCACCTTGCGGCCATCCGCGCCGGTCTGTTTGGTGACCAGAACGTTGCCGAGCATCTTTTCGGCGAACGCCACTGCTTCGTCCACTGACGCGGCGACCTTCACGCCCCCCTGGAAGCCGGTCTTGAAGGTTCCCTTGCCACGCCCGCCGGCATGGATCTGGGATTTGACGACGACGCGTGCGCTGCCGCTGGCCGCGATCTTCTCCGCCGCGGGCCGCACTTCGGCAAATGATTTGGCAGGGATCTCAAGGGGGACGGCGACTCCGTATTTGGCGAGCAATTGTTTGGCCTGATATTCGTGGATGTTCATCTCAAAAATGAGTTGCTAATTAAAGGGATGTTGGTAAAAGAAATCAATCCTTAACCTAAAAAACTTATGAAACCACATCGCGGCACCCTCATTCTCGTTCTTGGCATTCTCGGTATCATTGTTTGCGCCCCGCTGGCTATTTTTGCCTGGGTCATGGGCAGCAGCGACCTCAAGGAAATGGACGCTGGCACCATGGACCCCGCTGGCCGTGGCAACACTCAAATCGGAAAAATCTGCGGAATCATCGGGACCATCCTGTTTATCATAGGGCTAATTATTTTTGCCATCTTTTTTATGTTCGGCATGGCCGCCGCGATTCACCAGGGCGGCACGCGCTGAAAAATGCTGTTTCCACTTGAATCGTCGGCGGCGCGAAGGCAACTTGCGAGGCGATGAAATTTGTTTTGGCTTTGGTGGTGTTGTTATCGGGGTTATCAGTTTCGAACGCCGCCTTCCTGAACGGACAGGAATACGTCTCCCTCGGGGATTGGGGCCGTGCATATGGTTTTCACCTGTCAATCGCAGGCCGCGAAGCGGCTTTGACTGGCAAGACGTCGCGGCTCGTGTTCGACGTGGATTCCGCGCAAGCGCAAGTCAATGGCGTCAACGTTCGCCTTTCCTTTCCCATCGCCAGCGACCGGGGCATGCCGCTGATCGCGGCGATGGACATCGAAACCGCCCTCCATCCACTCTTATATCCGCAGCGATCGACCAAACATATCATGACCATCTGTCTCGATCCGGGCCACGGCGGCAAAGATACCGGTAACCGCATCGGTTCCGGCCTGTTCGCACATAACGAAAAAAGCTATACGCTGCCACTGGCGATGGAATTGCGCAGCCAACTGAAGAAAGCCGGGTTCAATGTGATTCTTACCCGAAGCAAAGATGTCTATGTGGATTTGCCCGGGCGCCCGGCCATCGCCAATCGCGCCGGCGCGGACCTGTTCATCAGCCTGCATTTCAATGCGTCCCAGGTTGATAAGAACGATGTCCAGGGCCCGGAAACCTACTGTATCACACCCATCGGCGCGCAGTCCTCAAACGCGCATGGTGAAGGCGGCGAATTTGGCTCGATGGTCGGCATTGGACCGGTGACGGCCAATCATGATGAAAACCAGAGCCTGTGTCTGGCGTACCAGGTCCAAAAATCGCTTGTGCAAAATCTTCATGTCACCGACCGCGCCGTCAGGCGCGCGCGGTTTGCGGTGCTGCGCGATGCCGCCATGCCCGCCATTTTGATCGAGGGCGGCTACATGACCAATCCGACCGAAGGCGAGAAGATTTATTCCGCCGCTTATCGCAAGCAAATGGCCGCCGCCATCGTCAAAGGAATCCTGGAGTACCAAAGCTTGACCGTATCCACACCGCGTCCCGTCTCATCCGTAAAAACGAATTTGCTTCCGGCGGCGGTGAATCCACAATGAAGTCAAATGAGCATCGTCACGAAAACCGGTGATGCGGGGACCACGGCGCTGATGTATGGACGCCGTGTCCCCAAAAACCATCCGCGGGTGGAAGCCTACGGCGCAGTGGATGAATTGAACGCCGCGCTGGGAATGGCGCGGGCCGCATCTTCGGAAAATTTTGTCACCGACAACCTGCTGGCCATCCAAAAAGATTTGATCGTGCTCATGGGCGAGCTATGCGTCCAACCCGAGGACCTGAAGCGCTACTTCGGCGACGGCTATTTGCCTGTGACCCCGGACATGGCGGCGAGACTGGAAGGATTGGTCAAAGAGATCGAGGCGCAGAACATCAGCTTCAAAGGCTGGGCCACGCCGGGCGGAACAAAGCCATCCGCCGCACTGGACGTGGCACGCACAATATGCCGCCGCGCCGAGCGGCGCGTCTGCGATCTGAAATTCCACGGCGAGGTCCAGAACGAACAGATCGTGATCTATCTGAATCGTCTCAGTGATCTGCTCTGGCTTTTTGCGCGGTGGGAGGAGACGGATTAGCCATAAAGCCGGGCTCGGCCCCTTTTCCCGACGTGTCACTGCAATCTTAACCGGTAGAAACTCTTGGGACGATTTGTAAATTGGGAATCGCGGAATTCGTTCGTGCCGCCGAAAAGAGTTTCCGCTCCCAGCGAAACCCAGGCGGGGTTGATAAGGTTCGTACACCCTTCCACTTCAACGACTATGTTGCTGGTGCCGGTGATGCCGAAACAAAACTGGTTTGACTGAACGATTAAACTGTTGGTAACGATCGAGAAGTTGACGCTGTTGGTAGTGGAATTGGGAATCAACACGGTTGGCCAACCGTCGAAGTTCGTGCCCCAGCCAATGGCGTCCGGAAGGTAATAAACGGTCCCGGTCGTATCGCCGGTAAAAACAGAAAAATCATTGGTTGGTGTCGGGGAATCCCCCTCAAAATAGACTGCCGTCAGGCTGGGGCAGAAAGCGAACGCAGCGGATCCGATGCTGTCGACGCTGTCGTCATTCGTCACAATGGTCAGATGTGGGCTGGAGGAGAACGCATAGTCCCCGATGCTGGTGACGCTGTCTGGAAGTGTATAGGCCCCGGCCAGGCCCCCCGGATATTGAATGAGAGTTTCCTTGTCCTTGTCGAATAAAACACCGCCCACACTGCTATAATCCGCATTGGCTCCGTCCACATTTATGGCCATCAGATTGGTACAGGTATCGAACGCATAATCCCCGATGTTGGTGACAGCGTCGCCAATGGTAACACTTGTCAGGCTGGAGCAGTCATAAAACGCAGATTCCCCGAGGTAGGTAACGCTGTCGGGGATTGCAACGCTGGTCACGGGGCAGAAAGAGAACGTATAGTCCCCAATGCTGTCGACGCTGCTGCCAAAGGTGACGTTGCTCAAGTTGTAGCAATCGTAGAACGCACCCTCTCCGATGTTGGTGACGCTGTCTGGAATTGCAATGTCGGTCACGGGGCAGGAAGAGAACGCATAGTCCCCAATGTTGCCGACGCCACTGCCAAGCGTGACGCTAATTAGGGCGGTGCAGTCAGAGAACGCATCCTCTTCGATGACACCGCTTTCGATTGTGGCGTTGCTCAGGCTGGTACACTCTCCGAACGCATCACCCCCGATGTCGGTGACGTTGGCTCCGATCGTGACGCTGATTAGGCCCGTGCAGTCAAAGAACGCACCCTCTTCGATGACACCGCTTTCGATTGTGGCGTTGGTCAGGTTTAAGCAATCATTAAAGGCATAATTTCCGACGTCGGTGACCCCGTCGGGGATGGTAATGCTGGTCATAGGGCAGTCGGCGAACGCATAGTCCCCAATGCTGTCGACACTGCTGCCAAGCGTCGCGCTGATAAGATTTAAGCAATCATAAAAGGAATAGTTCCCGACGTAGGTGACACTGTCGGGAATGGTAATGCTCGTTATGGGGCAGTTGGCGAATGCATAATCTCCAATACTGTCGACGCTGCAGTCGGCACTGGTGCCAATCGTGACGCTGGTCAGGTTGAAGCAATCATTAAAGGCATAGTCCCCAATGCTGACGTCGCTGTCGGGAATTATAACGCTGGTCAGCGAGCAGTAAGCGAATGCATTGTTTCCGATGCTCTCGACACTGCTGCCAAGCGTGACGTTGACCAAGTTGTAGCATTCGTAGAACGCAGAGTCTCCGATGTTGGTGATGCTGTCGGGAATTGCAATGCTGGTCAGGGTGTTGTTGTTATTGAACGCACCGGCGCCGATGCACGTGACCGGGTAGCCATTGGTCGTGCTGGGGATGGTCAACGCACCGGCGGGACCGATATATCCCGTGATGGTGATGGCACCGTCGTTTGTCGTAGTTAAAAAGTAGTCCCCCAGCCCCATGGTTGGCCAACCATCGAAGTTCGTGCCCCAGCCCGTCGCCCCCTGTTGGTAATAGACGGTCCCGGTTTGCTGGTAGGAGAAAACAGTTAAATCATTGGTTGGTGACGGGCAATTGCCATGAAAATAGGCTCCCTTCAATCCTGTCCGTCATACCACAGCCATTGTTCTTGCCATTCGTGCCTTAAAAAGTCGTCGGAGAAAACCGTTTTTTATCTTTTCCTGAAAGATTCACCCAAAGCCTCCGTATATGTCATTAGCCCGAGAAACAACTTGCTGTCGAAGTTCAGAAGGATATCGGGCTCAGGCGAACAACAGCAAAAACCTGATACCCAAATGAAGACCATATTCACATTAAAACTAATCGTATTCACCACTATTGCCATCGCCATCGCTTTCGCGATGGACTTCAATGCTTGCGCCGATAATTCCCCGCCCATCCTCCAGCCGGAAGACCAATTGGTGACGATTGGCTCAAACGCTACCTTTTGCGTTACGGCGGAAAATGCCGACGGCTATCAATGGCTGCGCAATGGAAATCCGCTCGATGGCGCGACCAACAGCAGTTTTATAGTTCAAAGCGCACAGACCACTGACGTGGGATTTTATTCCTGCAACATTTTCAATGGCACGCAATCCGTGCCGACACGCGCGGCGTCCTTGATGGTTTATGTGAACAGCATCGATCCGCAAACGGGCGTGGACCCGGTTGTGGTGTTTGGGCCGCCGGTAGTCAGTAGCGGTTCACAGGGAACCTGTCCTGGCTCTTATATTGGTTATGTCAGCTATACTAAAACCCCCGGCAATGGCTGGGGTTGGGCTCCGGACACCTCCAACGGCAATACTATTTTCACCGCCACCGATACCAACAGGACGAATACAAAAGTCCAATATTTGGGCGAGTATGGTGATGGCAATTGCAATCAAACCACCATCACTGTCCCGAACCCACCTTACAGCCCGGTTTATCAGTTCTATATTTATTTTACCAACAATGTTCCGACGAATGCTTATGCCATCACGTTGGATGGATTCCATCCATGAAATAAATCAAACCATCCAGCCTAGAAATCCAATTGCAGCCGCGCCACGAGAGTTCGTGAGCGCGGCAACTCATTGTAAATATTCAACGGGTTGAGATTGTAATTCTGTCCGGTAAGGTTGAGCAACCCCACCGTCATTTCTCCCCGTCTCCGCAAAAAATGATAGCCCCCGAACAGGTTGAATTGCCAAAAACTGTCGCCCGGTTCGGCTGGCGTGTAGCCGTAGTTGTTTTGGCCATTCCAGAGCGCCTCGCCTTCGGCAAAAAATCCGCTGGGATGATTGTAGATGGCAGTCAGATCCAACTGATTGAGCACGCCCCGTGTTTTCTGGCTTGGTTGGAATGGTTGACCCGGAGGAAGTGGGCCAAAGAAAATATTATTGGGTACACCGGGAAAATCATCATTCAAAACTGCCTGACTTAGACGACAGGTTGCGCCAAATGACCAGCAGCGGCCCAGCAATTGGTTGGCGGTGGCCTGGAGTGTTTTTTCCTGATAATCCAGATCTTCATTAAGACTGGATGGAACGGAAATGAACTGAAAAGGCGGAGATGAGTCGAAGGCTCCATCAACCCGGTCAACGGTAGAATATAAAATCTCCCCCGAGACCCCCAGATAAGTGCCGGTGCCGAATTTTTGTTCCAGGGAAAGGTCGTAGGTTTCAAACCTGGCCCCGGCATTTCCACCGGCGATGGATTCGGGAATGACACTGCGATAATTCTGGATGAACCCGGCCACTTGCGACGGCTCGATCTGGAAACTCTGGTCGAGGCTCGCGCCGGAGAGCGAATGGGTAAAGGCGAATCGGACGGTGGTTTTTTTCAACGGCGTCCAAATCAATCCGGCTTTGGGCGAGATCTGGTCCTCAGTCGTGTCAGACCCCGAAAGCGGTGCAATGCGAAAATTTTCCGGGAAGGTGATGCGATCATAAGTGATGCCGCCGATCAATTGCAACGGTTCAAAGATCTGCCATTGATGGTAGCCATAGGCACTAATGCGGTTGAATAGGGAAGAGATATCCTGATCCGCGGCGTTGGGCGATGAAAATGGACCCGGTAAAGCTGGAGCAGGTCCCTGCACATTGGCAGTATCGATATGTCCGTATTGGAGGCGTACGCCAACAATCGTCGTATGAGCGGCTTGTTCCCAGATTTGCTGCAACTCGCCTGAATAAATGTTCAATCGGCCCTGATAATTTTCAGACGTGGTGAGGTTCCAAACCGCAGTCGGAATCGGACTGCCACCGGGTGTAAACACGAGCAAAGTCGGCTGCGCCGGATTGGTGAACGTAGTGGTATCATTCAACCGCGCCGCAAAAAATAATGTGTGAATGCCGGGATTCCATTCATGGTCATAACCAAGGCCGATGATCGGATTTTGCGTTTCATTGATGCGGACAGAAGGATTGGCCATGCTCTCATTGTAATATTGGGAATCGTCACCAGAGGTCGCGTCATATTGTTGGGTGTTGAAATAAATGCGGTCTTGTGGGGTGAGCTGTTGCTTGAGCGTCAATGAAAGTTGGCGTTGCTCAATATCATTGTTCACCCATTGGCCCGGGTCACTGTGATAATAAGCTTCAACATCGTAGCTAAAATTGCCGTACGTGCCGAATTGCGCGCCATTTTCCGTCCACGCGCCGCGGCTCAAGTATTCCGTGTCCGAAACCACGCCAGGGCGGTCTTGTTCAAATAGTTTGGAGTACTCGCCCTGTGACAGCGTGGGGGACAGTGTGCCGGCGCTGACCGGCGCGAGCAGGTTGGCGACGAGGTATTCACTTTCAGCGGGGGTCTCGTAACGGAGGTTGATATCGTTCGGGTCGCTCAAAGCTTCGTAGCTGTCGGCCAGGAAATGATGCGCTGAATAATTGGCATAATCATAGTTCACGGTGCGCGATGCTTCGCGCATACCCACATCATCCATGCCGGCATCATGATACATCGTCGCCAGGTTGGCGGCACGGACGGCCTGGTCCTGGTCCAGTAACAATTGCGAGCGATAGACACTGCGGTTATCGTTCATGGCTTCGGATTTTTCCAGGTCGCGGATCGCGCCATTGATTTGGTTCTGTGCCTGGTCCAGCAAAGCCGAATAGAGCCAGGCCGTGGGATCGTTCGGGTCCAATTTTTCCGCGAGGCGGAACTCGTTGGCGGCGTGGGTAAAATCGCCGGCATTGGCGTAGGCTTTGCCGAGATAATTCCGCAATGCCGCGCGCTGCGGTTCCAGCGCGGCGGCCACGAGTAGATCCTGGCGCCCGTCCTTTGCGTCCCCCATGCGGATTTTGCACAATCCCCGGCCCAGCCAGGCGTTGCCCAACGCCGAGTCCACCGCCAATGCGCCATCGAAGGAGGCGATCGCCTCATGCGTATGATTTTGCGCCGCCAGAAGAAATCCTTGTAAAGCGAGCGCCTCGGGATTTTGTGTCGCCACGATGAAACTGGTGTCCAGGGCGTCCATGGCATCGTTGACATGGCCGAAGCCGAATTCCAATTCGGCCACCCGTTCGTGCGCGAAACTGAACCGGGGAGAAACGTCCACGGCCCGCTCCGCAAGATTCAAAGCCGCCTTCAATGATGAATCACCGTCAGCCAGCGACTGCTCGTAGTACGACGCCGCGAGCAGTTCCGTCGCCAGCTTCGGCTGGAACGGTGAAGGGTCCGGCTGGCGCTTGACCGCCGCAATGAGTTCGTGCAACGCCCCGACCAGGCGTTGATTATGCTCGGAGTTGCCCGACAACGAAGACAACGCCGCTTCCGCATCCTCCACGTGGCCGACGGAAAGAAACAGCGCCGCGTGATAAATTTTTTCGGCGTCCGAACCGGTGGAGTGGGCCGGAAATTGTTCCAGTGCTTTGAGAATATCACCATTGCGATAGTCATCCAGCGAGGCGGCCAGATCCGCTTGCTCTGACGGCGTCAGTTGCAGCTCCGTCGGATCGAGCACCGCCGGATAATAGAAACACCATTGGAGCAGATTGTTGGCGATGAAACCGTCCGTGCGGATGGGTGCGTTGGCCGCCTGCACGATTGCCTGCTGGCCATTCGTGAGGAGCAGGGTGGCGCGCGTGTTTCCGAATCGGACCCGGCCGTCGATGACCGACATCGTGGTTTGTCCGGCGTCGTTGGCGCCAAGGACAAATTCGGTTCCTTCCACTCCCGCCATCGCCCCGCGCGTGATGATCTGAATATGCCCGGGATTGTCGCGATGAAAAAATGAAATGACGCCGCGGATGAGATGCAATCCGCATTCGTCGTTTTGGGACGCCGGTGGCAGGACTTCGATCTCCGTTGCGCTTCCGATGGGGACCGCGCTCTGTTCCGGCCAAAGCAATGCCGCGCGGCCATTCATCCCCGTCCGCAACTCGTCGAATGGATACAACACCTGGTTCGCTTGCGCGGGCGCCCAGGTCGTTGCGCCGCGATGCAAAACTTCCACCACGCCTTGAACGCCTGCAACTTTGACGTTTTCCATTGGGACCGTGCCAGTTGTGGGTGCGGAATAGGCAAGGGAATACCCGGCTGTGATTATTCCAAAAATCACTGCCTTAAAGACCTTCTGATGAGTCGCCGCTGATTTCATTGGCCCGGCCCTATTGCTTAGTGCCAAACAGGATATAAATAGGTTGGATTGGTTCAATTCTTTTCATTTTTGTTGCCAACCCCAGTTTAAAACGACATTACTGGATTGATGGAATCAGTGGATGAACTTATACCGACGCGGACGACCTTGCTCGAGCGTTTGAAAGACTGGCGCGATGCGTCCAGTTGGCAGCAATTCTTTGACACCTATTGGAAATTGATTTACGGAGTGGCTGTCAAAAGCGGGTTGAGTAAAGTCGAGGCGCAGGATGTGGTGCAGGAAACCATGATCTCGGTCGCCAAAAATATTCCCAACTTCAAGTATGACCGGGCCGTCGGCTCTTTTAAAGTTTGGCTTCTGAACATGACTCGTTGGCGAATTACTGACCAATTCCGCAAGCGCCAATCCCGCGCCA
>Ga0206869_1182_pt1 | contig 10374 bp, 9 predicted proteins | sample Alteio_BWOrgCont_35_FD_152618 | JGI IMG/M metagenome (GOLD analysis project Ga0206869, IMG submission 152618) | Enriched cells from forest soil in Barre Woods Harvard Forest LTER site, Petersham, Massachusetts, United States -... | ecosystem: Environmental > Terrestrial > Soil > Temperate forest > O... | reverse complement strand
GGGGCGCGCCGGCGCAAGCTTTTCGAGCCATTCCTCGATATCGGCAATCAGGCCGTCTTCGTGGTCATTCACATAGATGGCTGCGGTAATATGCATAGCCGAAACAAAGCAAAATCCGTCGCGTAGACCGCTTCGTTTCTTCGTATTAAAGAACAAATATTCCGTGTGGGTCTTCACGATTCCAGTTGTGCTTTTCATCACAAGTTCCTTTACGCTGCCGGCGAAGATATCATGGTACTAACATGCCTCGATCTGAAGACAGCACGCATCTTTCTCCAGAAGACAAGTATTATGATGCAATCGATCGAGTCGCAAATGGCGACCTGACCGGCGCTGTCACTGCTTTCCGCTCGTGCCTCGCCGATGATCCCTCGATGCTCGACGCGATGCACGGATTGATTCGGGCACAGCAGGATGCCGGCGAACTGGATGAAGCGATCGGCGTGGCCCAGCGCCTTGCTGAGTTAGACCCGGAGGATGTGCTCGCTCATACCAGCCTGTCCATCCTGTATCAGCATAAGGGAATGGTTCCCGAAGCAGAGGCGGAAGCACTGAAGGCGAAATTGCTTGGATGGAAACATCAGCTTCGCCAGCAGGAACAGAATCCGGGCACAGTATGAATCGCGCACTTAGCGGCAGCCCAGCGCCACTGCTTCGCCGCATGTATGCGACACTCGCCAACGTATATGGGCCACAGCGTTGGTGGCCTGCGCAGACGCCCCTGGAAGTCATTGTGGGCGCATATCTCACGCAGAATACATCATGGCGCGCAGTCGAAAAGTCGATTGAAAATCTGAAGGCGCACCATGTTCTCAACCTGAACGGTCTCCGCGATATTTCCGAAGAAGAGTTGCGCGTCCTGATTCAGCCCTCGGGCTTCATGCAGCGGAAAGCTGCGGCTATCAAGGCGTTCATCGCATTCCTGGATCGAGAATATGCCGGCTCCCTTGTTGCGCTGGGAGCACAGGAGACCGGCGCAATACGCGAACAATTGCTGGCTCTTCCAGGCATTGGCCCGGAAACGGCCGACGCGATTCTTCTCTATGCTCTCGAGCATCCGGTCATGGTGGTCGATGAATATCTACGCAGGCTGACAGTGCGCCATGATCTCATCCATGAAAAGGCGCGCTACATCGAAGTCCAGCAACTCGCACTCCATGCTTTTGCAGACGATGACATGGCCACGCGCGTCCAGCACTACAACGAGTTTCACGCTCTCGTAGTGGAACTCGGCAAACGGCATTGCAGGCGCGAGCCTCAATGTGAGGGTTGCCCGCTTTCAGAGGCAGCGTATCACCCGCCATTCGGAGGCCACAGCGCATCTAAGCGACCGGCGATAGCGGCAGCCAAAAGGTGAACACGGCCCCTTTGCCTGGTTCGCTTCTTACCTCAATGCCGCCGCCATGCGCTGTAAGAATCGCTTTCGCAATGGCTAGTCCCATACCGCTTCCGTCAACACGATCGCGTTGATTGCTGCCCCGAAAAAACTTGTCGAAGATGAAGGGCTGCTCTGACGGCTCGATGCCCATGCCGTGATCGGCAATATGGACCAACAAACGCTCCTTGACTGTCTCGGCAGTAATTTCCAGAGGCGTTTTCGCGGGCGAATATTTGATCGCGTTCTCAATCAGATGCCGCAGCACACGCCGCACGAGTTCGTAATCCATCGGAACTACCGGGAGCCCTGCCGGAATATGCATCTCAAGAATCCGACCGCGAAGACGTGCATGCTGTTCCTGCAAGACTATTTCGATTAATTCCCGTACGTCATGAAGCTGGGGACGCACCTGCAATCCTGCCGAATCCAGTTGCGCCATCTCCACAGCTTCCCCAATTAAACGGTCAAGACGGAGGCTTTCTTCATCGACCACGGCGTACATCTCATTCCGCTCTGCCTCCGAAAGTGCCGGGTGACCGATCAAACTCGTTGCGGCCGCCCGAATGGCCGTCAACGGCGTTCGCAATTCATGAGTGACAGAGTCGAGCAAGGCACTGCGCAGCCTTTCCCCTTCACGGGTCGCTTCCATGTGGCTTGATCGTTCAAGGGCTGCGGCTCGCTCCAATGCGATGGCAACCAGGCCACCGATCGCCTCGTACATCCCTTCCGAGTACCCACCTTCCATCATGGCGAGCGCGCCGCCGCACTGCATGCCGAGCATCAAAGGGATGACATATCCGTCCTTTGTTTTGCGAATACCCGACTCGCCGCTTTGCGCAATCTGTTTTAATTCGACGACGGGAAGAAGATCGCTCTCCGGGTCGGAATAGTAGGCTGCATCCTGTTCGCGTACATATAGCGCCACGGCACGTAAGTTGAAAACAGTCGCTGCGATAGAAGGCGTAGCCCGGGCCAGACCTTTCAAGTCTTCGTGGAGAAGAAGCCTTTGGCTGAACTCGTATAAGCGCTCCACCTCGCGGCGCCGCTGTTCAGAGATTTCTCGCTGCCGCCGCTCACCTTCCGAAAGCTGGCTGACCAATACGCTTGTACCTAGAAATACAGAAAGGGTGATCCAATTCTGTGGATCGGCAATGGTGAGCGTCCCGACTGGCGGCAGGAAAAAGAAGTTGTAAAGTATCGTACACAGGAGAGACAGATACACTGCGTGCGCCAGCCGCCACCGGGTTGCTACAAGCAACACCAGAACCAAAAGGCTCAAAGCTACAGTAGTGACGTTGACATGGACAACCAGCCGAAATAACAGCACAAGCGCACAAACAAGGGCCGTAGAAAGCGTGTAGCGAAAAATAGTTCTCTTTACTTGTCTGTTGTGCTTTTGCATCTCAAGCGCGATGATACTGTATCGAAGTATGGCTGAACGAGTCCTAGTAGTCGACGATGAGATGCAGATTACGCGCGTATTGCGCACTGCCCTGTCCGCACAGGGTTATGATGTGCGCACTGCGAACGAACCGGAAGAAGCGCTCCGCCTGGTGCAGGACTGGATGCCCGATCTGATCATCACTGACCTGATGATGCCCGGAATGACTGGAATTGAGTTATCTCGTGCGATCCGCACCAAGAGCGATGTACCGATCCTTGTGCTCTCTGTACGCGACCAGGAGCGCACGAAGATTGAAGCACTCGACGCAGGTGCCGACGATTACGTCACGAAACCCTTCAGCACGCAGGAATTGCTTGCGCGCGTCCGGGCACACTTGCGACGCGCTCCGGACCGGAATACTGATGTCGCGATCGAAGTAGGCGATTTTGTTGTCGATACGGCAGCGCATAGTGTAACAGTGAGTGGACGAGCAGTTCATCTCACGCCCAAAGAATTCGACCTTCTGCTTCACTTCGCACGCAATGCCGGTAAGGTCATTACTCATCGCGCTCTGCTTACGTCGGTCTGGGGAGCGCAATCCGCGCAACAGCCTGAATATCTGCGCGTATTTGTAGGCCAGCTACGAAAAAAACTCCAGGGCGATTCCGCCAAGGAATATATTCAGACAGAACCGTGGGTTGGTTACCGCTTTCTTCCCGACGGTACCGAATAACCTGCATAGAACAGCCCTTACGACTTCCTTATAAATCCCTTACGCCCGACTTAGCGTGCAAACCATTTACTAACTATAGGCTCGCATTTCTGCGGACCCGCCAATAGTTGGCATTTGGAAAGGTGCGTTATGTGGGACCTTTTGATGTTGCTGTTTACTCTTGTTTTCTTCGCCGTGGCGTTGCTGTATGTACGCGCATGCGAGCGCTTGAGGTAGCCGGCCTATGAGCATTCTTACGGTAATCGTGCTCGCTGTCACCGTCCTGATGATGGCCTACCTTGTTGCAACTCTGCTCTTCCCGGAGAAATTCTGAAATGACAGCCAACGGATGGCTCCAGTTTTTTATCTTTATTGGGCTGCTGCTTGCCCTGATGCGCCCGCTCGGCTTGTATATGGCGCGAGTGCTTGAGGGCGAGCGCACTTTTCTCAGTCCACTGCTAAGGCCCGTCGAGCGATTGATCTATCGAGTATGCGGCATTCGCAGCGATGAAGAGATGACCTGGCGCGGATACACTGTCGCATTATTGCTGTTCAGCTTTGTTTCGATGATTCTGACTTACGTCATCGAGCGGGTACAGCATTTCCTGCCGTGGAATCCCCAGCATCTCGCCGGCGTCGCTCCTGACCTGGCCTGGAATACGGCTGCATCTTTCACGACGAACACGAACTGGCAGTCCTATACGCCAGAGACCACCATGAGCTACTTCACGCAGATGGTGGGTCTTGCGTACCACAACTTTCTGAGCGCAGCCATCGGCATCGCTGTCGCCGTCGCGCTGGTGCGCGGTATCTCGCGCAAAGAATCAAAGACGATCGGCAACTTCTGGGTAGACGCAACGCGTTCGGTGCTCTATATCCTTCTGCCCATCTGTCTTATTTACGCTGGTGTGCTGGTTGAGCAGGGTGTTGTCCAAAATCTGAAACCTTACACCACTGTCGCAACACTTGAGCAGCCGAACCAGACACAGACCATCGGTCAAGGACCGGTCGCATCGCAGGAAGCCATCAAGATGCTCGGCACGAACGGCGGCGGCTTTTTCAATGCAAACAGCGCACACCCGTTTGAAAATCCAACGCCGTTCACGAATTTTCTTGAGATGTTCTCGATCTTCATCATCCCGGCCGGGCTCACGGTAACGCTGGGCAAAATGTCTGGATCTCCCGGCCACGGATGGGCTGTATTCGCCTGCATGGCCGTGCTCTTCATCGCAGGCTTCACTACCGTCTATTGGGCGGAGTCGCAACCGCATCCCCTGCTGCACGGTGTCGACCAGCACGTCAGCATGTTGCAGTCGGGCGGCAACATGGAAGGCAAGGAAGTACGCTTCGGCATCTCGCAGTCTTCTCTCTTTGCCACCGTTACAACGGACGCCAGTTGCGGAGCTGTCAACTCTATGCACGACTCCTTCACTCCAATCGGTGGCATGGTCGTGCTTGCCAACATCATGCTGGGAGAAATCGTCTTTGGCGGAGTAGGGGCCGGCCTCTACGGCATGCTGATCTATGTTGTACTCGCGGTCTTTATCGCGGGGCTGATGGTCGGACGCACACCGGAGTATCTCGGTAAAAAGATCGAGTCCTATGACGTGAAGATGGCGATGCTTTACGTGCTCATCTTCCCGCTCATCATTCTTGGACTCACTGCCATCTCTGTTCTATCGCCGCAGATGGGTTTGAGCAGTTTGAATAACGGTGGTCCGCACGGGTTAAGTGAGATTCTCTACGCCTTCACCTCTGGCGCGGGAAATAACGGCTCGGCATTCATGGGGCTCAACGCGAATACGCACTGGTACAACCTCAGCCTCGGCTTCACCATGCTCATTGGCCGTTTTCTCATGATGATCCCGATGCTGGCATTGGCCGGCAACCTTGCACAGAAGAAGAGTATTCCGCCGTCACCCGACACGTTTCCGGTCAACACAGGACTCTTCACGGTCTTACTGTCTGGCGTGATCCTCATCGTTGGCGCTCTTACGTTTTTCCCGGTATTGAGCCTCGGTCCGATTCTCGAGCACCTGTTGCTGCACGCAGGGCAACTCTTTTAGCGCAGCGGAGAAAGCAATGGCAGATAAACAAAGTCTCTGGAATCCAGTTATTCTGCGTCAGGCGTTTACTGGCGCATTTACGAAACTCAACCCGCGCGTGATGGTGAAAAACCCTGTTATGTTCGTTGTCGAAGTCGGCAGCGTACTTACAAGTGCATTGCTGATTCAGGATGTCATCCAGCATCGCCCGGGTTTCGCATTCGATTTGCAGATTACTCTGTGGCTCTGGTTCACCGTTCTATTCGCCAATTTCGCAGAAGCGATGGCGGAAGGTCGCGGCAAAGCACAGGCTGACACGCTGCGCAAAGCCAAGGGCGAGACGATGGCCTACCGCTATCGCAAAGATGGTAGTCTGGAGGCCATTTCCAGCTCTCAGCTTCGCGTCGACGACGTCATCAAGGTTGAAGCCGGCCAGTTCATCGCTGGCGATGGAGAAGTGATCGAAGGTGTTGCTTCGGTCGACGAATCGGCTATTACCGGTGAATCCGCACCAGTCATTCGCGAAGCGGGTGGCGACCGGTCTGCTGTTACGGGCGGCACGCGTGTCTTGTCTGACTGGATCAGGATTCGCATTACTTCGAATCCCGGCGAGACCTTTCTCGACCGTATGATTGCGCTCGTTGAGGGAGCAGAGCGGCAGAAGACCCCCAATGAAATTGCACTTAGCATTCTTCTTTCGGGCCTTACGATTGTCTTTCTGTTAGCCGTCGCTACACTGCAACCGTTCGCGATCTATTCACACGCTCCGCAGACGATCTTCGTGCTGGTTTCGCTTCTCGTCTGTCTCATTCCCACAACCATCGGTGGCCTTCTCTCGGCGATCGGCATCGCAGGTATGGATCGACTCGTGCAATACAACGTCCTTGCCATGTCGGGCCGTGCGGTTGAAGCAGCGGGCGACGTCAATACGCTGCTTCTCGATAAGACAGGCACGATCACGCTCGGCAATCGCCAGGCAACCGAATTCCTTCCTGCGCCAGGCATCAGCACGGAGCGCCTAGCCGACGCGGCTCAACTCGCCTCGTTGTCAGATGAAACACCAGAGGGCCGCTCGATCGTTGTGCTCGCGAAGGAAAAATACAATCTGCGCGGGCGCGATCTGACGGGCATGCAGGCTGAGTTCGTTCCGTTCAGTGCCCAGACCCGCATGTCAGGCGTGGATCTGCCTGGGACACTGATTCGCAAAGGCTCCGCTGACGCCATCGCTCGCTTTCTGGAGCAGCAAGGCTCAAGCATGCCTCGCAAGGTGACGGACAAAGTAGAAGAGATCGCCCGCCTTGGCGGCACTCCCCTCGTCGTTTCAGAGAACAGCACGGCATTGGGTGTCGTTTATTTGAAGGACATCGTCAAAGGCGGCCTCAAAGATCGACTCGCTCGTCTGCGCGCGATGGGCATTCGCACGATCATGATCACGGGTGACAATCCGCTTACGGCAGCTGTGATCGCACGCGAGGCTGGCGTCGATGATTTTCTTGCGGAAGCAAAACCAAAAGACAAGATGGACCTGATCAAGCGTGAGCAGGGCAAAGGAAAGCTCGTCGCCATGACAGGAGATGGCACGAACGACGCACCGGCGCTGGCTCAGGCCGATGTAGGCGTGGCGATGAACTCCGGCACGCAGGCTGCCAAAGAAGCGGGTAACATGGTCGATCTCGACTCGAATCCCACGAAGCTGATCGAGATCGTCGAGATTGGCAAGCAATTGCTCATGACGCGTGGAGCGCTCACGACATTCTCCATTGCAAATGACGTGGCAAAATACTTCGCCATTATCCCTGCGATGTTCGCTGGTGTCTTCCCGGTGCTGAATGCGCTGAACGTCATGCACTTGAAGACGCCGCATTCCGCCATTTTGTCGGCTGTGATCTTCAATGCCATCATCATCATCGCGCTCGTTCCGTTGGCATTGCGCGGTGTAAAGTATCAGCCGAAATCCGCGCAGGCATTGCTCCGGCGCAATCTAATCATCTATGGCGTCGGGGGCATCATCGTTCCCTTCGTAGGCATTAAGCTCATCGACCTGGTACTGAACGGACTGCACCTGATCTAAGGAACATCCATGCAAAAAGCATTGAACATCTCGATTCGCTTTACTCTGCTAACGACTTTGCTCTTAGGCGTCGGCTACCCCCTGGCAGTCACTGCATTCGCACACCTGGTGCTGCGAGATAAAGCCGATGGACAACTCATTTACAAGAATGGTCAGCTGATTGGTTCAAAGATCATTGGACAGAGCTTTACCAGCGACAAATACTTCCACAGTCGGCCATCTGCTGCAGGAAACGGCTATGATGCGACTTCCTCTGGCGGCTCAAATTTCGCGGCGTCCAACCAGAAGCTTGTTACACGCATTCAGGGGGATGTAGCGAAATACCAGCAGGATGGCCAGGGCCAGCCTGTGCCGATCGACCTGGTCACCGCTTCCGGCTCCGGACTTGATCCGGACATTTCGCCGGCTGCGGCTCTCTTCCAGGTCAAGCATATCGCTGAGGTGCGCAATCTCTCCGAGAGCGAGGTACGCAATCTCGTCACTACACACATTGAGACTCGTCAATTTGGTGTGCTCGGCGAGCCTCGTGTGAACGTACTTGCACTGAACCTGGCGCTCGATCAACTGCAAAAATAGGGCTGAGCAGACACGCTTCTATGAGGGTGTCTGCTCAATCACCTCACCCAGCGAGGATGCTGCAAGGCGCAGCTCTTCATCCTTCGTCAGACAATCCGGGCACAGCCGCAGCCATTCCCCACGTGCGTCGGTGACTATGCCGCGTTCAGGCAGGCTTGCGGAGACATCAACCGCATTGCCAAGCTGCACGGCGAGAAACGCGCCATGATCTTCATCCGCACCGCTCGCCGCAACACCCGCTTCAGCTAGATACCGCTTCAGTCGCGCCAATCTATCCATTCCGTATGCGCGAGTTCTTTCGACTCCTAGAGCAAGCGCGAACTTCTGACCGCTTCGAGCCTGATAGTAGGTCAGCACCGGGGGCGTCCCTTCGAGAAAGGCGTCGCCGCCCGCACGCAGTATGGGCGGATCAGGGCGTTGGTAGCCGAAGGTGTTCTCTCGCGCAAACCATCCCGTATCCAAGGGACGCAGGCCGCTCACCAGCACCTCAGGGGATACATATAGAAAACATGCCCCGGGTCCACCGCGCAAATACTTATAGCTGCCGCCAATCATGAAATCGGCTCGCATTGCGGCGGCATCGACGGGGATCACACCGATTGCGTGATACGAATCCACTAGTAACCTGGCTCCAATCGTATGACAGGCATCCGCCAGCGATGCGAGATTGTGCACGACCTGGGCGGTCATGAACATGACCTGTGAGATTACGACCAGGTCAATGCCCGGCTGCAAATGCTTCTGCATTCCAGCCACGCTAAAACAGCCTTCAGCATCTGGCTCGACCCATTGCACCTCAATCCGGCCGAGGGAGGCATATTGCTTCAGGATCAAGTCGACGGAATCAAATTCGCCACGCGTGCTTAGAACGCGCGGCTTACCAGGTATGGCATTCAATACTGTCCGCAGGCCTTGTCCGGCTGACGTCTTCGGCACGACACAGTCGGTTCGAGGTGATCCGATCAGAGCGGCGATGCGTCGGCGAAATTCCTCTTGTTCGGCGAGCCACTCGTCCCACGCATCGCCCAGCTTTGTCTCCCAAAGGGCAATGCCCTCAAGAACATCATCGGCCATTTGATCCAGTGGCCTGCCGAGCGAATGGTTTGCAAGATAAATGCGATCGCTCGCCAGCACGCGAGAAAAAAGCGGCACAATATGCCTCTGCACGGCTTCTTCGCTTAGCGGGCCTGGGCCAAGATTCCGAACAGCCTCTTGAATCGAGCACGTCATCGCTGTTTCAAGCCTGTACGGACAGCAAACAGCTCCGGGAAAAATGTCAGATTCAGGGCCTGTTTCAAGAAGCCCACTCCGGAAGACCCGCCAGTGCCCGGACGAAATCCTATGATGCGCTCGACCGTCTTCATATGCCGAAAGCGCCAGAGTTGAAAATACTCTTCGACGTCAACCAGCTTTTCGCACATTTCGTACGCGTCCCAGTACTCGCGAGGCCGTTCATAGATCTGCCGCAGCACTTCGACCAGCTCTTCATTCTTTTCATAGGGCTCAGACCAGTCACGTTCGGTGCACGCCTCAGGTATTCGAAGTCCGCGCCGCTTCAAATGTCGAAGAAATTCGTCATAGAGGCTGGGCGCTTCGAGAGCCGCTTGCAATTCTTCATAGATAACTGGAAAGTCGGCGAAGACCTTCAATGCATCCCTGTTTTTGTTTCCCAGCAAGAACTCTAGTTTGCGGTATTGATACGACTGGAAACCGGAAGCGTGGCCGAGGACACCGCGGAACTCCATATATTCTGACGGTGTGAGCGTCTCCAGGACCGCCCATTGATCGAAAAGCTGCATCTGTATCAGCTTGGCTCGGGACAGAATTTTAAAGCACGGATCGAGCTGGTCTTGCTGCACGTGGCGAATCGCAGCACTCAATTCGTGAATCAGCTGCTTGATCCAAAGCTCCGAGACCTGGTGCTGAATGATAAACAGCATCTCATCGTGGTGGGGCGGGCTAGATAATGGACGCTGCTGCGACAGCAAACCATCCAGACACAGATAGCCTGCGTAGCTCATCCGGTCATGGAAGTCGGTAAAGATACCTGCTTCCAGTGGTCTCTGGTTCTTTTCTGGCGACGACATCACTGGAGATTATAGGAGAAGACGAAAAAAGAAAGCCTGGTAGCACATGTCCACCAGGCCAGGGAGGCATACAGCCCTAAGAAAACTGATAAGGATGCCCGCCTTGCGCAAGGTTTGTCAA
>Ga0206869_1180_pt1 | contig 10587 bp, 10 predicted proteins | sample Alteio_BWOrgCont_35_FD_152618 | JGI IMG/M metagenome (GOLD analysis project Ga0206869, IMG submission 152618) | Enriched cells from forest soil in Barre Woods Harvard Forest LTER site, Petersham, Massachusetts, United States -... | ecosystem: Environmental > Terrestrial > Soil > Temperate forest >... | reverse complement strand
ATTTTCCGACTGACGGGAAATGCTCACAGGAGAAGTTATGAAACTTAATGGTAGCAAGCTTTCGTTGGCAGCCTTGGCGATCGTGTTGGTGGCCGGAATTGCGATGGCACAGGGCCCGCGCGGTCCGCATGGCGGTGATTTCTTCGGAGGGCCGTTGGGCTTCTTCGCTGATGTTCTGGATCTGACCGACGCTCAACAGGCCCAGATCAAACAGATTATCGCCAAAGAGAAGCCGCTGATGGAGCCTCTACATAAACAGGAAATGCAAAGCCATGAGCAAATGATCCAACTCATCCAGAGTGGCTCGTTTGATCAGGCGAAGGCGCAGGCCATCGCGACCCAGGAAGCGCAAATCCACGCGCAACTTGAGGTGCAGCATGCGCAGGCTGCCTCCGAGGCTTACCAGGTGCTCACCGCCGACCAGAAAACAAAACTGGCCCAGTTGATCGCAAAGCGGCAGCAGCGGATGGAGCAACATATGCAGGAGCAAGGAGCCCACTCGGAAGACGCGCCTAATCAGTAATCTCAACTGACGGGCGGCGGGGGAGGGACCGAGGGGGTTCCCTCCCCGCTGTGGGGTAATTCGGCCGGAAAAAGAAAGGCGGGTAAAACAGTGGCTTCTATCGCTATCCCAACTGATTTTGTAGACGCTCTCGCCGCTGAAATCGCAGTGAGCGTCGAGCAAGCCGTCGAATGCTGGATGTCACAGATCGAACAAGCGGTGACTGATCCCCAGCTGACGTCGCTGGGTCGCCTCTATGCGGTATACGACATTTTAGACGATTACAAACGAACGACCGGTAAATCGCAACTGAGCGGCCGTGCTTCGCTCCAGAAGATGTGTTAAGCAAATTGGCGGTCTTGTGAAAGCCTTGACCTCATGAATATTGATCTGGTTTATTCCTATCTGATCGACTCCACCTGGTTCTTTCTCGGGAGCTGGGTGGTGTTGCTGCTGACGGCCGGGTTAATCGCATTTATCCCGTTCGGCCGCGGCCACGCATCCGATCGGTAATGCGGCGAAAGTGAAGCTTGGGCTGTTAGAATCTCATCTAACCACCCGATGCTGCCGAAAAGCCTGCGTCCACTGATTCCCTATTTCAAGAAGTACCGCCTCAATTATTTGGTGGGAACGGTTTGTGTTTTCCTCACCAACGGAATCTGGATTCTTTTCGCCCTGATACTCGAGCGGGCCGTCGATGACCTTCTGCATCTGGGCGTGAATCGGCACAAGCTGGCCACTTACGCGATGCTTCTGTTGGCGGTCGCTGCAGGTAAGGGTATCTTCCAGTTTCTTACCCGGTGGATCGTCATCGGCGTCTCTCGCGAGATTGAGTTCGACCTGCGCAACGACCTCTTCCGGCATCTTGAAGGCCTCTCCTACTCTTATTATCAGCGCACGCGCACTGGCGATATTATGGCTCGCGCCACGAACGATCTGAACGCCGTCCGCATGCTGTTGGGGCCGGCGATCATGTATTCGGCAAACACGATTGTGTTTACCGCCGGCGCCTTGGCGTTCATGCTTTCGATCAGCCCGAAATTGACTCTCTACGCATTCTTGCCTCTGCCAATAGTCAGCATCACCATTCAGCACTTTGGCCGGAAGATTCACGAACGCTTCGAAAGAATCCAGGCAATGTTTTCCGATATCTCGGCGCGAACCCAGGAAAATTTTTCGGGTGCTCGGGTCATTCGCGCTTATGTGCAGGAGGAAGCGGAAATTGCGGCGTTCGAAACCGCCAATCAGGAATACATTAAGCGCAGTCTGAAGCTGGTGCGCTTGATGGGTATGCTGTGGCCCACCCTTGAGACCATGCTTGGACTCGCCATTGTGCTTGTGCTTTGGTTGGGCGGCCGCGAGGTGATTTCAGGACGGATCACGGTTGGCGGCTTCGTCGCCTTCAATACTTACATGGTGCAACTTACATGGCCGATCATCGCTTTGGGTTGGGTGATTAATATTTTCCAGCGCGGAACCGCGTCGATGGGGCGCATCAATCAGATCTTGGTTGAAAAGCCAGAGATAGAGGATAGTGAGGAAGTCAGAAGCAGGATGAGCGAATCGCGTAATCCCGCACAGATTCGCGGGGAGATCGAGTTCCGGCATTTGAACTTCTCGTACAACGGCACGCCGGTTTTGCATGATATTGACCTCCGTATTCCGGCAGGTACCAGCCTGGCGATTGTGGGGCCGACGGGATCGGGCAAAACCACGCTGGTCGACTTGATCCCGCGTATTTACGATGCTGAGCCGGGCGCTGTGTTCATCGACGGTATTCCGATTCGCGAGTATCCTATCGCGACTCTTCGGAGCAATCTCGGCTTTGTGCCGCAGGAAACTTTCCTGTTCAGCGAAACCGTTCGCGAAAATATTGCATTTGGAAAAGAAGACGCCACTGACGAAGACGTACGGTCAGCGGCGCGGGCGGCTAGCATTGCAGACGAGATCGAAGGATTTCCCGAACAGTATCGAACGCTTGTGGGTGAGCGCGGCATTACTCTATCGGGCGGTCAGAAGCAGCGTACTGCTATTGCGCGGGCGATCATTCGGAATCCGCGCATTCTGATTCTCGACGATGCGCTCTCCAGCGTCGACACACAGACGGAAGATAAGATTCTCAATCATCTGCGCGAGATCATGCGTGGCCGCACCACGATTTTCATTTCTCATCGAGTTTCCACGGTGCGTAATGCCGACCGCATCGCCGTTCTGCACGCTGGACGGATCGTAGAATTGGGAACACACGACGAATTGGTGGCGAAGGACGGCTACTATACCGATCTTTATAACAAGCAATTACTGGAAGAAGAGTTGGCGGAGGTTTAGGAATTCCAGTGGCAGGTGCCGGCTCTGGGCCTCGGTCTTCCCACTATGAAGCGCATCGTTGTCGCCGAACTGCTCGATACCGTTCCCGCCACGCCTGCTCAGATCACGGTTGCACTCGCCGATCTGCGCACTATTAATCGATGGTTCGGGGGCGTTGGCGCTACACAATCGATGATCGTGCAGGTCGCGGAGAAACTTGGCGCAAGTTCGCTGTCCCTATTGGAAGTGGCGGCTGGCGCGGGATACGTCCCTCAAGCGGTCAGCAAATCCCTGCGAGCGCGGGGAATCAGGCTTGAGGTTACGCTACTGGATCGCGCTCATGCTCACCTAAAAAACAGTAACGGAAATGGAACGTCGGCGGTGGCTGGAGACGCTTTGGCGCTTCCCTTTGCCGACGGCAGCGTTGATCTGGTCAGTTGCTGTCTGTTCACTCATCATTTGGAACCAGAAGAGGTAGTGCACTTCGTCAACGAAGGCTTGCGGGTGTGCCGCGCCGCCGTGATTATCAACGATCTAATCCGTGATCCGATTCACCTGGCCCTGGCTTATGCCAGTCTGCCGCTTTATCGCAGTCGCTTCACCTATCACGATGCACCCGCCTCGGTGCGACGTGCGTACACGATGGCGCAGATGCGAGCGATGTTGCAACAGAGCAAAGCTGCAAAGGTACAAATCGACCGTTGTCCTTTTTTCCGAATGGCAGCGATCGCTTGGAAAAGATAGAGCGATGTACGACGTAATTGTGGTGGGCGGCGGGCCAGCGGGAACATCTGCAGCCATCACCTGCGCCCGCAATGGCGCTCGCGTGTTGTTGCTCGAGCGCGGGCGGCTTCCACGGCAAAGAGTGTGCGGCGAATTCGTCTCCGCCGAATCGCTTGCGCTTCTCGCCGATTTGCTCTCCGAACAATATTCGCGCCTGGCTTCGGAGGCGGTTCGTATCGCTCACGCTCGCGTTTTCCTCGATGGCCGGATGATTCAGACTCCGGTAGATCCTGCCGCAACCAGCATCGCGCGCATCGACCTCGACGCTGCTCTCTGGGATTCGGCGGAACAATGTGGGATTGATTGCCGGCAGCAAGTCGTCGTGGAAAGTATCTCTGGTGCTGGTCCGTTTCTTGTCGAAACATCGGCAGGGCAGTTTGGAAGTCGCGCCCTGATTAACGCTTCTGGACGGTGGTCAAAGCTGAATCCGGCGGCTCCTGTTCCAGCCGTAAAGTGGCTTGGCCTCAAAGGACATTTCTCCGAACCGCTTTCCCCGGCTTCTGTGGATCTTTATTTCTTTGAAGGCGGCTACTGCGGAGTGCAATCAGTGGATCTGAGAGATGGGGTTCGATCTTCCGGGAGAATCAACGTCTGCGCGATGGTGCGCGCGGATGTCGCCAGCACGCTGCCCCAAGTCTTCGGTCGCTATCCTGCGTTGCAAGAAAGAAGCCGCGCATGGAAACCACTTAGCGAAGCGGTAAGCACGTCACCGCTGGTCTTTCACCAGCCGCAGCCAGAACGAAATGGAATTCTGATGGCCGGAGATGCGGCCGCTTTCGTCGACCCATTTGTCGGCGACGGTATTTCGCTGGCTTTACGCAGCGGCGCGCTGGCCGGAGAATCTTTAATCCCGTTTCTTCTTGGCAAGAGTTCGTTGACCCAAGCGGTACACAATTATCGTTCGTCGTATCAGCGACGACTTCTGCCCGTGTTCCGGACATCGTCGAAAATCCGATGGATGCTGACTTTGCCACGAGCTCTGCGAACTCCGATCCTTGGTTTTTTGGAACGGACTCCCGCGATGACGCGATATCTGGTAAGCAGTACGAGATAGGGTGCGAACGGGCGAGACGCCCGTCCTTCCATTACCGAACTACGAGAACTTCGCGAATGTTGTCGCGGGTGAGAAAAAACTTGATCGATGCGAAGTCGCGGAACAAATTCTCGACATGACGGTTGTTGAAGACCCGCTGCAGGCGAAAGCTCTTGTCGATTGGAGTGTGAATCGCTCCGGTCGGGCCTTTACGCACATCTTTCCGAGCTACAACGTGCTGCATTTCGAGAATGTCGTTGCCCGCAATGTGATAGCGATAGCAGGGTGCGTCCGGTCCCGCTTCGCGAGTATGAAAGAACGCCAGCAACATGCCGCCGGGCTTGATCGTCGACCAAAGGCGTGCGACCACGGGCTTGACCAGGCTTTCGTGCATATAATCAGCCAAATTCCAGCACAGAACGATATCGAACTGAGCCGCCGGGTAAACCAGATTGTCGGCGAGAAAGCGTCTGCTATCCAGAACTGTCTGACCTTGTTCGTCTTTGGTGATCAGCGACGGTTCGGTCGAGGCATCGAGCAAGTCTTCGCTGTAGATCTTGTGTCCGCGCTCGGTCAGGTAGCGAATATTAGAGGCGGACGTGGAGCCGATATCGAGAACGCAGATCGGTTCCTGCGACTGCAGCGTCCGCGATACTTCGCCCAAGCCACTGGAGCGGCGTGTGAGCCGCTCTGTAGTCGACACCTGTCTGGTCCCAATTTCGGGGACTGTAGATGAACCACGAAAAAGTTTCATGAAGCTATGCGTAACGGAGGCCATGTCACATCCCGGCGTCCGGCTCAACAGAATCCCGCAATCTAAATATATCGCGGCGCACGTCGTTGAACCGGGGAAAATTCTACTGTTTAGTTACTGCAGTACTCGCCGCCGCGCTCTTCGCCTCGCCCTGAGCCTCAGGCTTGTTTGCGGTCGCCGAGTTTGCTGTAGTGGATTCTTTCTGGATCTCCACCTTGCCCTTGAAATAGGCGCCATCCTCGATAGCAATGCGCTGCGTAATAATGTCGCCCACGATGACAGCGGACTTTCGCAATTCCGCGCGATCGCTTGCCCGAATGTTGCCTTCCAACTTGCCCTGCACTATTACGCCTTTGGCGTTGACGTCAGCATGAACATGACCGTTCGGCCCAATTACCAGACTGTTGCCCTGGAGTTGGATGGTGCCCTCGACCTTGCCATCGACGTACAGGTCTTCGCTCCCGGAAAGCTCTCCCTTGATCACGACCGATTTGCCGATGTGGGCAAACTCTCCGGTCTTTGGCGTCTCCATACTGGCATTCTCCTTTGGAAGCACAACCGCGGCTACAAGCGGGAATAACGGATTCTAAACCATTTGAAGGATTCTGGGGGACAAGGTGCAAAATTGTGCAGAGGGTCAGAAGACATTTCGCTGGAATCGCTCAAATCACCTTATGCTGGCGGGCAAAGCCGATGTACAATGCCAGTCGGTTTGGAATTCAAAACAGAAGTGCGGTTCAAAGGAAGAGTGATTGAATGAAACGTTTCCTGGTGGTTCCAATATTTGCCGGCATTGCCTTATCGCTTGGCGCGTTTTTGTTGCCTGGTCATGTGCGAGCAGCTGATGAACAGAGAATCAACGGGTTTAAGGTTGTCGTTCCCGAATCCAGCGTTCCGCGCCCTGGCCACATACACACGAATTACTTTTTAGCAGTCCCGGATGTCCCCAACGACACGGGTGGGCCACCTCCGGGCACGGAGACGCCTGGGTCCGTCGCCTGTGTTTATGAATTGGTGAAAGGACCAAAAGGCTGCCCGATTGCAACCAGCACTACTGTCCCGACCGGTGGATGGGGAGCCATTGCGATCATCGACGCTGGCTACTACCCGACTGCCAAGTCGGATCTGGATGCATTTTCGAAGTACTTTGGCATCCCCCAAGCCGATTTCACGGTTGTTTACGCCAACGGCAAGCGACCTCCTACGTATGACGGCTGGCTGGTCGAAGAGGCGTTGGACATCGAGTGGGCCCACGCTATGGCGCCCAAAGCTAAGCTTTTCCTGGTCGAGTCCACGCTGTGCGACGCCGGCGCTTGCAATACGGATCCAACCTGGCAGGCGGTGAAGGTCGCGAGTGAGTTGGTGGCCAAGAACGGTGGCGGCGTGATCAGCATGAGCTGGGGCGACGGAGAGATCTCCAGCGAGAGAGACTTTAGTGGGTTTTTCACGACTCCAGGAGTTGTCTACTTCGCCGCGAGCGGCGATTCGGGAATAGGTGGTCTTATCTATCCTGCGGCCTTCAAGAACGTGGTCTCCGTCGGCGGAACACAATTTAACCGCGATTCCGACGGGAATTTCGTTAGCGAGACCTATGGCGGCGGCGGTGGCGGCATCAGCGAGTATGTGCCCATCCCGAGCTATCAAACCATCATCGAGAAAATTGTCGGAGAGAAGCGTGGGAATCCCGATGTTTCTTCGGACTTCTGCTGCACTGGCATCTATCTGCAGGGACAGTGGGGCGGCGTTGGCGGCACCAGTTGGTCTTCCCCGACATTTGCCGGAATCGTCAATGCGGCCGGGAGCAAGATGATGTCGACCCGTGACGAACTCACGGTAATTTATAAGGAGTACGGCAACAAGAAGGAATATAAGTCAGAATTCCACGACATCACGGAAGGCAGCTCTTACTGCACGGTGGGATGGAACTTCTGCGGGGGCGTCGGCTCTCCGCGCACCTACAAGGGAAAGTAGCTCGGATTGGTACGGAGTTGATTTTGTGCAGGCCCTGTCCAAAACGACAGGGCCTTTTTTAGCTCGTGCAGGCGACCTTCGCCAGCCCTGATACGGGCGAAGATCCCCGCGACTACATTGAAGACCCGATCAGATACAACGGCGTCACGCTGGGAATCGTCTAACTTAAGTGAGGCGCATGTGAGACGGATTCACTATAGGACGACGATGGCGGTGGCGGTAGGAATGCTTGTGATCCGCGCAGCAGCTCCGGCATTCTGTGCAGGCCAGGCTTCTGAATCTCCAATCGAACTGGTTCGCCGAACGGTGCAGAGGGAGATTGCTCCTGGGAATTCCAGCGCGAAAGCAATATATACCGATCGCAAGGAGACACAGCATCGTTCCCAGACTGAGCTGGTTGTCGAAACCAAACAAGGAACCGCGGAAATTCTAGTTAACCTAAACGGGAAAGCATTGTCACCTCAACAGCAGCAAACGGAAGACACTCGCCTGTCGGAGCTGGCGAACAATCCCGAGGCGCTGAGGAAAAAGCAGAAGTCGGACAGAGAAGACTCCGAGCGTACGACCCGAATTATGAAGGCCCTGCCAGATGCCTTTCTCTACGAGCCTGAGGGGACTGAGGTAGGGAGTCAAGAAATGGGACGGGCCGGTGCCCCGTTGGTGCGGCTAAAATTTCGTCCCAATCCCCAATACACTCCACCGAGCCACGTGGAAGAGGTTCTTACGACCATGCAGGGCTACATATTGATTGACGCGGAGCAGCATAGAGTCGCTAAAATCGACGGGACTCTGAGCAAAGATGTGGGCTTCGGTTGGGGAATTCTGGGGCGCCTGGATCGAGGCGGGCATTTCCTGGTGCAGCAGGCGGAGGTGATCAAAGGAGACTGGGAAATCACCCGCATGACCTTAACCTTCAAAGGTAAAGAGCTTTTGTTCAAGAGGATCAGTATCGAGTCGGATGAAGTCTTCAGTAATTTTCGCCCGGCGCCTGCAAACTTGACCTTTGCCCAGGGAGTGGAACTACTCAAGAAGCAGGAAGCGCAATTGGCGGAAAATCGGCAGCAGCCTGAGGGCGATAAGTCGAAATAGATTGCGCGGCGAATTTCCAGCAGCAATGTCGAAGAGAAACATTGCAAGCGATGTTTCTACGTGATGGTTTCCTTCCTGACGGTCAACTGCTCGATTAAATCTTCTCGAACGCTGTAGCCGCGGCCGGGTCTGTCGCGAACCTTGATCGTTCCCTGGGGTGTGACTTCGACTTCCGGCTCGATAATATCTTCCTTCCAGTATCGTTTAGAGGCCGAAACATCCCCGGGCAGGCGGAAATTGTGCAGCGTCGAAAGCGCAATATTGTGGGCTCGCCCTATTCCTGACTCAAGCATGCCCCCGCACCACACCGGGATGTTGCGCGATGCGCAGACGTCGTGAACACTCCGGGCTTCGGTAAACCCGCCGACTCGTCCGACTTTAATGTTGATGATCCGGCAGGCCTTCGTGTCCAGCGCCTTAGCAGCGTCGCGCGCGTGATGGATGGATTCGTCCAGGCAAATCGCGGTCCGCAACTCCTTCTGCAGTCGCGAGTGATAGTAGATGTCATCGTGCCACAACGGCTGTTCGATCATCAGCAAGTTAAACTGGTCGAACTTGCGGAGGTGCTCGAGATCGTCCAAGGTGTACGCTGAGTTTGCATCACAGCTGAGTACGATTTCTGGCCAACGCGATCGGATGCGCTCCAGCACATTCACATCCCATCCCGGCTTCACTTTTATTTTGATGCGGCGGTATCCGGCGGCAACTTCGGTTTGAATCTTCTCGATAAGTTGCTCGAGCGAATCCTGAATTCCAATGGAGACGCCGCACGAGATTTCTTGCAGCGTCCCCCCTAAAAGTTTCCACAAAGGCGTCTGTTTCTCCTGCGCCTCCGCGTCCCAAAGCGCATTCTCGACAGCTGCCTTGGCCATGTCGTGTCCACGTACTCTCGCCATCAGAGGCACGCACTCTCGAGCCTGCGAGAGCGCCCGACCCAATACGGCAGGGGCGAGATAATGTTTGATGGTGGGCCAAGCGCTTTCCGTCCACTCGCTGTTATAGAACGGGTCTTCACCAGCCACGCACTCCCCCCAACCATCAATGCCATCGCAGTGGACGGTCAGCAAAAGAATACGGCGGCTGAAAGTGCGTTTGAAGCTGGTCTCGAAAAAATGCACCAGTGGCATCTGGATTTCACGGAGGGTGACGGCTTCAATTTTCATATTGTCGACATTCATTCACCGAAATGAAAGCCAATTCTCCCGGTAATTCAACAGCCACCCAGCAGACAATCCTACTGTCCCGCGCCCGCTTTTTGTATGAAGTTCGCCTCGTCATTTTTCATTTTCTTCAGAGATTCGGTGTCCAGATAAACCATGTGCCCGGATTCGTAGGTCGCGAACGAAATGTTTTGGCGATATTTGCCTCCGAGGTCAAGGTGGTCCATGGCGTAGTTCGCGGCAAAGTATGGAGTGGCCAGATCGTAATAGCCCTCCATTACGAATACTTTCAGATAGGGATTCTTGACCATTGCCTCGCGCAGCGCGGTCGCGGTGTCGGGAAAACCGTTGGCGGCCGATCCCCAATCCCAGTGCTCTTCGAAACCTGCGGCTTGAGCAAACACTTGGTATGGCATGTCGGATTGGTAATTCAATTCCGTGCGCACGTAGTTGTTGAAGACCGAGGTATATGGTGGAACAATCGCGGACTCGCTAGGATCGTAGTCTGCGGTGTCCAGCAGCCCATCCGGATCTGTCCCCGTGAAACGGCCATCCAGCCGTCCAACGCGTAGTTTCTGGTCCAGCAGAAGATTGTGGGTGAACTTGCCAACGTCGACGCGCAGATTGGCGTCGTCAATGAGTTGTTTGCTCAATCCCGTGTAGCGTGCCATCTGGTCAATCATTTTCTGCCGCTCGTCGGGCGTGAGCGCGTCGCCTTTTGCCAACCCCCACGCATATTCCGTGGAAGCCCATTGCTCCGATTCCTGCCGCGCCTTGCCTATGTCCGCGCTCAATTCTGACGCCAGTTTATGGTGGTAATTGGCGATCATGGTGAACGAAGGAATCAACAGGACGTAAGGCAGATCGTTGGTTTTGGTGTCCTGCAGAGTCTGGAAATTGAGAACGCTGGAGAGCAACGTGACCCCATTGAAGGCTATACCGTGATCGCTGAGATAGCCCGACACTCCTGCGGCGCGCGTCGTGCCGT
>Ga0206869_1179_pt1 | contig 10594 bp, 8 predicted proteins | sample Alteio_BWOrgCont_35_FD_152618 | JGI IMG/M metagenome (GOLD analysis project Ga0206869, IMG submission 152618) | Enriched cells from forest soil in Barre Woods Harvard Forest LTER site, Petersham, Massachusetts, United States -... | ecosystem: Environmental > Terrestrial > Soil > Temperate forest > O... | reverse complement strand
ATTTGATATATAAAAGCTCACCAATGAGCCAATATTAGCTTTATTACTGCTTGACTGAACTAATATAATTTGATAAAAATTAATAAATATCAATGGCTTGTTGCGTGACTGGAAACGTCAAAATATGAAAAACTGGGAAATGAAAGCCTTAGAACTATTGGAGAAAAGCCTTACAGGGATACCTCATGAATTAAATGAATTAGACTGGAAAGAAACTCTTTCACCTAATCATGAAAAGCTAAGCAATCATTTATCAGCTTTTGCTAATTATCACGGTGGAGGCTTTTTAATATTTGGTATAGATAATAAGACCAGAGAGCCTGTTGGTATTACTAGTCAAGACAGCGAACGCGCTATAGCAACCCTATCAAACAGAGCTAGAGGCACATTAGATCCAGAAGTCATCATCGAACATAGTCATTTTGCTTATCAAGGGCATAATCTGCTAGCGATATTTATTCATGAATCTCTTACAAAACCCGTCCACATGAAAAATGGCACCATTGAAGATAGTTACATACGCTCTGGTGGTTCCACACGGAAGGCTTCGCGTAATGAAGTGGGCGGACTCATGTTAAATAGTCGCATACCCCGATGGGAAGAACTTCATGCCACACCACTATTAGCTGAAAATGAAGTCTTGGCATTATTGGATTTTTACGCTATTCATTCGCTTCTCAAACGTCCAGCACCATCCACTAATCAAGAAATAATACATTGGATGGAAACTGAAAAAATGATCAAGAAAAGCGATAATAGCGGCTATTACATTACAAATTTTGGCGCCATCGCCGCCGCAAGAAACCTTAAAAATTTTGATGATCTGGCGAGAAAATCAATCCGAATTATTCGTTACAAAGGATCGAATAAGTTAACCACAGAAAAAGAATTTTCTGGAGAAAAAGGATATGCGATAGTTTTTCATGAATTAATCCAGTTACTTCGAGCATCACTTCCAGCAAGTGAAGTAATTCGTGATGCGTTTCGACAAGAAGAATCTGTTTATCCTGAGAATGCTTTACGTGAATTAATTGCTAATGCACTTATTCATCAAGATTTCGCTATCCGTGGCAAAAGTCCAATGATAGAAATATTTGATGATAGAATAGAAATTACCAACCCTGGCACACTCATTTCATCTAAAAATGTTGATCGTTTAATTGGCACCAGCCCAGAATCTCGCAATGAAATATTGGCACAAGCTTTTCGCCGTTATCATATTTGCGAAGAACGCGGCACAGGATTTGTGAAAACTATTCTTGCAATTGAGTTATTTGGTTTACCACCACTTAAATTTGAGCAAGGTGAAAATTATTTTAAAGTTGTACTTTCATTTCCTAGAAAATTTGCCAATATGTCACGTGATGAAAGAATTCAAGCGTGTTATCAACATGCTGTCATTAAACATCTCTCAAATAGCAGCATGACTAACACCAGCCTACGTGAACGATTCAAAATGCACGAAAAACAACGGGCAATGATTTCACGCTTAATTAAAGAAGCTCTAGCAGCAAAGATTATTAAAGCAAAAGATATTAAGAGCAAATCCAGTAAACACATTGAGTATATTCCTTATTGGGGTTAGGCGTGGCCTAATTTGACTTCACTTCTAAACTTTTCACCTGCCGACAACCACGTGGTAATTTGTTCCCACGTTGTGCACGACTCCCAATAAAATTTTTCCAATCTTGTGGCTTTAAAGTGAATGGTTTACTGTCACCAACAATCAGTAATGAATCCGTCGGTTGTAATACGACAACATCTTGCACGAATTCCTCACGACTCGCGACTTTACTAGATGGAATATTCATGAGTTTATTGCCTTTACCCTTCGCTAATTCAGGCAATTCAGAAAGAGCAAAAATTAACAAATGACCGGTGTTTGAAACAACAGCGATAAATGCATTTTTGTCATTAGAAATTCGTTTTGGCGCGAGAGCAAACGAACCTTTTGGTGTAGATAACATCGCTTTTCCGGCACGATTTTTACTGATTAATTCACCGAGTTTCGTTACAAAACCATAACCCGCATCAGATGCAAGTAAAATCATTTCATCTGGCTCACCAATTAATGTGCCAACAAAATTTGCTCCTGGTGGCGGATTCAATTTACCCGTTAAAGGTTCGCCTTGTCCGCGCGCAGACGGGAGAGTGTGCGCAGCCAATGCATAAGCACGTCCTGTGCTATCGATAAAGACCGCTGATTGATTACTTTTACCCATTGCTGCAGATAAAAATGAATCTCCAGCTTTATAACTTAAAGTCATTGGATCAATTTCATGACCTTTTGCCGAGCGTATCCAACCTTTTTCTGAAAGAACAATCGTGACTGGTTCTGCAGGTAAAATCTCTGTGTCTTTCATCGCAAGCGCTTCTTTGCGCGCAATTAATGGTGATTGACGTTTATCACCATATTTTTCAGAAGCAATCGTTAATTCATCACGAATTAATTTTTTAAGTTTTGCTGATGACTTTAAGATTGCTTCAATGCCATCGCGTTCTTTATTTAAATGATCTTGTTCACGACGTATCTGCATTTCTTCAAGCTTTGCTAAGTGACGTAATTTGGTATCGAGTATTGCATCTGCTTGCAAATCACTGAGATTGAACTTCTTCATCAATATTATTTTCGGTTCATCTTCATGACGAATAATATGAATGATTTCATCTAAATTGAGATAGACCTTGATCAAACCTTCTAAAATATGTAAGCGCTTATTGATTGTGTCTAGCCGATGTTGCAGTCGACGTTTCACCGTGAGCATGCGATATTCTAGCCACTCATTTAAAATTTGTAATAAACCTTTGACTTGCGGACGGCCATTCAAACCAATCATATTGAGATTGATACGGTAACTACGTTCTAAATCGGTGGTTGCAAATAGATGATCCATTAACGCTGCGACATCAACGCGATTTGATCTTGGTATGATCACTAATCGAGTTGGATTTTCATGATCTGATTCATCGCGTAAATCGGAAACAAGTGGCAACTTCTTATCTTGCATTTGTTGTGCGATTTGTTCGAGAATTTTGCCACCAGAAACTTGGTGAGGTAAAGCAGTGATAATAATTTCGTCATCTTCTTCAATATAAGTGGCACGCATGCGGATACCACCATTACCAGTGCGATAAATATCTTTGATATCTGCTTTTGATGTAATGATTTCAGCTTCGGTTGGATAATCTGGCGCTGGAATAAATTTACAAATGTCACTCAAGGTCGCGTTTGGTTCATCAAGTAAATGGATTAAAGCATTAACCACTTCACGTAAATTATGCGGCGGAATATCAGTAGACATACCAACAGCAATACCCGTTGTACCGTTCAACAAAATATTCGGCAATTTAGCTGGTAGTAACGCAGGTTCACGCATTGTGCCATCAAAATTCGGTACCCAATCAACCGTACCTTCTTCTAATTCAGATAACAAACTATCTGCATAAGCGGATAAACGTGATTCGGTATAACGCATTGCGGCAAACGATTTCGGATCATCGGGAGAACCAAAATTACCTTGGCCATCAACGAGCGGATAGCGATACGAAAACGGTTGCGCCATTAACACGAGCGCTTCATAACAAGCCGTGTCACCGTGCGGATGAAATTTACCGAGTACGTCACCGACTGTGCGCGCAGATTTTTTAAATTTGGAAACTGATTTCAAACCCAATTCTGACATCGCATAAATAATGCGGCGCTGCACGGGTTTCAAACCATCAGCAAGATGAGGGAGTGCACGATCTAAGATGACGTACATGGAGTAATCGAGATATGCTTTTTCTGCATATTCGCGTACGGGAATAAGTTCTACGTTATTTAAGATAGCCATTGTTATTGCCTTTAAATTTCAGCTAAGTTGCCTTTTTCTTCTAACCAATTACGACGATCCGCGGCACGTTTTTTTGCAAGCAACATGTCGAGCATTTCATCAGTGTGATCGTTTGCTTTAATGGTGAGTTGCATCAACCGGCGAGTGTCAGGATCCATCGTGGTTTCACGCAATTGTATCGGATTCATTTCACCTAAACCTTTAAACCGAATGACATTCACTTTTGGTTTTTTATCTTTATATTCTGCGCTGATGCGATCGAGTACGCCTTGTTTCTCAGCATCGTCTAGCGCGTAAAAAACTTCTTTACCATGATCGATACGATAAAGTGGTGGCATCGCAATATAAATATGACCGGCTGCGACCAATGGTTGAAAATGTTTGACGAATAATGCGCACAACAAAGTTGCGATGTGATTACCATCCGAATCAGCATCTGCAAGAATACAAATTTTTCCATAACGCAGACCACTTAAATCAGAAGATGCAGGATCGACACCAATCGCAACAGCAATATCATGAATTTCTTGTGAAGCGAGAATTTGTTTTGCATCCACCTCCCAAGTATTTAATATTTTTCCGCGTAACGGCATGATGGCTTGAAATTCACGACTACGCGCTTGTTTCGCTGAGCCGCCTGCAGAGTCGCCTTCCACTAAAAATAATTCACTGCGAGTCACATCTTGTTGACTGCAATCGACTAACTTGCCAGGCAGCGCAGGACCTTGTGTGACTTTCTTACGCGTCACAGTGAGCGCAGTTTTCATGCGACGTTGTGCATTTGCAATCGCAAGCGCTGCTAATGCTTCACCCAGTGCGACATGTTGATTCAACCATAAACTAAATGCGTCTTTCACCACACCTGAAACAAATGCTGCACATTCACGTGAAGATAAACGTTCTTTGGTTTGGCCTGCAAATTGCGGATCATGAAGTTTCACGGAAATAATATGTGCGCACTGTTCCCATAAATCTTCAGCAGTTAGTTTGACACCGCGAGGTAATATATTTCTAAATTCACAAAAATCACGTAATGCTTCTGTTAAACCAGCACGAAATCCTGAAACGTGTGTACCACCTTGAGCTGTTGGAATGAGATTAACATAGCTTTCAGAAATCACATTGCCACCTTCTGACAGCCAGGTGACAGCCCAATCAACTGCTTCGTTGTCACTGGTGAACGAACCTAAAAATGGTTCTTCTGGTAATTGCGTGACATCACCCAATGCTTCTTGCAAGTAATGACTTAAACCGTTTTCATAAAACCATTCTTCAGTTTCATTGGTGCTGGCATCAGTGTAAGTGACATGTAAACCAGGACATAACACGGCTTTCGCACGTAACGTATGTTTTAATTTATTAATTGAAAAACGTGGTGCATCAAAATAACTTTCTTCAGGCCAAAAGCGTACGCTTGTGCCGGTATCTTGACGCGACGTTTTTCCTGTTACTTTTAATTCCGATTTTTTTTCACCATGCGCAAAAGTCATTTCATAAATGGCTTGATTGCGTTTGATCATCACAACTAATTTTTTTGAAAGTGCATTGACAACAGAAACACCGACGCCGTGTAAACCACCAGAATATTTATATTGATTATTTGAAAATTTAGCACCGCTATGTAAACGCGTTAAGATGAGTTCGACACCAGAAACTTTTTCTTCAGGATGAATATCTATCGGCATCCCGCGACCATTGTCTTGCACTTCGAGTGAACCATCTTTATGTAATGTGACATCGATACGTTTTGCATAACCTTCTAACGCTTCATCGACGCTATTATCAATGACTTCATGTGCTAAATGATTAGGATTGGTGGTGTCTGTATACATGCCTGGACGACGACGTACGGGTTCTAAACCGCTTAAAACTTCAATTGTTTCTGCCGTATAAGCTTGTTTGTTTTTCGATGAAGAAGTTATTTTATCTGCCATAAATTTTTTAACCATTGACGATTGAGTTGTAACCACTGCAATGAAATGATTGCGGGAGAAGTTTTTATTTTGCCCTCTTGCAGCATGATGAGTGCTTCATCAAGCGGAATGTTGAGAGTGCGGATATCTTCATTCTCTTCATGCAACCCGTGAATGCCACCTGCATCGCTCGCATCGATGTGACCACAAAACAGCCACAAATATTCATTAGAGCCACCGGGGCTGACAAAATACTCGCAAATAGGGAAAAGATCCAGCACTTGGCAACCTGCTTCTTCGTTTGATTCACGTTTCGCAACATCAGCAGGTGTTTCATTTTCCGTAATAATTCCTGCGACAATTTCAATTAACCAAGGACTTTCTTGATCACGCATCGCGCCTGGTCGAAATTGTTCTATCAAAATGACATGATCAAGAATGGGATCGTAAAGAATAATACCGACTGCTGAAGCTCGCTCCATTAATTCACGTTCGACGACTTCGCTCCAACCGCCGTCAAATAATCGAAAACGAAGTTGGTAGCGCACCATTTTGAAAAATCCTTGATAAAGGATTTCGCGATGACGAATTTCAAAATCTTGATGAGTGAATGAGTGTTGGTTAGTTTCGGACATTGAAAGAAGTCTATCATCTATTTCGATGCTTAGCTTTGGCTAAATCTTCAAGTGCTTTCAAGTGTTTTTCGAGTTCTTCCAATTTTTTTCGAGTTCTTGATAAAACTTTAGTTTGCGTATCAAATTCTTCACGCGTCACTAAATCGAATTTCGCAAATGATTTGGTTAGAATATTTTGGCAATTTTTTTCAAAATCCTTTTTTAATGCATGAACATGCGACGGCAGGGCTTCTGATAATTGAGTGGCCAATGATTTTAAAAATTGTGATTTCATAACGGGATACCTTTCCTTGTTGCACACGTATTCAATTTTCAAAGCAGTATAGCCGAGTTAGCCAATGGCGTCATCTTATGTGTATCATATGGGGCATCACGAAAGAGGGTGTTTAACATGAAAACAAAATTGATCATTGTAAGCCGTGAAAGCCCTTTGGCACTCGCGCAAACAGAATCAGTACGTTCAGCATTGCTTGCAATTCACCCACATTTATCAATTGATATTTTAGGAATCACCACTCAAGCCGACAAACGTCTGGATGTGCAATTGATTGATATTGGCGGCAAAGGTTTATTCGTAAAAGAATTGGAAGAAGCGTTGTTAGATGGACGCGCAGATTTTGCCGTGCACTCTATGAAAGATGTGCCTATGGATTTACCACCAGGATTGATTTTGCCAGTGATCACGAAACGCGAAGATCCACGTGATGTCTTGGTATCTAATAAGTATCAGGCTATTTTTGATTTACCAAGTGGTGCCACGGTTGGAACTTCCAGCTTGCGACGACAAACACAATTACGTGCTTTGCGTTCAGATTTAAATTATGTCAATTTGCGCGGCAATATTCATACGCGTCTTAAACGTTTAGATCAAGGCGATTACGATGCAATTATCTTAGCTGCTGCTGGTTTACAGCGTATGTCACTCGAACATCGAATCAGTTCATTTATCGATACAACTTATTCGCTGCCTTCTGCTGGACAAGGCGCTTTGGGTTTAGAATGTCGCGACGGAGATGCTGGATTGTGTGCCATGTTGGCGCCACTCAATCACTTGGTGACACAGTATATTGTGATGGCAGAACGCGCATTGTGTCGTGAATTAGGCGGCGGTTGCAAAGTGCCAGTCGCGGCTTATGCCGAAATGCAAACCGAAACAACGATGCTTTTAAAAGGCTTAGTTGCGAATCAAGATGGTAGTGTGTTATTGCGTGCGCAAGCATCTGATTCGGTAGAGCGTGCTGAAAAATTAGGTCGGGATGTTGCTGCAACATTATTGACCCAAGGTGCAGCTGATATTTTGAAAGCATTTGAATGAGAGTGACGTGACGATGGCCGATTTAACTGGAAAGACGATCTTGGTGACGCGGCCAGCACCTCGCGGGCAATTTTTATGTGAGTTAATCGAAGCGCATCATGGCAGAGCACTATTTTTCCCAACAATTGTATTTGCACCACCGCCTAATCAACTTGCATTTCAAACGGCGATTTCACATTTACATGAACATGATTGGTTGATATTTATAAGTCCACAAGCCGTGTTAGCAAGTGTGGATGCGATTCATCATGCTTATCCAAATGGTTTAACGCAGGTAAAAATAGCGGCAATTGGCGCGGGTACCACACAAACGTTGCAAACAGCAGGCTTTACTGTCAGTTTGCAACCCGATGAAAAATGGCATAGTGAAGGTTTATTACAATTACCCACCATGCAATCTGTAGCCGGTCAAAGCATTGCAATAATGAGAGGCGTGGGTGGTCGTGAAAAAGTGGATCAGGTATTAGCTGAACGCGGTGCTATTGTGACATCTCTATTTGCATATGAACGCGTCTTACCTGAAATCAATCAGGCAAGTATTGCCGAAGTTCTCAATGCTGAAAATCTTCATGCAGCTATCTGCACTTCATTTCAAGGCGTTCTAAATTTAAAAACATTAATGGGTGAGAAACACTGGTCTTTTTTACAAAAAATTCCATTATTAGTAATGAGTGAGCGCATTAAATCACTTGCAGAAGACTTGGGTTTTCAGACAATATGGGTGACCCCGCAAGCGAGTGATGCAGCTATCCTGGAAACGCTTATAGCCCATTCCAGTTGAAAGAGGAAGACACCATGACAGAACCGTCCGAACAGCAAGAACCAATTCTCAGTCAGCCAACTCAGCGCCACTCTCATGTTGGATTTTATAGCATTATGATTGTCGCTTTACTCATGCTCTGTGGCGCGCTGGCGTATACATTTATACAAACCCGCGAGAGTGCGACACTCGTCGCTGAGAGTGCAAGCAAAATTGTACTTCTTCAAACATCAGTCAATAACTTGCAGACCTCTCTCAAAAACGCGAGTGAGTTATCTTCACAAACTCAGCATCAGATAGAAGCTTGGCAGAATTCGCAACATGCCAATCTCTTGCAATGGCATATTGCAGAAGCACGCTATCTTGTTGGCGTCGCGAGTGAACAATTACAACTGACACAGAATTTAACGATTGCGAAAACGGCACTAGAACAAGCAGATCAAATTTTAACGAAGCTGAATGATCCAGGACTCGTATCGATTAGACAATCTATCGCTACAGATTTAGCAGCAATTGAAGCGGCTGCAACGGTTGATGTGACACAAATTTATCTGAAATTAAATGCTTTAAATACCATTGTCGATGAACTACCGCTGCCTATTACACCGTTAACGTCAAAAGAAGATAGCAAAACATCTGAAGTCACGACTTCAAATTGGCAAACACGCTGGCAGCATTTCAAAGAGTCGCTACAAAAAATTATAATTGTCCGCCAAATTAGTCCAAATACAGCGCCTTTAGTCTTGCCAGAACACAAACAATTCTTAATCCAAAATTTACATTTGCAATTAGAACAAGCGATGTGGGCGGCATTGCGTCGTCAAGATGATATCTACCAAGCAAGTTTAGAACGAGCATCGAATTGGATTAAGACATATTTCGTCACGACCGCGGCTGTGACACAATCAATGTTAGAACAGTTAAAAGCTTTACAAGGCTACAAATTGGCGATAGCAAGCCAAAATTTGGCTGGCACGCTAAAGCTATTTGAACAATATAAACCACAATCTGAACCAGCTGCGTCTTAGGAGTTTCCGTGCGTCGTTTAGTGATGATTTTATTTTTATTAGTGGTATCCGTTTGTTTAGGTTTACTTGTCGTTAAACATCCCGGTTACTTACTCATCGTATCGCAACCTTGGATGATGCAAATGCCATTATGGGTTGCATTTTTATCCTTCTTGATTGTCATTAGCTTCATTTATTTTTTAACAACCTTCATCGATCGCATTCATTTTTTATGGTTTAAATTCAAAAATTGGTTAAACATCAGACGCGAGCATCAATCATCCAGTCAAGCACAACGCGGGTTTGCAGCTTTAATTGAAGGGCGTTGGAAGCAAGCAGAAAAATTATTGACTGAAAGTATAGAGCGATCTCCTGAACCACTTACGAATTATTTATCGGCAGCAAAAGCCGCACATGAACAAAGCGCGTATGATAGACGAGATCAATATCTCAGTGCAGCACTGGAATCTTTGCCTGATGCAAGGTCTGCGATTTTAATTACCAAAGCGGAATTACTCATTGCACAACAACACTATGAAGAAGCTTGCGCCGTGTTGATACCATTACAACGCGAAGCTAATTATCATCCTAAAATTTTGACCTTACTGCGACAAACTTATCAGCATTTGGGTGAGCCGGAACATTTATTGGCACTTTTACCCGCCATTCGCAAAGCCAAAATGCTAGATGCAGATCGCTTATCTTCTTTAGAAATCAGGACTGCTTCGGATAGCTTACGTGCCGCATCTTCTTTGCGCTTGAGTGAATTGCGCAAACTCTGGAAGAGTATGCCGCGTCATCTACAAAAACAGCCAGACGTCGTTTACGCCTATGTTTTGCAACTTTCTAAATATGCGCCTGTCACGGGCGAAGAAACGACGATTGAAATCAAGCAGCTTATCCGCGGTGTGCTCAAACATCATTGGTGCGCACCATTGGTTAAACTTTATGGCACGCTACCTTTCGCGGATTACAATGACCAATTAGTATTGGCTGGCGCTTGGTTGAAATTGTATGGCGAAGAGTCAGAGTTATTATTGTTGCTGGGTAATTTCTGCACAAAACTCCAGTTATGGGGAAGAGCGAAGGAATATTACGGTAAATGCTTGGCTAAAGGGCCGTGTCAGCAAG
>Ga0206869_1178_pt1 | contig 10614 bp, 7 predicted proteins | sample Alteio_BWOrgCont_35_FD_152618 | JGI IMG/M metagenome (GOLD analysis project Ga0206869, IMG submission 152618) | Enriched cells from forest soil in Barre Woods Harvard Forest LTER site, Petersham, Massachusetts, United States -... | ecosystem: Environmental > Terrestrial > Soil > Temperate forest > O... | reverse complement strand
GGCGGGATCGAGGTAGATCGTCTTTCCTCCCGCCTCAATCAACGTGCTGGCGTGGTATAGCGGAGTGATTTTGACCGGGCCCGCCGATGTGGGAAAGGTTTGCGTCTGGGCTGCGGCGTGGGCGTGCGCGGACACCGCAAGAAGAGAGCAGATAAGAATCAAAAATCGTTTCATGCTGACCTCAATGAGATTCTAGCTAACTTTTACATTGTGACACATAATGTGACACAATTTCACCATGCCTTCTGTTAATTTGCGTCAACTCCGCGATACCCGCCGCTTAAAAGCTTGGCTCCGCGCGGGAAACACCGTCGAACTGCGCGAACGCGATCGCGTCATCGCCCGCATTGTTCCGGAGAGGACGGAACAAGAACCGGTGAAATGGCCAGACTTCTCTCGACGAACAGAGCCATTGACATGTGTCACAATATGTGACACATTTACACATGCCGTCGGTTAACATTCGACAACTTCGAGATACCAAGCGGTTGAAGAGCTGGCTTCGCGCAGGCAAGATCGTGGAACTTCGAGAACGAGACCAAATAATCGCGCGTATCGTTCCCCTGCAAGCACCCGTAGCTCAAGGGAACTGGCCCGACTTCGAAGCTCTGGCCAAAGAAATTATTGGTGATCGCGTCCTCTCTGGAGCTGATCTCCTGATTGAAGAGCGCGGGCGCTATTGAGCATTTACGTCGACTCAAGCTTTCTGGTTTCGTTGTACTTGAGCGACCGCCACTCGCATGCAGCCCGCCAGCGAATCAAGTCGGCTTCCCCTTTGTGGTTCACGCCTCTCCATAATTCTGAGTGGGCGCACGCAATTGGCCAGCACATCTTTCGTGGGGAGTTGTCGCTTTCTGAAGCGCAACGCATGAATGCACGACGGGAAGCACATGCATTGGCAGGACGCTGGATTTCACTGCCAATGCCGGAGAACGCCTTCGATCTGTGCGCCGACCTCGCCCGCCGCTACGGCCCGAAGCTCGGCGTCAGGACGCTGGGCAGTCTCCACGTCGCCTGCGCCCTGGAACTCAAAGCGGAACGATTCTGGACTTTCGACGAGCGGCAAGCGAAATTGATGAAAGCTGTGGGGCTGAAGAGTTAGGGATTTCGATTGCGCGTTCGAGGTGGACGCTTGCACGGGCGAGAAGGCCCGCGGCTACACTACTCTTCCTCTTCCTTCACATCTCCGCGTGCAGCCTTTGCCTTCTCGATGATTTTTTCCTGTAGCAGACCGGGGACCGCGTCGTAGTGATGCATCTCCATACTAAAGCTACCGCGGCCCTGCGTCATCGACGTGAGATCGACGCCGTAGGTAAGCATCTCGGACATGGGAACTTCTGCCTTCACCACCGTGTTGCCGCCTTTGTTGTCCATGCCCTGAATGCGGCCGCGGCGGCTGTTTAAATCACCCATGATCGAGCCGGCGAACTCGTCTGGGACTGTGATCTCGGCGGCCATTACTGGTTCTAGCAGCGTGGGCTTGGCTTGCTCCATGGCTTTTTTGAAGGCGATGCGGCCGGCCATCTGGAAGGACATGTCGTTGGAATCGACATCGTGATACGAGCCGTCATAGAGGATCACGCGGAAATCCACGACGGGAAACCCGGCCAGATATCCGCGGCTGGCGGCGTCTTTAATTCCTTTTTCAATGGCGGGAATGTAGTTCTTTGGGATTGCGCCGCCGAAAATGTCGTTCACGAATTCGAACTCGCCGCCTCGGGGCAACGGTTCCATCTTGATTTTGCAGTCGCCGTACTGCCCATGGCCCCCAGTTTGTTTTTTGTGGCGGCCTTGCACATCGGCCTTGCCTCGGATGGTCTCGCGGTAGGGCACCTTGGGGGCTTTCAGGATCACTTCGGTGTGGTAGCGCTTTTTCATCTTGGAGACGACCACTTCAATATGCTGCTGTCCGGTTCCGGCGATGAGGAATTCTTTGGTTTGAGGATCGCGGAAGAAGCGCAGCATGGCATCTTCCTCCATCAGTTTGTGAATGCCGGGGCCGAGCTTATCTTCGTCGGCGCGGCTCTTGGGCTCGATGGCGAAGGTGATCGCCGGTTCGGGCAGATGAACTTTTGGATATTGAATGGGAGCGCTTTTGTCACCCAGCGTGTCTCCAGTAAGCGTGTCTTTTAGTTTGGATACGGCTCCGATATCTCCGGCGTGCAGTTCAGTGACGGGCACGGCGGTTTTGCCTTGCATGATGGAGATGTGAGCGAGCTTCTCGGCCGAGTTGCGGCTAAAGTTCTGGACCGTGGCGTCATTTTTCAAAACACCGGAAAACACTTTGAAGTAAGAGATGCGGCCGGCAAAAGCATCGGAAATGGTTTTGAAGACGTAGAGAGAGACGGGCTCAGAATCGGTTTCGTGACGTTTGGGCGGCTCGCCATTCGATGATGAAGCCGCGTCTCCCTGCACCCATTCATGCTCGGAAGGCGCAGGAGTGTAATCGACGATGAAATCCATCACGCGGTCGGCGCCGACGTTGCCCAGACCAGAACCGAAGATTACGGGGAAGATTTTGTCTTCGCGAATGGCGTTGTGCAGTGCCGGGATTAGATCTTCGACCGGAATGGTGCCCTTCTCGAAGAACTCCTCCATCAACTTGTCATCGCCTTCGGCAACCAGCTCGACCAGCCTCTCGTGCGCTTCCTGTGCCTGATCCTTCAGATTCGCCGGAATCTCCGTTTCCTTGCCCCTGCCGCTTCCGCCCAGTTCATAGGTGTACGCCTTCATCTGCACCAGATCGACCACGCCATTAAAATTCTTTTCTTTGCCGATGGGCAATTCCAAAGGAATCACCGCCCGGCCGAATGCGGTGATCAGCGACGCCAGCACTCGGTCCGCATCGGCACGGTCGCGGTCCATGCGGCTGGCGACGATCAGCCTCGGCGTCTTGAATTCTTCGCAGTAGTTCCAAACCCGCTGGGTGACGACTTCAACTCCGGCTACGCCATCCACGACCACAATCGCCGCGTCGACCACTGGCAGAACCATTTTGGCTTCGTGGACGAACATGTTGAATCCGGGCGTGTCGACGATATTGATTTTGGTTTTGCCCCACTCGACATACGCCAAACCCGCCGCGATCGACATCTTGCGGGCGATCTCTTCATCGTCCCAGTCGGTGGTTGCCGAGCCGTCGTCGACCCGGCCCATGCGCGGGGTTGCGCCCGAGGTAAACAGCATGGCTGAGACCAGAGAAGTTTTTCCCGCATGTCCGTGGCCCACTACAGTTACATTGCGGATGTTTGCACCTTCGTAGACTTTCACGGGGTTACTCCTTTAATCGTGGTCATAGGATGGCAGTCGAGCAACTCTCTGGGCGAACAAACCCGGTCTGCGGATTTCCCGCGCGGGCCCGGAAGAGAAACGAGGAGGAGAGTCATAGGCCAATGTCGAGCAGCCTGCCCAAAACTAAGGATGCTACCACGGCTGCGCTCTGCCCTCAACCCGCTCGCGCTACCATTCCTCGGTTCGGGCCCTGTATGATCGAGTCGCCATGCTCGGCGGGCGCACAAACGAACCTCGTTCGAATGAACAGTGGGTTGCACAATATGCGGGCAGCCATCAGCATCCCGTAAATCGGGTCTGCCATACCCTGGGAATACCTGCGATTCTGCTTTCGTTGGCGCTCTTTGCAGGCAGCATCTTCGTTCATCGCTTGTGGCTTTATGCGCTTGTGCTTTTCGTCCTGGGATGGACACTCCAGTTCATCGGTCACGCTTTTGAGCATAAGGAGCCTGAGTTTTTTCACGACTGGCGTTTCCTGTTTGTCGGCGTGCGCTGGTGGTGGGCGAAGATTCACGGCAGGGCGTGAGAATGTCCGCTTATTGCTGCAACCTGCAAGACATCCGTTTTCTCGATATACTCGTACACTAATTAACCGCCGATTACGGGTAGCGGCATGTTTAAACTCCCCGAAACTGAATCCTCGAACGACCGTCTAAGTTTAGAGTTGCCTATGCATCGTTTGACCGCGAGAATCCTACTGGTCTTAGTGCTGGTGGGTTCGTTTGCTCCGGTGGCTCTGGCGATCTCTGCGGCTCCCGAGCACGCCTGCTGCATGCGGAAGCCGATGCATGGACGTCCCTCGCACGATTCTGAATTCCATGCTCCTCCGGGATGTTGCCAACACGACGGTTGCCGTAGCCTGACCGTTTCGCAGTGGGCGCATCTAAGCCCGTCCGCGAACCTTCAGCGCATACAGGCATCTGCGCCTCTTCTATCCGAGCTGCATCAAGACTGTTTTGCCGTTTCGATCAATCACGCACACTCGGGCCGTGCCCCTCCGCAATTCTCCATCGCCTGATTTAAAAATAGCTGCCCGAATTCACCTCAGGGACTAAACCCAGAGATGTTTTCAGCGCTTCGCGGCGCGAGTGAATTCGTGCCCTCCGAAACCGATTTCGTCGGGAAATCGCTCTCGTAAGCGCATAGGCAGCGTGGCCAACTGAAGCCCAACAGGAATGGAGAACTTTTATGAGAACAGCGGTTCGCTTGACGACCGTCCTATTGTTCTTATGCGCCACTGCTTTCGCTACGATTTTCGGTTCGGTGCGAGGCGTCATTCATGATCCTCAGCACCGTCCCGTACAAGGCGTGCACGTTACGTTGAAGGCGCAAAACTCGGACTGGACACAGTCCGAGGATTCCACCGATAGCGGAGAATTCGATTTCACTTCGGTGCCCATCGGAAATTACACGGTCACGGTCTCATCCGAAGGTTTCCGGGAAATGCATCAGGATGTGATCGTCCAGTCCGATACCAGCCCCGTGTTGCATTTCGAGTTAGCGATTGCAAGCGCAAAAGAAACCGTTTCCGTGTCCGGAGCCGCAGTGGCCGCGCCGATGGACAGCGTCACGCCGACCACGATGGTGAACCGCATCGACATTCAGGAAACTCCCGGCGCGGACCGCAGCAATGGCATGCAGATGATCACAGATTACGTCCCCGCCGCCTACGTAACCCATGACATGCTGCACATGCGTGGAGGCCATCAGGTCGAGTGGCTGATCGACGGGGTGCCCATTCCTAATACCAACATCGCTGCCAATCTGGGGCCGCAGATCGATCCGAAAGACATTGATTACCTCGAGGTTCAGAGAGGCAGCTACGACGCCGACTACGGAGACCGTACTTATGGGATCTTCAACGTCGCGCCCCGCAATGGTTTTGAACGATCGGGAATGCGATCTGGTAATCAGCGCCGGTAATTTCTATCAGACAAACGACCAAATCAGTTGTGGAGGACACACGCAGCGGTTTGCTTACTATTTGAGTGGGAACGGAAACCGTAGCAACAACGGACTTCAGACGCCGATCCCCGAGGTTGTTCACGACGCCGGGAACGGCTACGGGGGATTTGCTTCGTTCATCTTCAATCCCGATCCCAAGAACCAATTTCGGGTGGTCGCTTCGTTGCGGCGGGATTATTACCAGATTCCCATCGACCCTGATCCCAACTCGACTGGGAATCTGATTTTGGAATCTGCCGGGGAGTCACCCAGCTACGGCCTGCGTGATGCCGAGAGCGAACCCGACGGCTACGTCACATTTTCGTGGGTTCATACCTTTAATCCAAACATGCTGCTAACGGTTTCCCCGTTTTACCACTACAATGGCGCCGACTATAAAGGTGGCGCGAACGATTATCCGGTCATTTCGACGGTGAACCAGGATGCGAACTACGCCGGGATGCAGGCGTCTGTGAGAGCCAGCTTCTGGAAAAACGATCTCGATGCCGGAGTGTACGGATTTTTTCAGCATCAGTACAACTACTTCGACAACGTGTTCACGGACGGAAATCCAAATTTCCCGGCATCTTCCACTACAGTAAACGGAGGCGTTGCCGCTGAGTTCATCAACGACAGGTTCAGAGTCACACCGTGGTTGACTTTAATCGCGGGGCTTCGCCAAACTCAATTTAACGCCTCCATCTCGGAGAACGAAACCGACCCTCGCTTTGGCGTTGCCGTGCAGGTTCCGCGCTTGAACTGGGTCTTTCGCGGCTACTACGGTTACTTCTACCAGGCGCCGCCACTGGTGACGGCCACGGGCGCGCTCCTCGGTTTGGCAAACAGCCAGAATTTTACGTTCGCTCCGCTGCACGGAGAGCGCGATATCGAATCGCAGTTCGGCGTCACGATTCCGTATCGCGGCTGGACACTCAGCGCCGATACCTACGAAACCAGGGCGAGGAATTGGCTGGATCACAACAATATCGGAGAATCGAATCTGTTTTGGCCGATCACTTGGGATCGGGCATTAATTCAAGGCTGGGAGCTCACGCTTCGATCACCCAACATTTTGAACCACGGCCAATTCCATCTCGCCTACGCAAATCAGATTGCGCAGGCCAGCTCGCCTGTCACTGGAGGCTTGATCTGCCCCGTCCCGGTAACCTCGGCGTGCCCGCTCGATATACCGCCAGGACTTGCGCCGGTGGACCACGATCAAAGAAACACGTTGAACCTCGGCTTCAACGCGAGCTTACCTTGGAAGAGCTATGCCTCGACCAACGTGTATTACGGCTCGGGTTTCACGAATGGCTTGTATGGATTGCCGAACGCGCAATATCCCGGCCCTTACTTGCCTAGCCACACGACCTTTGATGTCGCGGTCGGGAAAACATTCGCCGAGAAATATACGGTTTCCGTGACAGCATTGAATGTGGCGAACCGGCGCGTGCAGCTCGATAATAGTCTGACGTTCGGCGGATTCCACTGGAACGATCCGCGGCAAATCTACGCGGAGTTTCGCTACCGGTTTCACTACTAATTCTTACGAGGAGCAAGAACATGGGTAGTTTATTTCAACTGCGAAAGATGATCGTCGGCACCGTTCTCTTCGCTTGCTTAGGATTCTCTGCCGGGTGTGGTCCGTCCCGGAGTGCTGAGCAAAATACACCGGCCGCAACGCAGGCCAAAGACTCAGGCACGAAGCGGTATCCCTTAACCGGACGCGTAGTGTCCGTCGACAAATCCGCTCAAACGATGAATGTCGATGGCGACGCGATTCCGGGTTTTATGGCAGCGATGACGATGCCGTATCAGGTCAAGGACTCCAGTGTGCTCGAGAAATTGTCAGCGGGAGATCAGATTAAAGCCGACATCGTCGTCGGAAACGACGAGGCGCACCTGGAAAATATTGTGGTCACAGGGAAAGCGCCTTCGCCGAAGCTACCGAAATGAGCGACCACTAAAACTGCTAGCGCAAACTTTCCAAGACCTTCAGTAATTCCGCGTTGTCCGGTCTCTCGTCCAACCGGTATACCTTCGCGAACACGATTTTTCCACTCTTATCCACGATGAATACCGCTCTCTCGCTGATTCCCGGGAGTGCCGGTCCGTCGCGGAAAATGCCAAATGCCTTCGCCACTTCGCCATGGGGATACAAATCGGAACATATGGGGAAATGCATGGTTCCGATCGAGTGTTTTTGCCAGGCCATATGGCTGAAAACCGAGTCTGTGCTAATGTCCAGAACCTGGGCATCGAGCGCCGCGAACTTCGCGAGATCCAAGTCGAACGCCGGCAACTGTTCCCCACAAGTCGGAGTCCAGTCCAACGGATGAAAGGCCACCACCACATTCTTCTTGCCGCGAAAATCCCCAAGCTTCACCGTTAACCGCTGCTCGCCTTCGACCGCCGGCAGCTCGAAGTCCGGCGCCGTGTCACCAACCTTCAATGCCATTTACCCAATCCTCCTTCGATATTCGTCTTAGCATTATGGAGCACTGCCGGATTAAGCGCCACTCGCGCGGACAGAGACCGAGATAAAGACGCCTGTATGGCTAAGCAGCGACGGCGAATGCTCTACCCTTCGTCGCTTTCCGAATTTAACATTCCTTTAACAATCGATCCGTAACTCCAGCGCTAATATCTGACGATGCCACACGAGCCCCTTCACATTGAGGATACCCTCGGTCCCAAGGACGGACAACGCCTTCTGCGCCTCAAGGGACCATTGGTCATCGCGACGTTATTCGATTTCCAAGCCAAGGTGCGCGCGAATAGTTCGCGTATTCTCATCATCGATTTCGGCGAAGTTCCTTACGTCGATTCCGCCGGCATCGGCGCACTGGTAGGCGCTTACGTCAGCCATCAAAAAGACGGACGCAGCCTTCACCTGGTCGGGGTCAGCGATCGAGTGCACCATGCTCTCCAGGTAACACGTGTAGAACATTTCTTCCAGTTTTTCACGACCGTGGCGGAAGCCGAAGAAGCTGCCTGGCGATAACCTTCCCTCGTCTGGCTCAATGCGCATGCTCGCTCCCGCGTTTGACTCGTCGTCCGGCCGCCACCTAAGATAGCCACTCCAGTATTTTTCTCATGATCGGGCAAACCATATTGCATTACCGCATCATGAGCCGCTTGGGCAGCGGTGGGATGGGCGTTGTCTATGAGGCTCAGGATCTCACTCTTGGCCGCCGCGTCGCTCTCAAGTTTCTTCCACCCGAGCTTTCGCGCGATGCTTCTGCCTTGGACCGCTTCCTGCTGGAAGCTCGCGCCGCTTCGGCCCTGAATCACCCAAACATTTGTACGATCTATGCGGTGGAAAAAGATGATGACCAGTCTTTTATCGCGATGGAATTGCTCGAGGGTAAAAGCCTCGACGCGAAACTGAACACAGGCCCGCTAACGCTTGATCGTGTGCTCGACGTGAGTATTCAACTGGCGGAAGCGCTTGATGCTGCGCACGCCAAGGGTATCGTTCATCGCGATATCAAGCCCGCGAACATTTTCGTGACTCAGCGCGGCCCGGTGAAAGTTCTGGACTTTGGTCTCGCCAAGCTCACGCGCGCTTCAAGCACGCAAGCCGAGACGGTTGGCGTTACGCAGGACTGTATTCCCACGGCCAACCTTACAAGCCCCGGCAGTACGGTCGGCACCGTGGCTTACATGTCGCCCGAGCAGGCTCGAGGAGAAGAGCTCGATGCCCGCACCGATCTCTTCTCTTTGGGGACTGTGATTTATCAGATGGCGACCGGCAGCCTGCCATTCCCGGGCAATACCTCCGCAGTAATGTTCAACGCCATCCTGGAGCGCGACCCTGTTCCCGCCGTGCAACTTAATCCCCAGGTCACGCCCCGGCTGCAAGAGCTCATCAACAAACTGCTGGAGAAAGATCGAGACCTGCGATATCAGTCCGCCGCTGACCTGCGCGGCGACCTCAAGCGCTTGAAACGCGACACCGAATCCGGACGCAAGATCACGCAGCCCATCTCTTCTCCGTCAACTAGCGTTGCGATTCCGTCGGCTTCGCCTTCCGGGCAACCCTCGAGCAGTTCGGCTGTGGCCGCCGCTGTCCGCCAGCATAAACTCGGGACAGGAGTAGCGGCGCTCATCGCCGCAGTGCTGGTCGCTGCTGCCGCTTATGGCGTGTATGCTCTGTTGAATCGGATGCGTCCGATTCCCTTCGAGAATATCTCCATCACCAAAGTCACGGAGACCGGCAAGGCCGCGCTGGTTGCCATTTCCCCCGACGGTAAATACATCCTCAACGTTGTGCGAGATGCCGGCCAAGAGAGTCTGTGGCTGCGCAACCTCCCCACCAACAGCGACACTCAAGTGATCCCGCCGGCGCAAGTGGATTACGCTCACTTGGATTTTTCCCCTGACGGTAATTACATCTACTTCGCGCGTAGCGAGCCCGGCAGCATTGAGCTGAAATATCTGTATCGCGCCCCGGTCTTGGGCGGCACTCCACAGAGGCTTGTCACTGACATCGACTCGAATATTACCTTCTCGCCCGACGGGCAGCAGATCGCCTATTTTCGCGACAACAATCCTGAGGCAGGCAAAGAGCGACTTCTACTTTTGCCGGTCGGCGGTGGCGAGGAGAAAACCTTGTACAGCGGTCCGATCAACGGAGGGCTCCGAGACCCAGCGTGGTCTCCGGATGGCAAGACGATCGTTTGCATGGTGCTGCAACCCGGAGACGCTTTCAGCGGGTTGGTGACGCTGGATGTTGCCACCGGGAAACAAAAACTTTTTTTCACCTCGGGAGCCACCATCGTGCAGCACCCAGTCTGGATGCCCGACCAAAGTGGCCTGCTTGTGCAGTCTAGTCTCGCGCGAAATCAGATTATTTTCGTTTCTTATCCCGAAGGAAAATCTCACGACGTAACCCGCGATACCAATAACTATTCTGAACCAAGCGTCGCCGCGGATGGCCGGACACTGGTCAGCGTCTTAAGCCAGTTCCAGTACAATCTCTTCGTCATGCCAGCCGCTTCTCTGAATAATAGTCAACCCCGCCAGGTCACTTCGGGCGCGCCTGTCCGAACTTTCAGCTGGACGCCAGACTCCCAACTCGTCACGGATTCAAATTCGGGACTTAGCCTGATAAATCCCCAGTCGAGCAATAAAACTTCCCTGTTCGAACAGGCGGAGGGTGTCTCCGGCAATCCGTCGGCCTGTGCCAACGGCCGCTACATGGTTTTCAGCGGCGCAATCAGCAAGGGGAACAACGCGCTGAGTATTTGGCGGGCGGACACATCTGGCGCAAATCTTAAACAGCTTTCCAACGGCAAAGTGGATCAAAATCCAGTTTGTTCACCCGATGGAAGCTGGGTTCTTTATCAGGACGCGGTCAATGGCGATCATCTGATG
>Ga0206869_1164_pt1 | contig 10663 bp, 11 predicted proteins | sample Alteio_BWOrgCont_35_FD_152618 | JGI IMG/M metagenome (GOLD analysis project Ga0206869, IMG submission 152618) | Enriched cells from forest soil in Barre Woods Harvard Forest LTER site, Petersham, Massachusetts, United States -... | ecosystem: Environmental > Terrestrial > Soil > Temperate forest >... | reverse complement strand
CATTCCCGTGTTTCAAGCACTTCCAAGCCATTAGTCTTGGTTTCAGCCACGTCGTGTGTCTCCATTTATCTGTCGGAATCTTCCATGATAGACAATCGCGGAGAATTTTGCTGGCAGACTTGTCAGCGAGCTGTCCGAGGGGCATTATTTGTGCTGAAACAGGAATCCTTCGTTCTTTCGAAATCATCCATCAGACTGTGAAATTAGTCTTAAGTTCATAATCGTACGAACCCGCAGTACCCGATCAGGCGCAGTGGCAAGAAACTTCGAGATAAAAACAGGAGACTCCCTATGGCGAAAAAACCTGCTTCTAAAATCAATGCCCAACCGCACACCCATCAGCGGGCACCCGAGATTCAGCAGTATGGAACCGTGAGCCACGCTCTTCCGCTGGAACTGGAAGAGCCGGTACGACTGGAAATGACGGAACGTCTTAACCAGATGCTCGCAGACACCATGACCCTCCGCGACCTTTATAAGAAATCGCACTGGCAGGTCGCCGGACCGACCTTTTACCAGCTTCATTTACTTTTCGACAAGCATTTTGGCGAGCAGTCTGAGCTTGTCGACACGATCGCTGAACGAATTCAGTTGCTCGGCGGCCTCAGCATCGCGATGGCGCACGATGTGGCCGAGACCACGCGAATTGAACGGCCGCCCAAAGGACGGGAAGAAGTTCCAGTGCAGCTTTCCCGTTTGCTGGATGCGCATCAAATCATTATTCGGGACTGCCGCGAATTAGCGAAACTGGCTTCCACGCTCGGAGATGACGGAACCAATGACGTGGTCGTCAGCGATGTATTGCGGACTAACGAATTACAGGTTTGGTTTATTAGCGAACATCTGGTGACCATGCCTCTGGTCGAGGCTGTCGATAGCTCTGCGGCTGCGGACTGATTCGGCCACGGGCAACGTTCTAAAGGGTCGACATGGCGTCGACCCTTTATTTTTGGTCGTGATGTCTAAGCTCAATTAGTGGCTTGATCCCATAGTGGCTTAATCCCAGTTGACTTCGCTAAAGTCTACCCTCAAGATAGGAAAACCTTGGGAGGCAAGCGCGCAGGCCCGCGCTGCGGCGGAACAGTTTGTTACGAAATCGGAACAGGGAGGCATAGGGTCCGACATTAGCTTCTCAATCCGCCAGCCGAGGCCAATTGTGCAAATAAATGCAACTCATAGTGCCGCAACTGGCTCTAAGTTGCTATTATTGCATTACTTGGGTAGATGTAAGAGGGGGGCAAATGTTTCCAGGCGGACAAAACTTGCGTGTGCTGCGCGAGCAGTTGGGCTTGACCATGAGGGATGTTGAAAACGCCAGCGCACGAATTGCGCAGAAACGTGCGAATGACGAATTTGCCATACCCCCGAGCCGGCTTTCGGATGTCGAGACAAAGGGTGTGGTGCCCAGCATCTACCGGCTGTATTCGCTGGCTGTGATTTACCGCAGAGATATCCGCGAGTTGCTGTCCTGGTATGGAGTCGATTTGAACGCGATGGCGACGGATTTGGACTTCGTGATCCCGCCGAAATCGCATGTTTCTGAGGCTTTAGCCAATCTTTCCAGCGTCCATATACCGATTCGGCTTGATCCCAGTTTCGATCCCCGTCGCACGGTAAATTTCGGACGAATGGTGGAACAGTGGGGCCAGGTGCCGCTGGCCTATCTGGCGCAGTTCGCCACCTGTCAGTACACCTACGGATATATCGGCAGTGATGATCTGACTATGTATCCGATTCTGCCGCCGGGAAGTTTTGTACAGATTGACGAGTCGAAGAACAAAGCGGAAGAAGGCGGATGGAGATCCGAATACGAGCGCCCCATTTATTTCGTGGAAACGCGAGATGGCCACACCTGCTGCTGGTGCACGATGACTCGGGAAGAGATTATCTTGCAGCCGCACCCGCTGTCGCCCGTTGCGGCGCGTGCCCTGCGCTATCCGCAAGAAGCGGAGATCATTGGCCAGGTCGTGGGGGTCGCGATCAGGCTGGGGGATTGGCGTCCGGTTTTGGATTCTTCAGCAAGCTCGAAAGCGCGTGAAGTACTGAACTGAGATGGCGCGCAGATCCTGCGCCCGGCCCTTGGGGTAGCAGACTTGGGCTAGTTGCCAGCCGGTCTACGTAGGCGTCGGGGGGAAGCCCGGTTGCTTCGCTCGATTGCTTTGCGTCTTCCACCAGCGTCCGGATAGGCATGGCGAGAACCTTGGAAAGCTGAGAGCGATGAGCTCGGGCCAAGGCTTTCTTGGCGGCCAAGTCTCCATAAACCCGAGCCAGACCCCAATGCTCGTAGCTGCCGCCCTTTTCCCGCAATCCAGAGAGATATTCAAGTCTGTTCAGGCAGCCAACGAAGGCTCTTAGGGTAGTTTCTTGTAGATCCTCAATCGCTGAATGGAGGGTCATTGTTACGTTTTTGGAAATAAGAAATTACTTTAGTGCTCTGTTGCAAGTTGCACTCTGCAATACATTATCACGGGGTAATCCCACTTTGGAAAGGAATTTACCCCCGTGAAAATGAACCTACGTTGGTTGGCTGTTGTGCTTCTTTTGGCTAGCGTTTTCGGACCAGCAAGTTTGATGGCAACCGATGGGAACCCTGACGGACCTCCGCCGACAAACCTCCCTTCGCTGCCCACTCTGTAGCAATCAGCCCGCCGTAAGAATAGCGGGGAGAAATCTCGTAAAGGATGCTGTTGTGGGCTGCCGCGAAAGGGTGTAATATCTGCGCGGTAGCCCATGACTCTCTTGCGCTCGGTTTGGTACTGCCTATGGGTCGCCCCCCACATTTTAATGGGGGTTGTTGTATTTGTTATGGTCCGGCGGCGGCTGGATCGGCAGTTCCCGATGTTCTTTCTGTATGCTGCCTTTGAGATTCTGCAGTTCCTCGTACTCTTCTCGGTGTCTCAGGCGCTAGGCTTCGTGGGAACTTACGAACGCCTTTACTCAGTTGGACTGGCCTTAAGCACAGCAATCCGATTTGGTGTCATTCTTGAGCTGTTCACTCATTTTTCTCGTCGGTATCCTGCGCTTGACGGGGCTACTAGATTTTTGTTTCGTAGCGCAACGATAGTCCTGCTGTTGTTGGCGGTCGGGTTGGCGGTGTCGGCGCCGGGCACGGGCACGAGCTTTTTGCTCAATGCCACCTACATCTCCGATCGGACGGTCAGCGTGCTGCAATCCGGCCTGCTGATTTCGCTATTCCTATTTTCCCGGTACTTCTCACTTTCATGGCGAAGCCATGCCTTTGGCATTGCTTTGGGTTTAGGAATTTTCGCAAGCGTGGAGTTGGCCTCCTCCGCTGTCCGACTGCATTTGAAAGTTTTCGGCAATACCCTGGTTAATCTTCTCACCATGGCGACCTACAGTTGCTGCGCCCTCATCTGGTTGTTTTATTTAATGGCGGACGAAGAGCAGCACGAGCGTCCGTCGCTGGGGCCGCCGACATTGCCGCCTAAGTATAATTTAGACATCTGGAATCAGGAGTTGCAGCGTCTCTTACAAAGATGATTATCACAACCATTCTCGTTCTAGTTTCATTGCTGGCACTGTCGTGCTTACTCTGGTCGGCAAAGACACACGCCTTAGCCTCTAACGCCTTAGCGAACCCTGCTGAGCACATCCGTGCTGTGGACATCGAAGCGTTTCGGAACCTGGTCGATCCCGACGAGGAGGAATTTCTGCGCAATCACCTTCCTCCAGGGGAGTTCCGGAAGATTCAGCGGGAGCGGCTGCGCGCGGCGGTTGATTATGTCTCCTGCGTGGCTCAGAATGCGGCGATCCTGGTGCGTGTAGCTGACGCGGGACGTCGCAGCCCCGACCCCGCAACGGCGGAAGCGGCGGAAAAGCTCGTGGAGAATGCGCTGCGTCTGCGGCTTTATGCTTTTCACGCCATCGTCAGGCTTTATCTCGGCATGATTTTCCCGGCCTCGCGCATATCTCCGGCGCGCATCGCGGAAAGCTACGAACAGATGACCCGGTTGGTTGTGATGCTAGGATGCCTGCAATATCCCACGCGAGGCATCTCGGCCGCACTTTGAAGAATGTCTTAATCGTGCCAATCAGCGGACGCTGTCGATAAATCCGCTGATCTGGCTTTCCAGAGCGCGTCCGCCCACCTTTACGATGCTGTTGTGGTCCGCGCCAGCGACCATATAAAACTGTTTCGGTTGATTTGCCTTCTGGAACAACCCGTTCGCCATAGTGGGAGGAGTTAAAGTGTCTTCGGCTCCGACGGTGATGAACACGGGCAGGCGCACATCGCCGATTTTCGAGAGGTTGTCAAAGCGATTGTGAACAAACAGGGACAGAGGAAAAGGTCGTAAATACCACATTGCTTTCGCGGCTTCGACGACTCTGGTGAATGCACTCTCCAAAACCAGTCCTCCCGCCTCGGGATGCTCGAGTGCAAGCTGCGTGGCCGGCCCGGTTCCAATTGAGCGGCCCATAAGGATGATGTTGTGAATGCTTACGTGCCTTTGCTCGACCAGGTAGGTCAGAGCCGCACGAGCATCCTCATATACCCGAGTCTCGTTGGGCGTACCCGGGCTGCTGGAGCCGTATCCGCGATAGTCGACAAGCAATAGATTAGGTCCGAGACGATGCAACGATGGCAGTTCGCCCTCCGGCCCAGCCATTTGCTGTAACACATATCCATTGCCATGGAACATCAAGATAACTTTGTCCGAGGGCTGAGTCGCGGGAATCCACCAGGCGTGCAATTGCTCTGATCCGGCAACCGGGATGCGGAGATCTTCGAACGCGATGCCAATATCCGCCGGGGTCGCCGTCGCGTAATGCACCGGCGCAGGGAACGTCATCTGGTCTTGCTGAAAATAGAAGAGCGCGCCGAAGCCAAGGTAAAGCAGGATCAGTAGAATCGCGAGTCCGAAAAGCATGCCGCGGAGAATCCCCTTGCGCTTGGGACCGGCGTTTGCCGCTGTGCTTGTCATGTGGGTGATGTGCGAGCGATTCTAGCACGCTCTGCGAGCTATATCGCCGGACGCGGAGTGCCGCAGTTTCTTAATACTAAGAAAGCTCAGCCTTTGCGAATAGTCATGATGAGGAGAACGACAGGCAGATAAATTACCGAAGCATGAAGTACGCGGCTGGCCAATACCTTTGAAGTCGACTGCGCCAGTTTAGCCACGTGATATAGCAGGAAAGCTCCGGCCAGAAACATAGCCGAGAGATAGATCGGACCGCCGTGACTCACCAGCGGGAGCATCGTGACTGCGATCAGCACGAGAGTGAAGCCGACAATCTCCGCCCGGGTGAAGCGAGAGTCGAGATCAAAATCCGGCAGCATGCGATAGCCGGCGCGCGCGTAGTCCTCGCGGTACATCAAGGCAATCGCCAGGAAATGGGGAAACTGCCAGAGAAAGAGAATCGAAAAAAGGTACCAGGCATGCCGGTCGATTCCGTTGGATGCTCCTGCCCATCCGATCAGCGTTGGCATGGCTCCGGGGAACGCCCCCAGCAAAGTGCATAGAGGAGTTTTGCGTTTCAGCGGCGTATAGACCAGCAGGTACGAAAGCAGCGTTGAAACCGCCAGAAACGCCGCTAACAGATTGACCGTAACTGCGAGATACAGACCTCCGGCAACGCTCAACAGCATGCCGAACAGGAGCGCTTCGCGGGCGCTGAGACGCCCCGACGGCAGAGGGCGCGTCGAGGTGCGGCGCATTTGACCGTCAAAAACCCGTTCCATCCATTGATTCAGGGTTGCAGTTCCGCTGGCGACCAGTAGCGTGCCGACCAAAGTGTTGACCAGTCCCGCAATTCTGAAGGGGCCACGAGAGGCGAGATAATATCCCGCCGACGTAGTCATTAGAATGAGGAGGTTCACTTCGGGCTTGGTCAGAGTGTAGAAATCCCGAAGTTTCGAAGGGATCGTCTGCGGAGCAAGAGATTTTGCCATTCGGTTCGTGGTCGCCATTTTACCAGTCTTGCCCGGATTCGTCTGCTTCCTGACTCCACTTAAAACAATTGCGTTGGCGCTAAACAACGAGAATCATTTCCACCGACATTAGCGTGGGAGGAATAATAAGGATTTGGAGGCCGCTACGCAAGGCCTGAATCTGTTCGAAGTCTGGGGTAGCTTTCTCGATCAGCGATTACTGCGGCGTCACGGGCTTCAATCCCAGTTGCTTGGCGATTTGTATTTCCCTGGCGTTATAGGCGTTGTGGGGTTGCAGGGTTCGCAAATAAAACACTAAATCCCACGCATCGTCCGGTTTGATGTTATCGGAATAAGACGGCATTGGGGTGCCGTCCAGCCCAGTCATGAAAATCTTGTAGAGGTCGCGATCCGTGCTGCCGCACTTTGGTCGGGATCCGTCGGCGAAATCGTAGGGCACAATCAGCCGGCCTTGGTCATCGGTGAGGGTAGAGGCGGCGGGACCATTCGCCGTGCCCTGAACACCATGACACCTCCAACATTGCAACTTTCCGAAGAGATCCTGTCCTGTCTCGATTCGTTCCGCGGTAATCTCCGGTTCCGATGGAATCTGGATCGGAGTTCCCGGTTTCTCTTTCTGCCAACGGGGGGAGAAGTGCTTGATCCAGGCCACGAGATCGGCGCGCTCATCTTTGGTGAATGTGTCCCAGGGAGGCATGACAGAGCGATCTAAGCCGCGAGCGATGGTATCGAACAGATCTTCGTCGGTGGGCAGAGTGCCACTGGGGGTCGAGCGACATTTGAATATCGCCAACTGGAAATCGCGAGGCTTGGGATCAAGCCACGTTGCATTCTCGCCGTTTCCATCACCGAGTTCACCGTGGCACCCGACGCAGTATCTTCGGTAAGGCCCGGCTCCGGCCTTGGCGTTGCCCGTGATATTGCCGATGTGGCTGGTCGAGGTCGGTAAATTCACCCACGATTCCAACTGAACCGTCGAGAGCTGAGCCTCTGCAGGCAGCGAAAGCGCGAGAACAGCGGCCGCGCTGCTCAAGACCGAACCCCGCAGAAACGATTTTCTACGCATGGCTGTTCCTCTCTAGAAGTCGAAGTCAAAACCAAGCAATAATTCACTCACGTCCAAGTTTTGGCCAGGTTGCGGACCAACGCCGTCCCGGTGCAGCCAGTTATATTCGTTGTGCCAGGCGAAGCCGGCTCGGCTGCTCATAAAAGGGTTGTAACGGTAGCCAACGGTGTACGTCTGAATGTTTCCAAGGTTGGAAGCATTGGTTGTATTCGCCTGCTGAGACATGTTGATGAACTCATAGCGCCCGATGAAGATCAGCTGCGGGTTGTAAACGTAGTGAGCCTCAAAGGTAGCGCCATTCCAACTGGGTGCCCGCGCGGTCGCGGGAAGAACCGTTCCCGGAATATTGTTCGGAGGGCAGCCGGTGGAGGTTGTGCAGGTCACTCCTCCATCGCCATCTGTGCCGACTGCATTGCCGTAGCCCTGACCGAACCACGCGTTATCCGAGCCGTGTTGAGTCACGACTTGAATGTCGAAGTGAGGACCAAAGTAAAATTGTCCGACGAAGCCGACACGCTCGAATCCCTTGTTGCCAATTCCAGAGCCCGGAATAGGTACGCCGCTAGAAGTTCGATAATACGTCGCCGCTTGGCCCGCCATGACGTAGAAGCCGACACGCTCCACTCCCAGCCTGCCCGCGTCGAAAGCCTGGCTTGCGGTAAAGAATCCGGTGTAGGAATTGGAGCCCAAGCTCAGGTTCACATTTCCGTCATTAGAACTTATAAGGGAGGCGGAAACGCGCGTCCGATCGTCCATCGAGTGTCCCAAATACTCGACGCCGAGCTGGTTGTCTCCGATCTGCCCGAAGATGTTTCCGTCGCCTACCGGAATGAAGTGATAAGTCTGATAGATACCGCCGTTCGCGGTTAAGGTCAGAATGCGTTTTTCAGAAAGCAGATTGTCGAGCTCGAATTTCCCCAGCTTTATATTTAGCCAGGGACTGCCCCAGATGTTATCCAGTCGTCCCATGACAGTTTCGAAGTGAAACGCGCCCGTCGAATCTGAGGATGGAAGCACATAGAACGAAATATTCTTTTCCAGCGTGCCGCCAGTATGAAAGTCGAGCCCGCTCAGGTCGAATCCGGAGGTTTCGACGCGCTGCTCGGTGCTTCCTGTAATTGCTCCACCGGCGTATTCGTCTACGGCCACTCGACCGGTGCTGAACCGATGCCAGATTGGTGTGATGCGGAAGGTAACCGGCCAGTACGAGGGATTTTGCCAGATCGGAGAATCGCGATCGTTCATCAGCTGATAGCCGTTGTCTTTGAACTTCTGGCCAAAATAATTCAGCATCGGCCAGGATTCGTGACAGGCAGAACAGCGCAAGCCATATTTCCTTGCGAATGCAGGCAAGGCATGAGCATCGGAGAGGCAGCCGAAGACAAATAAAAGCAGCAAGCTACCCGCGAGACTTCTCCGGAACGAGATCATCCAGTCCTCCTGCGCTCGAAATCAGAAAACTGCCTCGGAACAATGGACGGCGCTCTCAGAACCTTCACCTTGTTGGTAAGTTTTTGAATGACGAGCCTTTAGGGCATAGCCAGCAAAAGGGAGATAAATACCTCTACACAGCGTTGAACGCACGCAGATCGCGAGTGGGTGTCTAGACCCGGTCGCATGGAATGCAATTCAAACTACAATTTGGCTGGATAATTCAAACAACAATCGGCTGGGAACTGCGTGTGGACGCAGTAAATATCACGGGCGCCGAAGCAGTGTCAACAATGAACAACGAAACACGATGTGCAAAATCGGGGAAAAAACAATGGTTGCAGACACTAACGAGTCGACCAATAAAATTTTGGCGACCACGCAAAGCTGGCCGTGAACTTTAAAGTAAAGTTCCGTGGGCGAACGCATCGTTTCCTTGCGACTCAAGTGTGATAACTTCGTCTATATTTTGAAAAAAGAATGGGCGCGATTTAGTCCGCGATTTCCACATCTTGCCACAGTGCCTGCCCCGATAGTATGAGAGCGCGGTCGTGCTGTCCATGAGCCACGCCAGTGTTTGGAGTACATGAAGAATTTCGATCAGAGGGCAGGAATCTTCAATCCCACCGTCGCCCGGGAAAATTCACTCACGAGAAGGCGCGCTGCAAGCGCTGTCCGCAGAATCGCGGTAGCTCTGTTCGGGTTTGTCTGGCTGGTGATCGCGGTTGTCCCGCTGCGAGGTCGCGAGCACAAAAAGAAGGACGAAGATTACGGTTTAGGCTTTTCCACGGAAATTGCCGCTCCCGAGAGCGAAGTCCTGGAGGCCGTCGAAACCGTCGTTAGCGACGGAATTATCCAGGGCAGCTTCGAATACACCAAAGACAAGTACATCGAGCAGGCCGCGGCGGCAACATCATCGTCGTTGTTTCCCGAGTGGAAAGATCCCGGCACCGTCTTCTACAAAGTTCGCACGGACGTGTTAGCGCCGGCTAATTTCAAAGAGACCAGCGACCAAGGCACGCTCGCGGTGCGTTACATCGTGCAAAGCAAAGACACGCACCGGACAATTCTCCGCATCGATGCGATTTTTGTCGAGGACTTCCGCCGCACGGTGCATCCTTCGGATGGCAGCGTCGAAAGCGCCGAGTACAAAGATATTCAGGATCACGTCGATGCGCTCCAATTGCAGAAGACGCAAGCTCAGGACAGCGCCAAACAGCGCCAGGAACAATTGGCCAAGCAGGCGCTCGACCGCAAGAGTGAAGAGGATGAAACTCTGGCTCTGGCCAATGCGCAGACTTCGGCGGGGAGTTTGCAAGAGCACGTCGAGGCGCTCCGGCATCAAGCCGAGCGTGTGATTAAATCTCCCGGCGCCCAACTTAAATCCGCTCCCTTTCACACCGCGTCGACTTTGAAGTCTTTGGACGCAGGCACCGAGGTTGTGATCGTGATCGCGACTCAGTACTGGTATGGCGTGGAAACCGAAGACGGCCAGCACGGTTGGGTGCATCGCGATCAACTGGAGCCGCTGCCGTGACCGCATTTTCGACACGAAGTCTGATTCTTACCTTCTGCATCGCAGGCACGATACTATCGGCACGTCACAGCGATGCGCAGAGCGCTCCAGCTGAGCGGACATTTCCGCAGTCAAAAGTGGCCGTAGAAAAAACTCTCAAGCAGCTGCAATCTTCGGCTTCCGGACGCCTGCCGGTTCTGGATGGTTTCACGCGTCCCAGCGATCTTCATCTGGACCGTTTTCAGCGCGGCTACTATCAATGCGCGATCCAGGTGAGCTCCACGGCCTCCGGCGGATCCCTGGTGCGAGTGACCACCAAGATCACCGCGTGGTATACGGACCCCGCGTCGACGAAGTCGGGCTATCAAGTACTTCCATCCAACGGCCGATTGGAATCCGATTTTCTGGATCGTCTGCAGGATGCGCTCAGCGCGCAAGCAACATCGCCGCCCGCGATTCAGTCGGCCGCCCCAGCCGCGTCCAAGCCGAAGAACAATCCCGCTGCGCCCGAACCTACCCTATCAGCGCCCATGCCGAGCACCGGCGCATCGCGCAATTCGCCCTTTAAGATGGGAAGTCCTACCAACTCAGACGCGGTCGCCTCCATTGCTACTCGTAAGGCGGTCGAGGATAAGCAGATACAAGAGCTGACCAAAGAAGCCAAGGGTTTGGAAGAAATTCTTCGCAATCAGGCTCATCCCAAAAATCTGGTTGCGGTCAAGAAGTCGAATACGCCGGG
>Ga0206869_1176_pt1 | contig 10772 bp, 8 predicted proteins | sample Alteio_BWOrgCont_35_FD_152618 | JGI IMG/M metagenome (GOLD analysis project Ga0206869, IMG submission 152618) | Enriched cells from forest soil in Barre Woods Harvard Forest LTER site, Petersham, Massachusetts, United States -... | ecosystem: Environmental > Terrestrial > Soil > Temperate forest > O... | reverse complement strand
CGGCGTTGGCGACGATGAAATTGGCGTGCAGGCCCGAAACCTCGGCGCCGCCGATGCGGGCGCCCTTCAAGCCCGCGACGTCGATCAGTTTTCCGGCGGATGCGGGTTTCGAATCGGGGCCGTCATGGCGCGTGTTGGTCGGGACGGTGGGGTTCTTGAACGCGCAGCCGGCGGAGTGTTCGGGCAGCGGCTGGCTTTCCTTTTTGAGGATCATGATTTTTTTGACTTCACGCATGAGTTCCTCGGGGTCGCCGGGCGTGAGTTCGAATTCGACTTCGACGATGAATTTGGCCGTGATGTTGGATTTGCGGTAGGAGAAAATCAGGTCGTCCCTATCTCGATAATAGACATGGCCGGACACGTCCATGACCTTGACGCGCCGGACGGAGCGTCCGATGTCGCCGAAGCGTCCGCCCGCGTTCATGCGCACGGCGCCGCCGACGGTGGCGGGCACGCCCGCGAGGCATTCGAGCCCGCCCAGGCCGAGTTTTGCGGTTTGCAGGAGCAGCTTGGCCAGGTCGTAACCCGATCCAGCGGTGACGATGTTTTTCTCGATCTTGAGCTGCTTGAACGCCGGGTCGTCGAGCTTGATCACCAGGCCGTCAACGCCTTCGTCGCGGACCAGCAGGTTGGCGCCGCTGCCCAGGACGTAGACGGGCATCTTTCGTTCATGCGCGGCGGCGGCCAGGGCGGAAAGCTGCTGCGCGCTCGACGGGTGGGCGAGGATCCGGGCGTTGCCGCCCACGCCGTACCAGGTCTGCGGCCCCAGCGGCACGTTGAGTTCATGTTTGATGTGTGAGTCGAGAAGGAATGCATCCATGCGGGGTCTCGGTTTGATATCGGGTGCCACATGTCATCGTCTTCGTGACATGTGTCTGTCGTTGGCCCAAAGAAGACACATGTCACGAAGACGATGACATGTGGCACCCATTTATGAACCCGACGCGATCCATCCTCCGCCCATGACCACGTCACCGTCATAGACCACGACCGCCTGGCCGGGAGTGACGGCCGACTGAGAATGGTCGAAGCGGACTTCGAGCGTGTCATCGCCGGTGGCGCGGACCCGGCCGGGAACCGGGGTCGAGTTATAGCGTATTTTCACCTGGCAGGGGACAAAGCCGTCCCTCGGCGGCGCGACCAGCCAGTTGCATTCATCGGCGACCAGCGTCGTCGAAAGCAGGTCTTCCTTGAGCCCGACGGTGATGGTGTTGGCGTCGGCGTCGCGGTCGGTGACGTAGATCGGGTGGCCCACGGCGACGCCGATGCCGCGGCGCTGGCCGATGGTGTAGTGCTGGTGGCCCACGTGCTGGCCGACGACGTTGCCTTCGCGGTCCAGGACGTTGCCGGGCTTGACCTTGTCGGGAGTCCGCTTGGCGACGAGGCGGGCGTAGTCGTTGTCGGGAACGAAGCAGATTTCCTGGCTGTCGGGCTTGTCGAAAACCGGAAGCTTGAATTCGTGGGCGAGTTCGCGGACGCGCGGCTTTTCCAGTTCGCCGATGGGCAGGAGCATGTGCGAGAGCGAGCGGGTCTTGGAGCCGAAGAGCACGTAGCTCTGGTCCTTCTTATGGTCCTTGCCGCGCAGGAGTCGCGGGCCGGCGGGATCGGAATGATCGATGCGGGCGTAGTGGCCGGTGGCGACGAAATCGGCGTCGATCTGGCGGGCGTAGTCGGCGAGCTTGCCGAACTTGAGCCAGTCGTTGCAGCGGACGCAGGGGTTGGGCGTGCGTCCGGCGTTGTATTCGTCGACGAAGTAGTTGATGATCCGCCCGAAATCCTTCTTGAAGTTGAGGACGTAAAAGGGGACATCGAGCATGGCCGCGACCAGGCGGGCGTCGGACGCGTCGTTGACGGAGCAGCAGCCCTGGTGATGGACCTTGAGCTTGACGTTGCGGGCGTTGGGGGTGGAACAGGCCGTCGCGGCGGACTCGTCGTGGTCGGTTTCTTCGACCGAGTCCTCGGAACCCAGGCGCATGAAACAGCCGACGACGTCATATCCGTCGGACTTGAGGAGCGCCGCGGCGACCGAGCTGTCGACGCCGCCGCTCATGGCGACCAGCACCTTTTTGCCATGACCAGGCTTCATAGGCCAAGATTGTAGGCGGAATCGGGGAAGAATAAAGCGTGTTCCACCCGCCGCCCCGGAAATTGTCTATCATGTCCGCGACGGGTGCGAACCCCGCGGGATGGCGACAGTTTCACGAGAGGAGTCGAGAATGCCGACGGTAAGCCCTTTTTCGTTTCGTTCCCGGATTTGCATGGCGATGCTTGCGCTGGGCTTGGCCGTCCCCATGGGCGCGCGGGCGCAAAGCGTTCCCGACGTGTTTCAGGTCGCGCCGGTCAAGGCCGATGCGTTTCTCGTGATCCCCAAGCTGTCGCAGCTCAGCCAGAAAATCGCCATCCTTAATGAGAGCCTGAACCTCAATCAGCCCCCGATGGCCGACGCCATGGCGGAATTCAAGCGCCAATTCGGCATCGGCGCCGGGCTCAATGAAGACGGGTCGTTCTTGATCGTTTTCATGAAGGGCTTGCCGCTGCAGGGTGCGCCCGAGCCGTCCGAGTCGGACATCCTGGTGTTCGTGCCCGTGACCAATTATCAGGCATTCGTCGAAGGGTACAAAGGCGGCGCCAATGAACTGGTGACCGCGCTGACGCTGCCCAATCAGCGCAAGGGCTTCGCCCGCCGGGTCGGCAACTTCGCGCTCCTGGGCTCGGATCGCCAGGTTCTCGAAGGGTACAGGCCGGTCGACATCTCCGCCGGGTTGGTCGCCCTGGCCGGTCCGCTGGGGCTCAAGTGCATTTCGGATTCGGACATGTCGCTCATCATGATCGGCAAGGCCGCCCGCGGCGGGCAGGCCGCCGCCGGAGCCGCCGCACCCGGCGTCAGCGATCTGATGAACATCGCCAATCCCGATCAGACCGTCAGCATCATGGGTTTCGACCTCTCTGAACTGGGCATCGGCATGAGCGCCGTCGGCAGGTACAAAGAAGGATCGCCGACCGCGAAGCTCTTCACCCCAGCGCAGCCCGCGGCCAAGTTCATGAACAAGCTCCCCCCCGATCCGGCATGGGTCGCCGGAATCGGGGCGTCGTTTCAGGGCCTTGACATTGCCCAACTCGTGAAGAACCAGGTCGACGCCCTCACCAAGGCGTCGGATCCCAATATCGATTTCGATCGGCGTGTCCTGGGGCTGGTCCAGAACATTCAAGGCACGTCCCTCCTGCTGACGCCGATCGCGCAGGCCCAGGGATTCCAGGGCAGCCTGTTCAACGGGACGATCGTGGTCGACACGCCCAATCCCAAGGCGTACATGGCCGCCGTCAAGAGCTACATCGAGAACCTCAAGGACGCATCGGTCAACCTCAGCCCCGATTCCGGCGGCGCGGGCGGCGCTGGCAGCGTCCTCAAGTTCAGCACCAAATACACGCCCAACGCCCTCCAGGTCGACGGAATCACGGTCGACCAATACGAAGTCAACTACATCATCCCCGGCAACATCCTTCAGCAACTGGCCCAGATGCAGCTTCTTGGCCTGGGCGCCGGCGGCCAGAACGGGTACATCGCGATCGCCTCTAATCATGTGATCATCACGACCAGTCCCGACGCCCAGATCGTCCGCCAGGCGCTCAACGCCGTCAAGGTCGACACCGGAATGGGGGCCTTGCCGATGGTCGCTCAGGTCCGCACGTTTCTGCCGCCGTTTCCGGTAATCGAAGCGTTTGTCTCCGGCGGCTCGGTGGTTTCCGGCATCAACTTTGCTCGTGGGATGTGGAAGGCGCTTCCGCCGGTCCAGATTCCCGCGAATCTGCCGCCCATCGGGCTGGGCGTGTCGGTCGAGCCGACGGGGTGGATGGGCAAGGTGTTCGTGCCGATGCCGCTGGCGGCGGAGATTTACAATGACGTGCTGCCAATGGTGATTCCGGGCGCGACACCGTCGGCGCCGGCGCCGACGGTGACGATCCAGCGGCGGAGCGAGCCGGCGCCGATGGATCCGGGCATGCCCGGCCCTGGTCCCGGAATGCCGCCGGGGCCCCCGGGTGGGATGAGGCCGCCGATGGGTCCGCCGGGCGGTCCGGGTGGTCCGGGAATGATGCCTGGCCCGCCGCCGGGCCGGTGAGATGTGAATTGCCGGGTGCGGGTGCCGGGTGCCACATGTCATCGTCTTCGTGACATGTGTGTTCATTGGATGCCGGTTATTCTCTAAAGACACCTGTCACGAAGACGAATGTCTGTGGCACCCGGATTTCGAATCCCTCTTTTTTCGTTCGACCAACATGTTTCGAATTACGGCTATTCTGGCTCTGTGCGTGTATATGCTCTGCGTGGCGGGCGCCTGGTATGCACGAACCGCTTCCAACCCGGCCCACGCCGCGGCCGTCGCCGACAAGACCGATCAGGATTTATCCGACGATGACGCCGACGACACGGACCAACTGGCGGTCGCCGCCGGGCCTTCCAGCATCGACCATCACGGCCATAATCCCGCCGATGAGCTTCCGTCGAGCCAGCCGGCCGCGCCGCTGAACGTCGAAGGCCCGGTCTTCATCAACGGCTTTGCCTTAAATCTTCATCACACCGACAAGATAGAGCCGTTTTTCAAGGCGATCGACGAGATCGCCGACATGGGTTTCAACAGCGTCGAAATCGTGACCCCGGCGTTCCAAGTCCACGGCGGATCGACCAAGATCGCCCTCGAAGTCGGTCCCGGCCACAGCCCGCGGCGCGAGGACCTCGTGGCCGTGCTCAACTACGCCCGCAAGCGCGGACTCAGGACCGTGCTCATGCCGATCGTGCTGTTTTCCGCCCCGCGCGGCAACGAGTGGCGCGGCAAGATTCAACCCGAGGACTGGGACCCCTGGTGGAAGAGCTACCGCCAGGTCATGGACTATTTCACCGACGTCGCCAACGAGACGGGTGTCTCTGTCTTCAGCGTCGGCTCCGAACTGCTGTCCACCGAAAAGCAGAATTCCCGCTGGAGCGAACTGATCGTCCACATCCGCTCGCGCTATACCGGGAAGCTGAGCTACTCGACCAACTGGGACCATTACCATGTCCCGGTTTTCTGGAAATCGCTGGACATCATCGGGATCAACGGGTACTGGGACCTGACCACGCTGGCGAAAAAGACGCCGCCGGAACCCGAGGCCCTGGTCGAGCGCTGGACCGACATCCGCAAGCAGGTCATGGACTTCGGCAAGTCGCAGGAGCGGCCCGTGATGTTGACTGAAATCGGCTACCCGAGCTTGCCGTGGGGGCTTAAGGATCCCTGGAATTACGTCAACGGCTCGGAAGCCAAGTCCGATCCGGAGGTCCAGGCGGCGGGATACAAGGCCTTCCTCGACGCCTGGTCGGATCTGGTCGGGGCACACCGCGACCCTAATCAACTGACGGGGGTGTTTTTCTACAAGTGGGATCCGTACGGCTCGGGCGCGGCGGACGACACGGGGTATGGGGTCAAGGGGAAGCCGACATATGATTTGCTCAAGAAGTGGGAAGAGCAGTGGGGACGGAAGCAGTAGCAAGGGCGCGTTGTAGGGTGGCCCACCCTACTTGCTATTCACTTGTCAAAGGTCGGGGAGGGGAATGCGTATGAACGCGTCGTTCATATGCACCTGTCGCATTCGCCGCCTATTCATCCGTTGCACTCGCGGCTGTATTTTATATCGCGACGGAATATTAACAATTGAGAGAATCGAAAGGATCAAGAAACACTTCACAGACTTCACAGACTTCACAGACTTCACAAACAGGCCGGAATTCCGCCCGGCCCAATATCTTAACCATCGAGGGCGGTTTCCTCGCCGGCGACGCCTTTCCTTCACGGACATTTTCCACGAACATCATTGCAAATGCACGTACGTCCGTGAATCCCGTCGCCCGGCCAAATCCTTGCCGTCGGGGCTGCCGACCGGCGTATGCAAACGCGGCCAACAATCGTGGTTGGGCCGCAGTCCGGCCCATGGGTATTATCAAACATACAGAGTATCAAACAAGTCGTCATCGGTATCAAACGTACATCGGTCGTTTCTTGATCCAATCGATCCCCCGGGGGGGGCGTTCCCAGGAGCGGATGCTAATCGTAGATTAGCGTTCCCGGGATAGTAGAGCGGATGAATAGATATTCAGGTGAACTATCCAAATCCATCGCACATGATCAATCGGCATCCCGGAAGGATGAAAGCGCGTAGCCGGTGGTTGAGCGCAGCGACACCACCGGAAGGAGAACATATGAACATCCGCACCCGATCAGGGTGCCAGCGCTGCCCGTCGCGCCGATCACGGCGCATGAACAAAATCCATTGAAAAACATCGGCAACGAAGACCAAAAGTAGGCCGACGAAAAGCAAAAGCCCGGCTTGAATCAAAGTCATGGGTCACCCCGTTAAGTGAATGCGGAAAGGCGGCTCGCACGGCCTGCCTACCTACATTATAACACGTATCACTTCAAATGTCAAGCGCGGAGAGACGTCGTTGTCCGATGAAAACCATCGCAACATACGTCGCCGCAAGAGGTTCCGGAAAAATGAAAAATTTTTGAAAAAGGCCGCAATCGCGTCGGACGCAAGATCCCGTTTGCGGCGCGGAAAGCGACCGGCCGCCAAGGATATTCATGTGTCAAGGAGTGTCAGCCATAGGGACCATATCCGAAACATTCACATCCGCCACTCGCTTATCGGTGAAGTCAATGATATACTTCTCACCTTATCCGTCCCCCCTTTTCCGTCCCGGTCGATGGATATCATTTCTTGATTCTCTTCGCCTTTGGTGCGTGTTCCGGTTCGATGACATCGGCGATTTTGTTGAGGGTCGAGCCGCGGACGCCGAACTTGCCGCTTTCAATGCGACTGATGGTTTCCTGACGAACCCCGGCGCGGCGGGCAAGTTCTTCCTGGGTCAGTCCCATTTTCTTGCGCCCGATGATGATGCGCCGGGCGATGCTCGCCTGCATGAACTCCGCGGCGGGTACGTTGCCATTGGCGTCGGCGGGCGGATCAGGCGGCAGCGGCACGTCATCAGGGACTCCGGCGTATTGGTCAGCGGGGATGATGATGGCCTTGATGCCGTTGATGGTGGCGGTTCCAAGGATGGTGGCGGTTCCTGTCAGCATGATGGATTCTCCTGTTTAATAGCCGTCTTTGCGATGGAAGACTTCTTCAATGGTTATGATTTCATTTGCAAAATCGACCGTGAAAATAATTCCATGCGATGATTATATGATGCAATCGCATATAGTCAATGGTTTATGTGACAATTATTGAATTATATTCGACTTATTCGATTTGGCGACAACGCAACTTGGGGCGGAAAGGAACCACGCTGATTTCCGGCGATGTCAAGGCAACGGAAGATCATTGATTTCAAACGGAACCTTTTCCGTGATCGCATTCTGGTAGACCTGAATGACGACCTTCGTGGGCTGCCCGGTTCGCGGAGAACCAAGATTCATCAATTTCATAGTGTGGATCGGCGAGTCCGGATTCGGATCGACCCTGTTCGGATCGATGTTGAAGGACATCTCATGGCCCAACTCATCCAAGACCTTGATTCTGATCATTGCGGCGTGTGACCGATCGTCAGTCGTATCGAAGACCGCCATTCCCCGAACGGTTCCTTTCAGCGTCAGGGACTGGTTGACCGTGGCAGACGAACCGGCTTGAGCGGGCTGGGATGGCTGAGATGGATCCGGATCGGGTTTGACCAATTCGATCCAGTCTGTCTGGCTGATGTTCACGGATTTCCCTGGATCGGCCACGTTGAACTCGATCGTACGGGCATCCTGAGCCCGCGCGACCAGGACATATCCGGCCAGATGCTTGATCATCGCCGGTCGAACCAAAAGACCCTTCAAGGTTACGGTGGCGGTAATCCGTGTGTCGAAGTCCATCCCCGGATCGATGATGTCCAGTTTCGGCGTCAATTCGTCAGGGGTTAGCTCGGGTCCGATTGCTTTTCCCGCGCTATCGACGGGAGTCTTGCCCTTGTTGTCAACGACGGCGCATTGCGTGATAGTTGCGGTCTGCGTGATGCCAATGATCGGTTGCCGTGATGACTCCGACACGGCAACCTCGCCATTGAACGTCGTGGACTGCGACATGAGGCTTGACTTCTTCATATCGATGTCGCCTTTAACATCGACCGAACCCCATTGAATCGATAGGTTCTTCGAGACCGATGGTACAGCGGAATCGGAAGCGGCGTCACCGGCGATTGCAAACCTGACTGATCCAATAACCAACAAGCCAACGCCCGACCATGCCATCCATGCTCGCACTGTCCGAATTCTTCGGTGAAGCAACATACAAGCCTCCTATAAAAACATCTGCATACGATTGAATCCGGTTGGCAGTTCACCGGTTCAAGGAAGCGTCAAATCCCTGATTTCGAATGGAACCTTTTCGTTCGTCACGCCCTTGAACACCTCGACGACAATCTTGCTCGGGACGCCTTCACCGAGTTCCACATTCACCACTTCATCACGAATTTGCGCCCAACATTTGATCTCCTGACCTTGAGCGTCATACGTCTTGACCGCCACCAGTCCTGGTCGTGTCCGTCCGGGAAATGTATAACTGCGCATGCCCTCTAGGTTGCCGCCGAGCCTGAGGGTATGGCGTGACTTAGCCAGAAGGCTTGCCGTGGAGGATGGATCGATCCAGATGCTGCACGCCTCAATGTCGACGTGCTTGCCAGCATCGGCAAGAGGTAGATCGATGGTCTCCAGCTTTTGCGCCCGCGCGACATACACATAGCCACTTAGATATTTAATCCTTGCCGGGCGTGGAGTCCGGGAGTCGAATTCGACCTCTACATAAATATCCGACATTCTGACTTCCGGGCACCAAATACCGAGCATATCGATGTAGTAGGAATAGTATCGATCATCGATCGTCATCGATCCGGCGGGGACAGTCGCGAATACGATTTTGTCGAGCATTTGGTTCTTGATCGGCTTGTCGTCAGTGTCGACCATTTCGCACCTTGTGATCGTCGCGTTGTGGTTGGTCCCGACCAGCTTTCCCGCGAATCGTTCTGACAACACGAGGTCAACCAGAAGGTTGACGTATCGGGTCGTGTCGGGAATGCCGCCGAGTTTCGTGCTGGATCCCGTGCTGACCGAATTCAGCCGAACGGAAATGTCCTTGGACACGGGCAATTCCGGCGGGACTTGATCGTCGGCAAACGCACGACCGATGAGTAATGACGCGATCATCGTCACCGTCCTGATTGACCGTCCGTGTCTGCTTTTCCGCATCAATAGCCTGAACATTGTTGACTCCTGGTTCGCTTGCCTACCAGGCAAACGCCGTTCGGCCTTGGATTGAATCCCGGATTTCCCAACGGACATTCGAGTAATTCAACGCCTATGGCACCCTCATATTCCTGATTTCGAAAGGAATCTTTTCAATCGTCAATTCCGAGAAGACTTCGAGGACGATTTTACGCGAATTATATAGATCGAGGAAGATCCCATCCGATTCGATGCGAAGCCATAATGGAGTCCCGGCACCTTGTTCGTCGTAGCCATTAATCGAGATGAAGCCAGGTCCCAACTGGGGAACCCGCGGACATTTATTAATGTCCAATCCATCAAGTTTCCCCTGGACCCATAGCCTGTACATTCGATCCAACGAGCCGTACGGCGCCGTTGTCGATTTGGGTAATTCGAGCCAGACCGATGTCGCGTCGCTGATTTTGACCCGGCGTCCGGCCTCAGCAACAATCAATTCAACTGGCCAGACGCGGGCAGCCCGGGCAATCACCACAAAACCTCGCAACGATCTGATTTTCTCGGGGCGGTTCGTGAATGAATCCAGTGGAAACTCAATGCTCGGTTCCATGGTCACCGCGCCTGAGTTCCAAGTAAGCGACCCGAGCATCATCATCGGCGGATGCTCCAAGCCAACACCCGATTCGTCGACAGGCCCAAATGCCTTCGAAACGCGGTCGAGCAACGGATTGATCACCGGTTTGTCGGCATCGTCAACCAGGACGCAGCTTGTGACGACGGGGTGTTCCATCATTCCCACGACCCGGCTCGTCGAGTTCATGGGAACTTCAAAGTGGCCGACGATCTTGACGCTTTGTGCCAGCGATGGCGTACTTCCTAAATTTGTAATTGCGTGGGTATCGATCGTATCCCAATGAATAGATACTTTTCCGGCCTCCGGTTCGGTTCGGATCGCCAAAACAGGTTTTGAATCCTGCTTGACTACAGGACCGGCATTACATCCGAATAAAAGCGTTGTCGAGGCCAGTATGGCGCCAACTCCCATTCGGCTCAGAAACCGGAAATGGGAGAATCGCCATCGGTGCTTGGGATTGTGAAATTCATGGGTGGATGTGCGGAATCCGAGGCGGAAAAGGGAATAATTACATTTATTCGGTCCATTCATTCGGTTCCTCACTTCTTTGGATCATTCCCCGTCCGGTTCCGCGACTTATCCCGCGCTTCCCGCAACGAGTCAATCACACCGCCACCGGAAGGCGCATTCTTTGTCGGCGATTCACCCATTTTGGGTTTCGCCGCCTTGCTCGCCGCGGCCCCACGCGCCCACGGCGGCGTGCGCGGAACGATCACGGCCTTTCCGGCCTGCCCCTGACCGCCGGTCTGTGTCGGTGTCGGCGCTTCCGCCTTCGCCTTCCCCAGCCCGACCCGTCGCAACCCCCATCGTCCACGTCACCGGCAACCCCGCCGAGATCAACCCCGTCCTTCGTTCCAAAACCTCCATCAGCAGCATCATCGCCGCCGCGGCCAGCACCCATGCCGAAA
>Ga0206869_1175_pt1 | contig 10830 bp, 7 predicted proteins | sample Alteio_BWOrgCont_35_FD_152618 | JGI IMG/M metagenome (GOLD analysis project Ga0206869, IMG submission 152618) | Enriched cells from forest soil in Barre Woods Harvard Forest LTER site, Petersham, Massachusetts, United States -... | ecosystem: Environmental > Terrestrial > Soil > Temperate forest > O... | reverse complement strand
ATCCCGGGCGATGTGGGCAACCGTGGTGCGGATGTTAAACGACCCATCCGGCAACTTTTGCTTTGAAACAATGTCCACCGTCCCCGAAATCGGCGCATTGGCGACGGGCGTCACAAACACTCCGGCAACGCGAACGTTGACCCCGCCATAGTCCGGAGGCAAGGGCGCTGAACCCGCCTGCCCATAGCAAATCGAAGCCGCGGCCACGCTTAGAAAACCCAAAAATGCGATCCGCAATCCATCTTTGAGCATGAATCCCCTCGCACAGAGGAAGCATACCGCAGAATGATCCGCCTGCATGCGGAAATCAGGCCCGCAATACGAAGCGGAAACGCATATCTTCGCCGTACCACATGATGTAGTTCGTTCCCCAGGCATTATTGAAGAGATTGCAGTGCACGCCACCCGCGAGGTCCGGCTGCTCGCGCGAAAAATTCAGCGGCGATTTCTCCCCGAACGCAACCACCGGAGCATCCAGCATCTCCAGCCGAAACTCGTCGCTTCCATCTTTATAATGAATTCCCGGCGAAATTGCATGCAGATGCCGTCCTCCGGCCACCACTACATCGAATGGCGACACCTGCTCGCCGGACTTCTCCATCATCCATCCCTTCGGATCTTTGACAACTGGATCGAAGCTTAACCAGATCGCCTCGGGCATTCGCGTCGACGGCTTCTCAAACCAGTAAAAATTCAGATGCATCACTGGCTCGGAATCAGGCAATAACAATTCCAGATATGCCTTTTGCGGAAACGCAGCCCGCCCGGAAGCGAATGCCGCGGCATCTTTTGTCTCAAGAGATGCCAATACGCGATGACCCTGCGCATCTTTCTCGACGTGCAGCTCCGTAAGCGATGGCAGCCACTCCTGGCTCTGCGCGCCAAAGCGTTCGATATTCGGCTTGCCGAAATCCTTCTTCGCCCAGTCCGCATCGCTGACCACGTAATTCGCGAAAAACCGGGTGTAGTCCTTTTGTGACAGTGTCTGATACGAATACACAGCCAGAGGATGTTCTGCAGAAGCCCACTCCCGTCCCGACTGCTTGTTCCGTAGCTTCCGAATCGCGCCTGTCTTCGCATCCATACCCAGGATGAAATGGCGCGTCTCAATATCTTTGTCCGCTGAGTGTGCCGAAGCGCTTCCAACTTGCGGCGGTTTCGCCTCCAGATTGCGCACCGCCTCTTGCGCCTCATTCTGCAATGGTGCCGGCAGCGCAGCAATTCCATCGAACAGGTCTTTGCGCTTTTCCTGCCAACTGAACTGAACGACCTTGTAATTCTTCGTATCCAACATCGGCGCCAGATCTTTAGGCGTGTAGTGGTCGAAGTCCAGCCACGTCTTCGTGTCTGTACCCCAGGTGTGTTCCGCTTCGAGCAGTACACTACGCAGCAGCGCTACATCCGTTGCATCCCCGATGTGAAATTTTCCCTGCCCAATCCAGCGTTCGCGTAGCCGCGCCACCTCGCGATATCGCGCAACCTTCAGAGGGTCGCTCGCCACACCATGAATCCACGAATCGCCAATTTCCTGCGCTACAACAGGCAGATTGCCGCGAAACGGATCGACAGTATTGGCGATCTCCGTCAGACTGGCAGGCGATATCTCTGCATTCGGGAATTGCTTCTTCAAATCCGCGTAGATGCCGCTAATCTCCTCCGCGGTGTGCGGCCCACTATTGTCATTACTCACTACAATCGCGACGCCAACGTCCGAACCCGGGACATGCACTACTCCGCCATAGCCATGGTGATACATCACCACCAGCGTCGCGCCACGCGAATCCTTCCAGACAAATAGTGGCGGCAACTCAGCAGGTGTGCTCGCATCATTCACACCGATATCCAGAAACTTCACTCCATGTGCTGCGAGTGGGGTAACTAGTCCGCGGGTGTGACCTGGTACGTCCGTCATCTTCGCGCCCGTTGTCGTGCGCCCAAAACGCTTATCGAGCGATTGCGACAGCCCTAGACTCCCTTCGATCATTGAGCGGTCTATCAACTCCGTCTGCCAGGTGAACGGAAGCGCGTGCCATGCGATATCTCCACGCCCAATGGCTGCTTCCATACGCTTGCGGTCTTCCGGGGAAGCCTGCTCCAGATATTCGTAGAGCAGCCACGATCCTGTCGTCCACACATAGCGTTCGTTACCCGATTGCCTCATCTCTTCGGCAATCTGTATCGCATGCGGAAAATACTCCGTGAAATACCGCTGTACAACGTGTGCCTGCGTATCGATGAAGCCGGCGTCAAAGTGACACTTAAACATCACCAGCACACGCTTCACCTGTGGATCTGGTGCGGCGGAAGGTGCCTGTAATGAAAATGAGGTCCGAGGCAGCCTCAACAGCGTGCCTCCTGCTACGACTACCGACTTAAGGAATGCGCGACGCTGCATGGACACCGATCAGATCAGGAATGGAAACGTCACCAATTCTATAGCTTCTTGACGGTGCCAAGAAAGACGGTGCAGGAAGATACGGTCGGCCCGTGTGCACCGAGCTGACGTCTTTTCAAAGTTGTCTTCGTCATCCATTCGATTACTCAATAAGACACGGCAATCCCTTATCGTGATTCGAAAATCTCCTTTAGGGATAAGCTGCCGCTTTATGCTCCTGGCTCAATCGTACCTTTCAGATCCTCGCGAACGAACACATAATTGGAGTACTGAAAATATTCACGAAATCGCTCTGGCTCAGGGCATTGCAGACCTTTCCTGGTTAGAAGAAAAGTTTTGTACCCCAGATCAGAAAGCCAGAGAAGAGCACGCGTCAAAGTTGTGCCGGAAAAACGCCATCCCGCACCATATTCAAATTGACCGTAACGTACCTGCCCTTCATGTAGCAGTTGCTTCGCGCCTTGCAGGGCATGAAAGTCGTATCCCTCGGCATCGATCTTTAGGTAGTCAATACGAGGCCAGAGCCGCTTCTTAATCTCGCAATCGATTGTTGTAACTGGAACCTGCCGTGCCACACCGGAGGACGAAACATGCTGAAGAAGCGACGATGTTTCTCCTGCCCCCTCTTCTTCAAAAAATGGTAGATATCCTGGCGCATCTCCTACAGCTACATCCAAAACCTCGATGCCTTTTGTAGCGGAAAACTTCTCCTTCAGCATTCCTGCTGCCGACTGTGAAGGATCGAAGAGCAAGCCTTTTGCAGAAGGGCAACAATCCAGGACCATGGAAGTCCAGTTGCCACGATTCGCGCCCGCATCGACAAAATATTCGATGCACGGTGCGATCTTACACAAAAAACTCGCTTCTCCATTTTGTTGCGCATCAGAAATTGTGGCTCCGTGCGCCCTTCCAATAATCGAGTCGCACTGGTTCCGCAATTTCACAGCGACCTGCAACCCGACATTAGAATGCGCGATCAGGTGATGGGTCGTTCCAAGCATGTGTCTTAACATGGTTGCTCCGTCTTGTTCACAATTGTCCGACTCCCAGCAAATCCATCAAACCCGGCCATCTAAGGGACACGGATGACGCAAAAAGTAGACTATGATGCTGAAATCTGAATGCCAGGCCCTCAGATGATCACGATGGTGGCCGGATAAGGAGCCTCCATGATCACGGCTTCGAAGTTACCGGACAGCATACATCGCGTCAGATATCATTTGCCATCTGGAAGCCATAAATTTTATGAGCGGTTCCCACATCGCGCTGTAATGCTTTGGGTACCTACACCCCAAAGCAAACCTCTAAGTACTCACGATACTGTGTTTCGACAAAAATAAAGGACGGCCCGAAAGCCGTCCTTTTTGTTTTGATTCACAGAAGCCCTTAGGCGTAGATCCCGCGTTGCTTAATCGTGAATGCTACGCGATCGATTGCAAGCATGTACGCGGCAATGCGATTGTTCACGCCATGCGCCTCAGAGTAGCGAACCACATCGTCAAAGCTTTCAGCCATAATGCTCTCCAGCTGCTCGTTAACGACCGATTCTTTCCAGAAGTACCCCTGGCGATCTTGCACCCATTCAAAGTACGAAGCAGTGACTCCGCCAGAATTTGCCAGGATATCGGGAATCACAAAAATCTTCTTGTCCGCCAGGATTTCGTCCGCTACAGCAGTCGTGGGTCCGTTGGCGCCTTCGCAAATCACGCGTGCCTTGATGCGGTCTGCATTGCGACTGGTGATCACATTTTCCGTCGCAGCCGGAATCAAAATTTCGCAATCCGTCGTCAGCAGTTCCAGCGTATCCGCAGCCTCTGCGCCCTTGAAGCCAAGCACGGTGCCGTTGCGCTGCCGGTGTTCGAGCAGCGAGCAGATATCGATACCGTTCGGATTGAAAAGGCCGCCGTCATATTCCGCAATACCGATGATCTTGTAGCCCTTTTCGCGCATCAGGTTTGCCGCATTTGAGCCGACGTTACCAAAGCCCTGGATAATTACGCGGCAGCCATCCACACGCATTTGCAGATACTTCATCGCCTCGTCGCACATCACCCCGATGCCGCGGCCCGTCGCCTCCCGGCGGCCACGCGACCCTCCGATGTTCAGCGGCTTGCCTGTCACCACGCTGGTGACAGTCTGGCGCTGGTGCATGGAGTAGGTGTCCATCATCCACGCCATCGTTTGCTCATTGGTGCCCATGTCCGGTGCGGGCACATCTTTTTCCGGACCGATGAATTCGATAATCTCCGCAGTGTAGCGGCGCGTCATACGCTCCAGCTCGCCGATTGACATCCGTTTCGGGTCGCAGATCACTCCACCCTTTGCGCCGCCGAAGGGGATGTTCACGACCGCGCACTTCCACGTCATCCAGCTCGCAAGAGCGCGCACCTCATCCAGCGACACAGCCGGCGAGTAACGAATCCCGCCCTTGCCCGGACCTCTCGCCTGCGAATGCAATACACGGAAGCCGGTGAACATCTCGATCCGGCCATCATCCAAGGTGACAGGAAAATGCACGATGATCTCGCGCGAAGGGTGCCGCAGCACGCGCCATAAACCTTCATCCAGATTTAGTTTGCGCGCTGCAAAGTCAAATCGAGCAGCTTGTGCTTCCCAGGGATTAATCTCCTGCTCGAGCGTAATAGTAGCCATACGAAAGTTATCTCTCCCTTTGGACCGCCTGACAGTCCAGACCGATTGAACTCTTTACGCGTTAGCATTTCATCCATGCACCGCGAACCAAATCAGGCACCCAGTCGGTCCCTCCCGGCGTGCCACCTGTCCAAATATTTGCCCAGCAAATGCAATACAACATGCAAATCCGGCCAAACTCACCGAGTATAGGCCTGTACACAAGCACCTCGCAAGCACGTCAACCACCACAAATCTGTTGTATTCCTTGGTTCCCCGTTATCCTTCGCCTATCTCCATGCCATGCAATCAGATGCCCGGGTTATCATATTTCTCTCCTGACCGGCATATCGACCAGTGCGATACTGAGACCAGAAGCTATGCCATCGAACGAAACATCTCTTCCCACTCGCGCCGAATTTCTGAAGCTGGCTCGCACCCATACATTGGTGCCGCTCTACCGTACGCTGACCGCTGATCTTGAAACGCCGGTTACCGCCTTTCTACGCCTGGCCGCAGATGAGCCGGAGTGCTTCCTGCTTGAGTCTGTCGAGCAGGGAGAAAAAATCGGACGCTATACCTTCATCGGCATCCGTCCGTTTCGCAAGATGACTTCCCATGGACGCGCCATAGAAATCACTGAAAATGGCAAGCTCCGCCGGGTTGAAGGCGACATCTTCGCACTCTGGAAAGAATTCTTGAGCAGCCACAAGCCTGCGCGTATCCCCGGATTGCCCCCGTTTACCGCTGGAGCCGTTGGCTTCTTCTCCTACGATGTCGTCCGCCAGATCGAACGCCTGCCGGAAAAAGCAAAAGACGATCTCGGCCTGCCCGATGCCTGCCTGATGTTTTTCCACGAGGTGCTGGCCTTCGATCACATCCGCAAAGAGATGCTGCTCATTGTCACGGCCGACGTATCGCAGCAAAAGCCAGACCGCGCCTACGCTGATGCCCTCAAGCGCCTCGATAAGTTAGAGAAGCGGCTCGCCGTCCCGGTTCCGATCCCGAAGAAGAAAAAAGTCAGCGGCAAACTCAAGCTCGAATCGCAGACACGTAAAAGAGATTTCCTCAAAGCCGTCGAAACGGCCAAGGAATACATCGCTGCAGGCGACGTCTTCCAGGTCGTCCTATCCCAACGTTTCGATGTAGAACCCGGCGTAGATCCCTTCTCCATCTATCGCGCGTTGCGCATCGTCAACCCCTCGCCGTACCTCTACTTTCTGCGCGTGAGCTTGGATAAGCCTGGCGACACCTGCATCGCTGGCTCGTCTCCTGAAGTACTGGTCCGTGTGAATCAAGGCCGCATCCAGTACCGCCCCATCGCCGGAACACGCCCGCGCGGCGTAAGCGACGACGACGACCGCCGCATCGCTGACGAAATGATTCATGATGAAAAGGAGCGAGCCGAGCACGTCATGCTCGTCGATCTCGGCCGCAACGATGTAGGCCGCGTCAGCGAATACGGTTCGGTCGAAGTCAAAGAGCTGATGACCGTCGAGCGTTACTCGCATGTCATGCACATCGTCAGCGCCATCGAAGGCAAGCTGCGTCCTGAGCTTCATGCCATCGACGCCTTGCGCGCCTGCTTCCCTGCCGGGACGCTCAGTGGCGCGCCGAAGGTCCGTGCCATGGAGATCATCGAGGAATTAGAACCGACGCGTCGCGGCATCTACGGCGGCAGCGTCCTCTACGCCGATTACTCGGGAAACCTTGACTCCTGCATTGCCATCCGCACCTTGCTCCAACAAGGCAAACAAGGACACATCCAGGCCGGCGCCGGCATCGTTGCGGACTCCGTCCCAGAAAAAGAATTCGAAGAGTCCGTCAACAAGGCCCGCGCCGTCGTTCGCGCTATCGAACGCGCCCGGGGCTAGCGCTTCAGGCAATCGCGCTTCGCGCCAGTGCACGCTGCTTGTTGCACGTCCGCCAAGTTGTCATCCTGCACGGAGTGCGCAGTCGAAAAGCTTGTCCTGCGGCAGTACCACGAAAATGTATGCCCCATGTTTGCCCCCATTGGGCGCTAACAGCCTGCACTGAGCAAAGGCCGAAGGGTGGAAGGCAATACCCTAACCCGACCATCTCCAACACTTCCAGTCAAAAAGACGCAGACATTACAGGAAATTCATCCACCAGCCTCCCGATACCTGCTCGTATGAGAGCAGAGGATCGATCATGGCCACCGCACCCATCGTTGAAGAGCCCCACATTACAACGCAAGCCGAAGCGCACCCATTGAGCCGCCGCGCACAAGGCTCATCCTTCAACACGATCACGCTCCTCTTCATGATCGTCTTCCACGCCGGAGCCATCGCCGCGCTCTTTTTCTTCAGCTGGAAAGCCGTAATCATCACCGCGATCCTGTACTTTGCAGGCATCAACCTGGGAATCTGCGTCGGCTACCATCGCCTGCTGACGCATCGCGGATACAAAGTCCCTCACCTGCTGAAATATTTTTTAGTCACCTGCGGAACACTTACCCTTGAAGGCGGCCCGCTCTACTGGGTGGTCAACCATCGCGTCCACCATCAGCTTACCGACCAGCATGGCGATCCCCACACGCCCAGGGAAGGGGGCTGGTGGTCGCATGCCGGATGGGTCATCTACGGCAAGGGTTTGAGCACCCAGCCCGAATTACTCCGCAAGTACGCACCCGACATTCTCGCCGACCGCTACCTCATGCTGCTCAGCAAATACCATTGGGTGCCGCTCACGGTTCTCGCCGTCATTCTCTTCGCCGTCGGCGGCTGGCCTTTCGTGCTCTGGGGAATCTTCTTTCGCGTGACGTTGAGCTTGCACGCCACCTGGCTCGTCAACTCCGCGACGCACATGTGGGGCGGCCGCCGCTTCTCCACGCACGACAATTCGCGCAACCTCTGGTGGGTCGCGCTTTTAACCGGCGGCGAGGGATGGCATAACAACCACCACGCCTACCCAGTCTCCGCCCGCCATGGTCTTGCCTGGTATGAGTACGATCTCAACTACTACTGCATCTGGATCATGGGCAGATTCGGCCTCGCCAAACAAATCCACACCGCATCCCTGCCAATAGAAACGCACAAATAGGTCACGCTTTGGTCGTCGTTTGCTCAAGCCGCCGCGCCATCGTAGTCAGCAGTTTGGGACGCGCATCCGGCCGCGTCCACGGGCAATCGGCAATACAGATACCGCACGAAGCTGCTTCCGCGAAATACGGAATGCACTTGTCGAAATCGACATACCAACGTTCCACGCCGCGCACCATCTGCTTGTGCTCGCTGATCGCTCCAGGCGGACACGCATTCGTGCACACCTGGCAGTTCATACAGAACTCATCCGCACCGAAATGATCCGGCGCTGTAGCCACCAGCGGCATATCGGTCGTAACCCCTGCAAGCCGTACCCCCGATCCGAATTTCCTGCTGATCAGCGAGCCATGCTTCCCCAACTCGCCCAGCCCCGAAGCAATCGCAGGCGGAATCAGCACAAGCGCTCCAGCCATCGGCCCGGGATAGGGGTTCGCGTTGTACCCCTGTGACCGAATCCAGTTCGCAAGCGCATGCGACGACCGCGTGCCGCGCGCGTACTGATCTCCAACATCGCAGACGCCGACGCCATTCGTCTCGTCGGAAGGGACTTCTTTCAGCCGCTCGTAATTGTGCGCCAGCGCCAGCACAATCACCCAAGGCTCACCAATCGTATATCCCTCGAATACGTAAAGCGGATCCATCGGCGCAATGCCCACCGCATCGGCTTCATGAGAAAGAGCAAACGCAGTTGCCTCCGCCGCAAGCTGTCCGGCGGGAGCCTCATTCCGCACCGCCGCTACTGAAATCAGTTCCGGATAACTGTAAGCCGCCTGAAACGCCGGACCGGCGCCCGGGCACTTGCGCGAGCTCTGCCGCGCCACAATCTGCAACTCGCCAAAGGGATGCTGCTCTGGAGGATGCCAGAAGAATGGGGACGGCCTGCGCGGAGCCGTTTCGCCAAGCCCGTTGATCGGATTCCCCGAAACCTTCAACAGAGCAAGCGTCTCTGGCTTAGGCGTGTAGCTTCGCCGCTTCGGGCGCCTCGGATTCGTCGTCACAGCCATAACGGCCTCAGTATAGGAGACACCTTCTATGCGTGGCATCAACCAAAGGTTGGAGATGAATTCCTGATCCGTTCCTGAAAGAAGGCAGGCGAGGACTTCAGCCCTCGCAATCACCGCACACGCATCCGGAGTTCTAGGCGGCCCGGAGGTATTCCCATCACCGCGGCGTCAAACTCCCCGGCGAATAATCCCCCTTCGAATTCCCCGGGCCGCCTACAAACTGCAGCACCGGTATTCGGTCATTCACATCCGGTAGCGGAGGAAACGCCGCATGCGGCTCTGCCTGATACCAGTACGCCACGGAAGAATACGTATCCGAGCGATGATTCGCATGCCCGTGCTCAATCGTCGCCTTGAGCGACTTCGCAAACGGAATTGGCGAATCCAGATGAAAGCGGTAGACGCTCCAGCGGCTCCCGGCAATCTCTTTCCCGACTAACGGAGCGCCATTCAGCGGAAGACTGTAACTCCCCCCGCCAAAATCCCACGCTCCCAGAAAATAATCCTCCGATCCGGTTCCGATGAATGTAGGCGTAGTCGCACCGTCGACAAAGAACATATCGTCGCCTTCGCCCCACCACCCATCCTGGTTCTGCAATATGGACATGGTTACACCCACGAATTGTCCATGTCCCTGCGCCTCCATCCAAACGTAATTATCCTTGCCGTCCGGATTGCGGCGGTAGTTCACAATCGGATCCCCATTTTCATACCACTGCCCCGTCCAGCCATGGTTCGGCTGCGCCTGTCTGTATTGTGCGTGAAAGTAGAGGGTATCTTTTGGCAACGGACGCACATCTGTGCGGTAGTCAATATTCCAGTACAGGCTCCCTAGCGATTCCTTGCCATCGTTGGTGATTGTGATCTTTGCATGACGCGCATATGGCATCGGGAAGTAGCCATTCATGGCGCGGTCATGAGAAACCGTCAGCACCTCTGACTGCCACGGAACATACTCGCCCGTGCCCTGACCGAAAAAATCGCCAATCGGAGCTTCCACGCTGGGCGATTCTTCTCCATCCCAATAAATCCGCAGCACAATCCGCTTCAGGAAAAACGGCTCCCCATCAGCAAGGGTGAACCACATGTGCGAAATCTCCCCCGGCCCATCCACATCCAGCAGTGTCAGCGTCTGGCCCGGAGTCACCGTGCGATAATCTGCATTCCCTCCCGTCGATTGCATGCTTGAAGTGCAGCGTGTAGGTTTGCTGTTGCGTCATGTCCGGCATCCAGCTCGGACTCTGTCCATATACAAGCGTTGTCCCCATCAAGACAAAGAACGCGGGAAGTGTAGAGCGCATAGTCATCGACCCTCAAAATCGGTTCGATACTATCATCATCCTGAAATTCAGTAATCGCTCGGGCAGGGTATGACATCTAATCTTTAGGCTGAAAGAAGGAGCCCACCATGTCCGTAATCCGTACCTGCAATCATTGTGGCCAGAAAAATCGTACCCCTGCTGCGCACCTGGCAGACACAGGCCGCTGTGGAGCCTGTAAGAATGCACTGCCTCCGGTCAATGAACCTATCGCTGCAGATATCGAGCTTTTCGACGATGTGATCCAGCACGCCCGCGTGCCGGTCCTTATCGACTTCTGGGCAGAATGGTGCGGCCCATGCCGAATGGCAGCGCCAGAAGTCGCTCGCACTGCCTCAGACCTTGCCGGGCAAGCTATCGTCCTTAAGGTCGACTCCGACAAGCACGGACAGCTTGCCGCCCGTTACAACGTCCGG
>Ga0206869_1173_pt1 | contig 10860 bp, 8 predicted proteins | sample Alteio_BWOrgCont_35_FD_152618 | JGI IMG/M metagenome (GOLD analysis project Ga0206869, IMG submission 152618) | Enriched cells from forest soil in Barre Woods Harvard Forest LTER site, Petersham, Massachusetts, United States -... | ecosystem: Environmental > Terrestrial > Soil > Temperate forest > O... | reverse complement strand
CAAAATAATTTAACGCGGGATTTTACTGATGCATTTTTATTGGAGTATGCACAACCCAAATTACCAATCACAATTGGCACGAAGTTCGAAGATAACAATACTAACTATATTCTTTTAGCTTTAATCATAGAAGCAGTGACTAAGCAAAGTTATGCGGACGCTTTAAAAACTCGTATTCTTGAACCATTAGGTCTAACAAATACTTATTATGCGGCAGGCCTTGACTGGAAAAAAATGAATGAAATGTTATTACCAAAAAAAGCCCATAGTTATTTGTACGACTTCAATAAAAATAAAATATTAGATTTCACGAATACTAATTTATCTTGGGCAGGTGCCTCAGGTGCGATTGTATCAACTGTTGGCGATCAAGTGCGATGGGTTGATGCATTGTATCACGGTACATTTTTTCCTAAAAATATTCCTGAAGATAAAAGAAGCGAACTGCTCAAAGAAATGATGACCATTGTTTCAGTTAAAACAGGCCAATCAATACCAGCCACTAGCTATTATGATAATCTTGGTTTTGGGTTAGGTGGCTATCAATTTTATACTGGTGGACAACATTATTGGGAATACATGGGAAGCACGCTTTCATTTCGCATGATGTATTTATGGAAGCCGTGTAATGGTGTGATTGTTGTGGTTGCAGTCAATGGTAAAAGCAGTGATCCGAAATCCATAGGCGAACAACTGATGCAAAACTTATTACTCGATGTTTATCAAGCCATCATCAAATCCGACTATAAGCTGAGATGTAACGATTAGATATTGTCAGCGCTCACTCGGTTTGTCCGTTAGGAACAGCTGTCAAAGTATTTTCGTCAATCTAGCTTCAAACTCTTCGAACACGGCTCTCACTTGTTCTGGATTTTCGTACCATGGAAAATGCGAGCCATTCTTGATTTCACGAATGAGAATATTTTCACGTTGAAACTCACGTGACTCAGTAAATAAACTTAATGGCGTGATATGATCGTGTTCACCTGCAAAAATCAAGGCAGTGTGTGGTATCCATTGAGCTTGATAAGTATCATCAAAATACTTGGCTGCCCACAAATGTGATTTATAATTAAAAGGTAAATGTTCCATTAACAATTTCATTTGTTGTGCACAGTGATCAGTTGAAAAGTAAGGCGTAGAAGCGATGGTTAATTTTTTTAGTGCTTCATTAGATGGATTATTAATATAAAGCTGTTGCAGTGCTTCAATGTCTGAAATTGGATGCTCATTAATATATTCGTTAAAAGCTTGTTGCCAAGACGCGTTAGGTGCTGAATCCATTAATACCAAACCACAGAGCTTCGCTTCTAACTCAGGTGTTGCAAGCGCAAACATGCCACCAGAAGAATGTGCTACTAATACAACATTTGGTAATGCGCTAACAACTTCAATGAGTGCTTGAGACCAACACGAAAATGCAAGAGCATCATCTTCAGTGGTGTTAGAGCCATCGCCAGGAAAATCGACATGCCAAGTATTGCCAGGTAAATCCAAAATTTCAGTGAGACCTTTTAGAGATTCCGAACCTAAACCTGGACCGCCAGGAAGAAATAACCAATTGTAATGATGACTATTCGATTTGATTAATTGTAATCTGGCTCTTGAGTAAGTCCATAAACTGGTTTTAGACATTTTTCACCATAAGTTTTTTCAAAAACCTAGTGTATCAAAATGATAATGATGATTGAAATAATCAAATTGATAACTTACTGTATGAAGCTACTAATATTTAGGCCTAATCCAAAACAACTGTCATTGACTCATAAGAATGTGATAAATGAAAATTACCTACATTTCAGAAAAAGAATATTCTAATCGTGACGAAAGTTCTGGAACAGCTTACTGGATTCCTACTTGCTTACAACGTGCTGACATTGAGCTTGACATAATTAATGTGTCTATCCCTCAAAAGCTGTTGCCGCCATGGGAAGAGCTTGGCATGAGGTATAAACAGTTTGTTTCACGATGGAGTAAAAAAGGTTATTTCACGCCAGAGCTTCTTGTACGGCGTGCACAGTATGTTGCTCAAGTACTAGAAGAACGTGTTTCACAATTAAATTCAGATGTGATTTTCACTGCATTGTCACCGACTTGCGCTGCTTTTTTAAAGGCTAAGCAGCCCATCGCCTTTTGGTCTGACTATGTATATTCCGCTTGTGCAGGCTTTTATCCTGAGAATCGTTTTCATCATATTGATACCCGATGGGATGGACATGAGGTAACAGATGCTTGTCTCATGAATTCAAAATTATTGATTTTCTCATCACACTGGGCTGCACGCTCAGCAATTGAATTGCATGGCATTTCTCAAAATAAAATTCATGTCGTCCCATTTGGTCCTAATTTAGAAATTGATCACAGCGGACAAGAGATAAAGTCATGGGTGACAAGACGTCAACCAAAACCAATCAAATTGTTATTTGTAGGTAAAACCTGGTTTCGCAAAGGTGGTGATATTGTGTTAGCCGTGGCAAAGCGGTTAAACGAATTAAATCATGAAACGCAAGTCACATTAGTTGGTGCCAAACCTGACCATGGCGAATTACCTTCATATGTTAAATACATTGATTTTATCTCTAAAAATTCACCAGAAGATTTAGAAGTGATGAAAAGGCTGTACCAGGAATCACATTTTCTGTTTGTACCATCAAGAGCAGAAACATTCGGGATTGTGTTTTGTGAAGCAAGTGCATTCGGTGTACCCAGTTTAACAACATTTGTAGGTGGCATTGGAGATGTTGTAAAAAACGGCGTGAATGGTATGACGTTTTCATTAGAGGCATCGCTTGACGATATTTGCAATTACATTCTCACTACATTAAATGATCCGTTAGCTTATCAAGAGCTATGCTTATCATCGTATAATGAATACAAAACCCGATTAAATTGGGATGTTGCTGGCCAGTGTGTAAAAGACATTATTGCGTCAAGATTCAACATATCATGCTAGCAAAATCATCATATCTTTTTTTTAAAATTATTCGGAATGTTATTTTTAATGTTAATGCTTTCATTTAATTTATCATGTGCAATATTAAACAATTTCACACTATCAGCGTAGGTTTCATTTGAATTAGTGGTTTGAGTCGTATCATTTTCGTAACGATATTCTTCTAGTATAAGAGCTGTTTCACCACTCGCCAAATCAAGCGCAGTAAAACCAGCATCATTCTTAATCTTTAAATCAGGTTTATATTCAAGTAGTGCGTTGATCATTTCGACATTCTGTTTGCGTACCGCGAGATGCAGTGGCGTATCGCCTTGATAATTTCTAACATCAACACTCGCTTCAAATTCTAATAATGTAGTTAAAATGTTTTTGAATTCTAAGTTGATAGCGATATGCAGCGGGGTGTCACCGTTACTTGTATTCATCACATTAGGATCAGCGTCTTTTAATAATAAAAAGGATGCAACAAAATATTTATTTTGTGAGGCAGCTATATGAAGTAGCGTATCGCCTTTATCATCTATTATTTTATGAATATCAAAATGAGTAAATTCTAATAATAATTTCAACGAATCAATCGTCTCTCGTTTAACGGCTAGCATCAGAGGTGTATCACCATCATTATTTTTGATCTCAGGATTAATTTGCGGATTCAATAATAATATTTTAGTCATGCTTAATTTGTTATAAATGACCGAATAATGCAATGGGGTATTGCCTTGATCATCTTGCATATTGATGCTATCCATCATCGTCGGTATCTTTTCAAGAAAAGCTACATTAGTTGTCATCACTGCAATATGTAAGAACGAACGCTGATTTTCATCTTTGGCATTAGCGGTAACTAAATTTTTTGCTAACTCTAGCATGTTCAGTTTGATCGCAGTATTCATCAAATCAACCACTCGTTTAGGTTTCATGATATATACTGTGGCCGGAGTACCAAAATTCAATTCGCTTTTAGTTGCTGATGACAGTGCATCCTCACTTTCGATATGATTTCTCATTAATTTATTACTAGAAAATTTTGGATCAGCATATGTTGTTTCACCGACACAATTTTCACTCATCATATCAACTGAATTAGCAACAATAACATATGAACATAATATGATTGGTTTTTGATTTGAGGTTATGAGTTTATCATTAACAATATTATTTAAATTGCGTTTAGCAACGCCGTCTAAATGATCGCAACACGAGTCAATGCATGTATAAAATAATAAGTTACCTTTGCTTGCACATTCCAATACATTATTGAATTTAAAATGACAATTTTGCGAACCAATCTGAATGAAATCATCTAACTTATCATTTTTTTCAGTATTTAGTAAATATTGTTTACGAACACCGACACTTGAAGTTATTACTTCACTATAAACTGGATCAACGTCTGACATATTATTCTTAACAAGAAAACTAAATTTTGGGTTTTTACCGCATTCAATACAAGGAACAACATTCATTACTTTATTATTCGATGTTCTGACTGCGAATGATCCTAAAATCAACTGTAAATTTTCAGTAAGTGTTACCACTAAATCTGCAATTTTATTTTGTAAGTTTTCAAATTCACTCAAGGTCAGTGGTTTTCTGGTAAAGAAAAAGAATTCATTAGTGACAAGTCTCGTGATTTGATTAATTTTATCAGGATTTAGTTCATTACTATCATTAAGACAATTGGTTTTACGATGGTGATTAGCTGCTAATTGAATTAGATTACTAATGTGCACATATAACCTTTCGATCAATGCTTCACTACTTTCAAATTCATCAACACTTTTACCACCAAATTTTTTTGGATTCTTGAACTCGCCTAATGGATGCTCGTCATCGATAATGAAACTGGTGACTACGATATCTTGTATGATCACTGAATTTTCGATGGTATTATTTTTGTTGTGTTGCATATGAAGATTTATCTCTTATATTAAGTGATATAATCTAATTGTAGTATATATAAGAGATGATAGAACGAGTGAAAACTAATAATAGATAGCACAACTTAAGATCTTATAAATTGCCCATGCAAAAAATGCCACGAGCCTATTTGAGAAATGTTTTACAGTTTTGAATGCAACAACTAATCCCAAAACCAATAATTGATAGAAAGTTCTATATTATTAGTAGACAGCCTAAGATTAGCGCCACCGTTTGCATCCAACAAACCATAAATACTAGGAATTTTCATTTTCAGAGTACTGTAATCGCTATAAAAATATTCAAGACCTATAGACCATGCATCCGAAATTGGCCATGCAAGACCTGCGCCAATGAGCCACGCCGTTTTAGTACTATTTGTAGAATAATGATCACCGCCTTCATTTTTATAATTTAATCTCAAGTCAGCAATGCTTCCTCCTAAAGTGAGAAAAGGCAGTAAGCCGACATTCATCGCATAACCAATTCGTCCCCGAAGAGAAGCTTGATATCGGTTTTTCAGAGAAAATTTGTCGGTAACATTAGCGTTGGTTGGACAATCACATTCCAGAGTTTTGTCTTTATTAATATTGTAAGAAAAATTTCCTTCAGCACCTAATACCAACTTAGAGTTAAATACGTGTAAATAACCGATATGTAATCCAGGATAAAAGTTGGCAAAATGTGAATTTTCATTGCAAGTTCCATTCTGATTTGTAAAACCCAACTGGTTAGAGTCTAAGTCGGCTTGATTGAAAGCCACGCCGAGTTCAGGACCAACATAATATCCAGTCCAATCTTCGGCATGAGCGCTGCCAATTAGAAATGTTGAACTCATTGCAATAATTGAAAGCTTAGTTATTAACGTTTTCAATGTCTTTTCCTTTTTAAAATATCCAATCAGTTCATGGGGCAACTATTGTGAATGGTGCTGAGAATACGCCATTCTTGGTACCAACAATGGTGCAAGATCCATTTGTAGCATTCATTTTTAAGTAAGTTTGCGAACCAGATTGCCCAATGAAACAAATTGCATCGCCGGTATGAGCACTTACAAAATAAGTAGTCGGTCCGTTTCCTGGGATTGGTAAAGGTCCAAGCAGTACTGGTCTTCCACAACAAACCACTGCAGGACTTAATATGGATGATCCATTCAGTGTTGCCGGAATATTCACTAAGGCGTTCGATATTGTAATCGTTTCGCTAGCTTGATTTTGAGTGGAATTTGAATTATTCGCGGCGTTTGTCGTAACCGTTGCGACGACACTGCCTGTTGTGGTTGGCGTACCGCTTACAGAACAAGTAACCGTTTGGTTTGTCGGTATTGTTGCCGGTTCGGTCCATGTCGCGTTAGCTGGACTAATCGTACAACCTGTTACACTCAGTCCAGCTGGTAAGTTGACGACATCGCAACTGGCATTGGGTGCATCGCCACTAGCACTTGCAACAGGAGGATTGGAGCACGTAAAACTACCTGAGTATGGCGTGCCAATTGTTCCTGTGGTTGGAAGACCACTGACATTAGCCACTAAATTACTAAGACCGGAAGGAGCAACTAAGGCCGTTTGAACTAAAGGCCCTAATAGTGGATTCACTCCTGTCCCACTGATTGGATAATTACCATTATTGACTGGCCCGACAGAGGTAGTCCAGGCACTCGGAATATTAACAGTTAGTTGAAAAGTACCTGTCTGACCGGGTTGCAGCGTGCCAATAGTACAAGTGACAGGTCCTGTTCCTGAACAAGCGGGTGATGTGCCTGTTGTTGGTGTGGTCACCGAAACAAAGCTTGTGCTTGCGGGAGAGCTAGCCGTTGTCGGTACAGGCAGGTTAGCGACGACTTGAACATTGTTAACTGCCGTTGCTTCTGTGTTGGTATAAGTATAGGTGTAAGTAATGTTATTACCTGGCGTGGAACTTCCAGGCCCTGTCGCAGATACCCATAATAATCCGCTTGGAATAGCTGTCCCTACTTGATCAAGATATATATGTCCATCATGTCCTCCAGGTGAACAACCTGAAGCAAGCGCCACAAGTTCAATCGTATCGCCCACATGTATAAATGCATTTCCTGGGGCAATATCGTAAGCCTGTGAATTCGTATAGTAATAGAGATCGCTACCGGTATTTGTGCCAGTGATGGTTTGCCATGGCACACCGGGTTGGCCACCATAGTTCCATTGGAAAAATACAGGATTAGCGCCTATCTGACCCGTTGTAATGTTATTTAATTGGAAGGCAAAGAATGGCTGTTGATTTGCCGAGTGTGGTGCATTTTCCATGATAGGAGCTGCTATAAAACGAATGTGCACCTTGCCATCTGTCGCGTCAACATCCGATGCCTGGACTATGATTTGCTGACTGATTGAGGTTGCGTGACTAGCATATGCTGCCCAAGTAGAAGGAGTAGAGGGGACGTTGTTAGTTCCAGATTTTGCATAAGGTGTATTCTGTGACCTCACGTTGATCATCGCCGACTGCGAACCGGCTATCGGTAATAAGAGTGTTGCGAAAGGTGATGATGAGCGAAATAGAAAATAGTCATAAAGGGTTTGAGTAGGCCCAATCATCATATTGGTTATTGCGCCTGGCGTAACATTTGGCGTTAAAGTAATGTCATTAAGACTAGTAGGTGGCACGACTGTTGCACCACCAAACGTATAACCAGTTTGCGTCCAGTTAGTAATAGGGCTAAATGTGGTACTGTCTGGTGTATACGTAGCTTCAAAATTACCGTTGAGAAAGTCTGCATAGACTGTTTGTGAGAAAAATAATTGAAGTAAACACGCGGATAACATAAGTCCCTGTTGCCAGAGGCGTCGATTCCATACAGCTTCCATAATCTCTCCGTAGATCAAAACTAAGAAATTCCATTTCTTTAAATAATATATATTAAAATTAGACATTACTAGTAGAAATTTTTTCTTGATACTTCAGGGATTTAATGTTCTATTGTAAATCTAATTATTTTTTTCTTGGATCAAACATCACCATCGGAAAATAAAAAAATAGCATTATCATTTTTTTGATATCAAAATCGCTCTTATCTATCTAGCGCTAATTCAATCTCTGTCAACTCACGATGGTCGCAAACAATTTCTAAGCGTGTTTTTAACGTATGTTTAAAGCCAAGGCGTTCATAAAAATTCCTGCCTAATTCATTACATTCTAATATCATATAAATGAGTAATCAACTTCATGATCATCTCATGTAGTTTTATTAAATCATCGTAATATTTTTCATCTTTAGTCGTGCTGCTAACAATGTATAGCTGATCTTTACCTACGCAAACTACTTTATAAGGCTGATTACCACAAGAATCTTTTTCCATTCTAGCAATCAAGAATCTTGAATGATCAACTTGATCGCATTCTTCAAGATACACAGCATGTACTAGTTCATTTTTTTAAACGCTTTCTCATATCCTAATTTATATATTGGCATTGGCTTTCCTCTTTTAATATCTTAGCTTTGTTTAGAATTCATTTCCGAAATATGCGCTGCAAAAATATGTTAATATAATTAGAATTTCAATAAAAATTGCTAAGAAATATGCTAAGATTTCTTAATCTCATGCTCAATCCACTAAGGGTCATCTCATGAAACTGACATATCATATCAAAGGAATGCATTGTGCGGCTTGCACTAAAAAAATTAGATCCGCTTTAACATCACATTTCAATGTCATCAATGTCACGCTTCATCCACCAGAATTACAAATTGAGACTGACAAACCACCACAGATGAGTGAACTTAATTCCTATCTTTCTGTCGCAGGAAAATACGAAGTGCAATCGACAGATGAAGATTCTCAAAGTGGATTAAGTACATATTACCCTATTTTTTTAATTACACTTTATATTATCGGCGTTGCAACGCTTAATAATGTTCATGGTGAAAAAATCAATTGGTATGCTTGGATGAATCAATTCATGGCAGGTTTCTTTTTAGTATTTTCTGCTTTTAAACTTTTAGACATTCGCGGCTTTGCAGAAGGATATTCCACTTACGATTTATTAGCGCGACATTGGTATCCCTATGGCTACATCTACCCTTTCTTAGAATTAAGTTTGGGAATTTTATATTTAACGCAATGGCAACCAATCGCTACACAAATTGCGACTGTCATCATCATGGGATTTTCAAGTCTTGGCGTCATCAATAGTTTGATTAAAAAACAAAAAATTCAATGCGCGTGCCTGGGCACAATCCTTAAAGTGCCGCTCTCAAGTGTGACGTTAATTGAAGATTTGACGATGGTGATCATGGCAACGATCGCATTAATGATGTCTTTTTGAGTTGTGGCAATGATGACACCGCCATTATAATTGAGTTCAATGTGGCTGACTTTGACTCTTAGATAAGGGGCGTCAATTGAAATGTTTGAATGAAGTATTTCTTAGCAAGAAGCACATTTTTAGATTTATTATTTGTTTCGCTATCGTCAACTTTTTTCTTTTTTTTATTCTCGGATTAAAATATTTATCTAATATATTGTCTTCTGATACCTTGTTTGCGACTAGCATGTACGCTTACACTTCGGTTTTTGGCAAGACACTGGTTATTCTGATTGTGCTCGCTTCTTACCTTGGACATTTTGCGTTACTTGCATTTTTGCCTTGCATCATGCTCTTACCACTTATTTTCGTTTTGCCTCGCTTTCTTATTTTGACTCTTGCAATTTTAATTTGGACTGCTGAAGTAATTTATTTAATCGCTGACAACATTGTGTTTTTGTACTTTCATTTTCACATTAATTCATCAATACTCCATGTCATCTTTAATAGGGATTATCCTATTACCAAATTTTTAGAATTATCACAATTTGAAGTCATTCTCATGATTGGGATGATGGTTTTGGTTTTACTTATAGAAGTATCATTAACATTATTGATCTGGAAAAAAATTATTGTAAAAGAGAAATGGTTTTTTGGTAAAAAATTAATGATAAGTTTAACCGCATGCTTATGTACTTCTTATGTTGCATTTATACTGACTGTAACCATGCATAATAATGTATTTGCTTTACAAACGCCCATGCTGCCTTTGTATAATAATATTTTAGCCGCCATCTTACCGATTAAAGACAGTTTTTCAGTTATTTCCCGTTTAAGCGAAACGCGTTTTGCTCAACCATCACTTCCGGTCTCTCAATTACAATATCCCTTGCAAGCTTTGCAATGCGTACCGAAACAAGATAAAAAAAATATTATCATTATTGCCATTGACACTTTGCGATTTGATGCATTAAACAAAAAATTAATGCCACATTTACTCGCTTTTGCCGATCAGTCTTGGCAATTCAACAAACACTATAGCGGCGGCAACTCCACACAAGCAGGTTTATTTTCTCTTTTCTATGGGTTGCCAGCTAATTATTGGGAATCCATGCGTCAACAAAAACGTGGCGCGATTTTCATTGATGAATTAATCAAGCAAGGATATCAAACAAAAGTTTATTTTAGCAGTGAAATGACGCCACCTTTTCATAAAACAATATTTTACAATATCCCAAACATCAGAACGCAACCCGCAAGCGGTAACACGATACCTGACCATGACAGAGCGATCACACTTGAGTTTCAGGCATTCTTGAAACAAAGAGATAAGCAACGGCCTTTCTTTAGTTTTCTATTTTATGATGCTGCGCATGGCTATTACACAACACAAAATATTCCTAAGATTTATCCAACATCAGATCATAATTTACAACGATTGTTGATCGTCAGAAGCACGAGTGAAATGCAAGAAGTCATCAATAGATATAAAAATGCGGTTGCGTTCATCGATACCGAAATTGAAAAAATCCTTGCATCGCTCACCGCAGAAGACTTACTTAAAGATACTATTGTGATCATTACAAGTGATCATGGTGAAGAGTTCAATGATAATCACAAATCTTATTTAGGTCATGCAAGCAACTATAGTCATTATCAAATTCAAACACCGTTTATTGTCTGGTGGCCAGGTCATAAGCCACAAGTCT
>Ga0206869_1172_pt1 | contig 11114 bp, 8 predicted proteins | sample Alteio_BWOrgCont_35_FD_152618 | JGI IMG/M metagenome (GOLD analysis project Ga0206869, IMG submission 152618) | Enriched cells from forest soil in Barre Woods Harvard Forest LTER site, Petersham, Massachusetts, United States -... | ecosystem: Environmental > Terrestrial > Soil > Temperate forest > O... | reverse complement strand
ACATTGACGATGATGCCGCAACGCGCATAAGTAGATTTACCCAAGCAAATAACCAACACGCTTCTTGGAATACGAAAATATTCCACACTGCGAGCGAGTGCAAAGGAATTTGGCGGAATAATACAAACATCAGAAACCACATCGACAAAACTTTCCGGCGCAAATTTTTTCGGATCCACAATCGCAGAATTGATATTCGTAAAAATTTTAAATTCATTCGAACAGCGAATATCATAGCCATAACTTGAAGTACCGTGCGAAACAATTTTTCCTTTTTCATTAGATCGCACTTGCTGTGCTTCGAATGGTTCTATCATATTCTGCTCGCTCGCCATTCGTCTGATCCATTTATCTGATTTAATACTCATGAATTCACTCCTACTTCATCTGATGTCACGACAACTTTTGGAAATTTTGCAGAATAGTCTTTAGGTAATAACGCGACACGACCAGCCACTTGTTTTGCGATCTCTAAAAACAGATGTGTCAGTGTGCTTTGCGGTTCCGCTGCCACAGTCGGTTGACCATGATCCGTTTGTTCGCGTATGCGTGTATCTAAAGGGATTTGACCTAGTAATTCCAAATTAAATTCTTTTGCAAGTTGCGTACCGCCACCTTGCCCAAATAAATGTGATTCATGACCGCAATTCACGCATTGATAAAAACTCATATTTTCAATCACGCCAAGAATCGGTACAGAAAGCTTGTTAAACATATCACAGGCGCGACGCACATCGTGTAACGCAACATCTTGCGGCGTCGTGACGATCACAGCGCCTGTTACTGGCATTTTCTGACAGAGTGTTAATTGGACATCGCCAGTGCCTGGCGGCAAATCCACGACTAAATAATCGAGTGCTGACCATTCCGTGTCATGCAAGAGTTGTTCTAATGCTTTGCCTAACATGGGCCCGCGCCAAGATAAAGCCGTATTCGCAGCAACCAAATGCCCCATGGAAATCGATTCAATCCCATGTGTGATAAAAGGTTGTAAGCGTTTATCTTTGACGGCGGCTCTTTGATTCAGGCTGCCGGTCATGGCGGGTTGGCTAGGACCGTAAATATCCGCATCTAATGCTAACGCTAATGCTAAATTAACTGAAATAGTCGATTTACCGACGCCACCCTTACCTGAAGCCACCGCGATCATATTTTTAATATGTGGCAGTCCAGTGACGCCTTGCTTGCCGACATGCGCCGCAATTTTAGAAGTGAGATGGAACTCAAGAGGGACGTCGTTCGCGACTGGCAGCAACCAAGTTCGTAATAAACTCAATAATGTTTCTTTTTCACTTTCAAAAGGATAACCCAAGGTCGCTGAGATGCAAATCTTCCCAGCCTGTTCTGTTACTGATGTCACGACACGTGCCTCACGCCAAGTGAGTTTGAGGTGAGCATCATGAAATTGTGCCAGCCTTTCTTCAATAATTTTTTGCAACAGACTGTCTCCACTAGACATGAATTTGCTATACTTTAGCACTTTTTTATAAAAGCTAAACCCCGTGATTGCAACGTTAAAGGAATTTGCATGTCAGAGAAACGAAGAATATTAGCCACGAATGCATTACCGTATGCTAACGGCACCCTTCATCTTGGTCATTTAGTTGGTACGATACAAGGTGACATTTGGGTCAGATTCCAAAAAATGTTAGGGCATGATTGCCTTTACATTTGTGGTAGTGATGGTCACGGCACACCGATCATGATCCAAGCAGAGAAATTGGGTATCACACCTGAGCAGTTGGTCTCGCAAGTCCATCAAGAACAAGTTCGCGATTTTTCTGATTTTCTAGTCGTCTTTGATAATTATCACACGACTCATTCTGAAGAAAATCAATTTTATGTTGAAACCATTTTTAAACGCCAATTAGAAGCTGGGAATATAGCAAAACGTAAAATTACTCAACTTTACGATCCAGCGAAGCAAATGTTTCTGCCTGATCGTTATATCAAAGGTGAATGTCCGCGCTGTGGTGCGAAAGATCAATACGGTGATAATTGTGAAGTGTGCGGTGCAACTTACACACCGATGGAACTCAAAAATCCTTATTCAGCTTTATCTGGCGCAACACCAATCGAAAAAGATTCCGAACATTATTTCTTTAAACTACAAGCGTTTGAATCTTTCTTGAAAGACTGGACGAAGAGCGGTCATTACAAGCACAAGTCACTAACAAACTTGAAGAATGGTTCACCGATGGTTTAAGAGAATGGGATATTTCTCGTGATGCACCTTATTTTGGTTTTGCCATTCCTGGCGAAACCAATAAATATTTTTATGTTTGGTTAGATGCGCCAGTTGGTTATATGGCAAGTTTTAAAAATTTATGCGATAAACGTCCCGAACTTTCATTCTCAGATTATTGGGAAAAAGAAGACAGCACTGAGTTGATTCACTTCATTGGTAAAGACATTATTTATTTTCATGCTTTGTTTTGGCCTGCGATGCTACACGGCGCGCACTATCGCACGCCGTCACAAATTTATGTGAATGGTTTTTTAACGATAGACGGACAAAAGATGTCGAAATCACGCGGCACTTTTATTAAAGCAAGAACTTACCTTAATCATTTACAACCCGAATATCTTCGTTATTATTTTGCAACTAAACTGAGTGATCGCATCGAAGATATCGATATTAATTTTGATGATTTTACACAGCGAATCAATTCTGATTTAGTTGGTAAATTCATTAATATTGCGAGTCGTTGCGCAAGTTTCATTGAGCGACACTTTGATGGCATGCTTGCGCATACATGTGTTGAACCAAAAATATTTAATGATTTTGCGATTGCTGGCGACACAATTGCAGCGCATTATCAAAAATTAGAATATAGCCAAGCGATGCGTGCGATCATGACGCTTGCAGATCAAGCAAATCAATACATCGATGAAAAAAAACCATGGGCTTTGATTAAAAATCCTGATCAACGCCATGCGGTACAAGATATTTGTTCTGTTGGATTAAATTTATTTCGCGTCTTAATGATTTATCTCAAACCCGTTTTACCTGACACAGCAGCTCATGTGGAAGCTTTTTTTAATATTCCACCACTTACTTTTTATGATAAAAACGTTCCCCTCATTCATCATCGTATTAATAACTTTAAACCACTTATTAACCGTATTGACCCAAAACAAATTGAGGCGCTAAAAATGTCAGCACAAGAAGAAATGAAACCCATCATAGCAAATGCAACACCAACAACTGAAACGAAATCTGCAGAACCAACTCACATCAGTATTGATGATTTCAACAAAATTGATTTACGTGTGGCAACCATTATCGAAGCGAGTGCTGTTGAAGGTGCAGATAAATTATTAAAATTAAAAGTTGATCTTGGTAATGAAACTCGCCAAATTTTCGCAGGCATTAAATCCGCATATGATCCAGAAAAATTAATTGGTCGCCAAGTAGTGATTGTTGCCAATCTCGCACCGAGAAAAATGCGCTTTGGTGTTTCTGAGGGCATGGTGTTAGCAGCTTCGGGAAGTGAAGCAGGATTGTTTGTGATCTCACCAGATGATGGTGCAGAATCTGGTATGCAGGTGAAATAGCTTGACAACCATTACGCCTGAACAACTTGATCGTTTACTCCCACAAACCCAATGCGGTTTGTGTGGGTATGGTGGTTGCATGCCATATGCAGAAGCAATGGTGTATGAACAAGCGGCAATTAATCTCTGTCCGCCAGGCGGCGTTAAAACTTTAGAAATATTAGGTGAGATCTTGCAGAAAGATCCAGAAGTTTATCGTGAAGAGATGCAAGCAAAAGCAAAAAATCCATCGCTTGTTAGCATTCGCGAAGCAGAATGTATCGGCTGCACTAAGTGCATACAAGTGTGTCCGGTTGATGCGATTATCGGTAGCGCGAAGCAAATGCATACCGTCATTGCATCAGCTTGCACAGGTTGTGATTTATGTATTCCTGCATGTCCAGTTGATTGCATAGACATCATTCAATTATCGAATCAAGAAAACCAAGCTGATCAATGGCGTGAGCGTTTTCAGAAAAGAGAACAGCGATTGGTTCTTGAGAAAGAGGAAAAGGAAGCAAGTAAACAAGCTATCCACAAACAATCGCAGCAAGAATATATTCATAATGCACTTGCACGTGCAAAACAAAAACGCGGCTAAAATATTTAGGAAACATATCATGGAAAGTAGAAACATTAGTATTGCAAGCATGTTAAAAGAAGTATGTGAAGACTACCGCGCGCAAACAAAGTTTTACCGAAAAATTAATAAACACGACGCAATTGCAAAAAAAATTATAGATTATCTTGATGATCCAATTGTAAATCAAAACAAATCCTACTTAGAGTTAACAGCTTTCTGTTTAACTTATGCATTGCAAGACGTGTTAATAAATCTTTCTAGCTCACAATTTTTGAAAATATTAAAAGAAAAAATACCAACGATCGAGAAACACATCGGACTAACACGGGTTGATATCCAGAAAAATAAGCACACGAAGGAAGCAGTTAGTTTATTAGCGATAAGACTTATTCGAAAGACTGATGGTTTCTTTTTTGATGCCAATGCCTTCGAAACCGCATGGACTTTATTTGTCCCAAGAGTCCACGAGTGTAATAAGAATGGTTTTTTTGTCAAAATATTCTCTGATGGTATTAATAATAAAAAAATCAACGAAATGGAATCAATTTTAAGTGACGAACGTTTATCAGTATTTAAAGAAGATATTCTTTATCATGCTGTGAAATCACTCATTCATATTGCTGACTATAACTTAGGACGCAAATTCAAAAACGCTAATGAATGGCCAGAAACTTATTTTCAATTCACTGATCTTATATTTAATGATATTCATTTTAATCCAAACTATATTTCAAGAACGGATGATTTTACACTGCTTAATCTGGTGTTAAAAAGTGATAATACTTACCTCATTAATAAGTTTTTAAATTGTCCTAAGACTAATTTTGATGCGATTAAAGCTTGGTTGAAAAGGGATTTAAACATTCCGAATCAGCTTCATAGTGAAAAGCTCGATCACATTCTATTAACAAACTCAGCGTTTTTTAAATCAGAGCCAGACTGGGTACTTTGGGCCAATACCAATATTGTCAGACCTCATAAAAAAAAGTATTTTCTAGAATCTGTTAGTAAAGGTACGTGTTTGCACATGGTTTCTGCGATTTCAAAAGATAATCATTTACCAGTGAATGTAACAAAAAAAATCTCAGATAATCTGCGTAATTTGTATGGGTGGTTTGCGGTTGTTGAAGAGAAGAATTTATTGCAGGGTGAGGTTAGAGTGCCGCGTGTGGTGTGTAAGAAATAAGACTGTCATTACGAGCGAAGCGAGTTCGTGCCCGTGCCCGGTTTGTCGTTTAAATTCTCATGGAAAATAAAAAATGAAAAGACGGGCACGGGCACGAACTCGCTTCGCTACGAACTCTTCCAACTCACCATACACTTCTCTTTCTCTGCTGAATCCAACATATCCAATAACGGAAACGCGCGCTGTTTCAAACTCACTATCGACTTTTGAGATGTCGAATCATCACTGTCTTCATCGTCAGATCGCTTGTCATCTGTCATTGTTTCACGCGCAAGCGCTTTTTGTAAACGCTCGCGCACGACGGGAATATCATTCTCAAAAATTTCACCAGATGATTTTCCGCTATAACCCATCATTTCAAGTAAGCGCATCCCTACATTGCCAAACATCACGATATCTTCGCGTACCTTACAACTGAATGTCACTAACATATGATTTATCCTAAGCAATTAATGTCTTAAATGATTAGTTGGTTCTTCATTTGAAGTGGTCTTTTCGAAGTGATCGCCACTTCTTTTTTGTGTACTAAAAAAACCATGCTTTTGAGTTTGTAAGTGTCTCAATTCATTTTTGCCCTCAAATACTTTAACCATTTGACGCGCTTCTTCTATGCGTCCTTCGCACAAAGCATCGACTAGAGCAAGTGTATTGCTATTGCGGTTAATTGTAATGCCGAAAATAGAGTTTTTTAAAATATATTTGTTATTTTTTAACACGCGCTGCCAATCTTTCGGTTCAGATTTTTTTAATTCATGCACAACATAATTAATTTTAAAAGCATATTTTTCCTCGCCTTTTTGCAGTTCATATCGGCGGCGGCTTAACAAACAATCTATGGCAATTTGTTGTTCTTTAAATAAGTGAGTATCTTGATGCTGAATAATGCGATATTTTCTTTGACTTACACTTTCATTCGGAAATAAAGTATTTTGCGGCAATGATAATACCATAAATGGATTCACTGCATTCAAAAAGGGATAAGCGTGTTGATCTTTAAATTTAATCTCAAGCTCTTGACGTCCACGATCCATTTTTTGAATTTCTTCGTATTGTTCGCGTTTGTTTTGACTTATTAAAAATGCATTGAGATAACCAAATTGATGTTTCCCAATATGATAATCAGTGAGATCCAGATGTCGGATCACTTCGATACACATTACATGTCCCTCAGCTCCTTCAGGAGCTACTATAGAATGTACTTGTGCTTTATGAAAGCCTTGGAGATATAATTCATTAGTGAATTCTTGCGCAAGAGAATGATCTTTTTTAACTATACCCATGTTGCAACCAATGAAATAAAAATGTTTGACCTTTTCCATTAATTCGTTATTTAAACCAAGAGCAAAAACCAAATGGAGGGCAAACTCTTTTGCTGTATAAGTACCGTAACGCTCTCCGTCTGAGTTACCAATAAAAACCAGCGTTTCATATTCAGTAGCTGTTAGTCCATGTAATGCATCATGACTTTCTATATCCGCAACTTCAATTTGAGTGTTTGGGTAGAAATGTTTTCCTACGTATTGTGCGATGCTTGGATCGATATGATTACCGATTGTGTAGACACGTCTTGTTTTCATACTAGCTCCCTGCTTAGTTTGTTCACTGAACTTCGTGCCCGCGCCCGATTGCGTGCCCGCGCCCGTCTTTTATATTTTAAAAAATTAAAAGCCGGGCACGCAATCGGGCACGGGCGCGGGCACGAAGTTCAGTGAAACTTTCATTACTTCGTTTTCACAGCTTTCCAACTCGGCTTATCCCATGTTCCCTTAATGGTGTAATCATAACCGACAGCCTTCGATAAACTTGATCCTACTACAGCATTCGCCACAAACGCACCGATTCCTATTAATGGATTTCCAGTTAATAAAGTTGCAGCAACCGGTATCGATGATGTGACATGTGAAGAAACATTTAAAGCTAAATCATAATCCTTATCGGTTAAGCCAATGCGGCCTTTAATGATTAAGCGGGCAACAGGACCATCAAATAGCATTTTGTTTGTATAAAGATTTCCTTGATTAAAAATAAAATCACCTCTGAGGTAATCGAAACTATAACCTTTATGGAACACATCACTAAAATCAAATAACAAACGCCTAGGAATGGTTTGTAAGCTGAATAAGCTTAACATCCGTGCCAAATCCATTTTGGCACCGCCTTCTTTACCTACATCAACGATTCGGCCACCCCCAATACTAAACGAACCTTTTCCTTGTAGGTTTGCAAGAGACACATCAAAAGGAGAACCATCCCAACGTAAATTAAATTGCGCACTACCTTTGTCCGCTTCAAAATTATGTGCTGTAAAAGCGAGCATACTCAACATGCGAGTAACATTAGAAGTATTCGCAATGCCACTAATATTGGTTTTGATTTGGTGCTCTGACTGCAACCATTCACCAGAAGATTGTAATGATAAATATGGAGCATCTAAATTGAGTTTACTAATTGTTAAGCCATTCTGTTTAGGCGTTGCATTAAAATGAAGTGCGCCTAATGACATATTATTCACTTTGAAATCTTCAACACTTAAAGAAATGGCAGGGAAGTTTAGAATATTCAAATCAGTATTAGATGTTGATTTTTTCTCTGAAGTATTTAGATAAACTTTCGATAACTGGGCATTAATTAATCCGCGACGAGATAATTGTTTCGGAGCAGTTATTTTCCCTGCCATTTCTTTACTATTAATTGATACGAGCCAGTTGTTATTAGCAGGTGTCGCTTTTAATTGTAGATCTGTTAATTCAAGATTTCCGTAATGCAATAAATCAATAATTAAGTTGACGCCCTGTAATGACAGCGCTGACTTTTTTGATGATGTAGCCTGTTGTAAATATAATTTTATTTTATCAGTATCCAATGTTTTGAGATGTCCTGATATAAATAATCCAGGTTGTGTTGGCCATGCTGGAACGCCTTCACCAATTCCGAGATCAGCTGACGTCACTTTAAAATTATTTTTTTCACGCGTTAATAACATTGCAATATTAAATTCATTATCATATTGGACCCTGGCTTTCAGCGGTTCATTTTCAGCAACAATCAACTCTGCTACAAATTCTTTTTCTTCTTCTGCTGTTTTATCAATGAGCGTATTTGCAGTGATTTTCAAACCATTTAAATTAGATTTTAAAGAAATTTTAATAGGCTGATCTTGTTCCAAATCAATCACGCCAGAAACTTTAGTGTCACCATTCACATAATTTGAAAACGGATATTTTAACCATTTTTCAATGTCGCGGGTATCGAAGGTATTCTCAAAAGCAGCTTGAACAACAGCATGATCAATGACATTTTTATTAGTACTTAAATTAAATTGAAATGGTCTGTTAAATAATGTGGATCGAATTTTATTTGCTTCTACTGAGTTTTCAGTAAAAAATAAATCACCAGAAACATGGGTGAATGCCAAATCATATGGCGCAATTGTTAAAATTGAATTTTTAAAAGATAGATCACCGCGCACAACTGTATTTTCTGGATGTTCGAGTGGAATTTTTAATGATAATGATAAATGTGATGGGCCTTGCAATTTTAACTCTTTCAGCATTTTCCCAATTGATCGCTGTAATGGGCTGTTATAGATATAATTCAAACCATTTTTAGCATCCATCTCAAAAGGTTGCGTTGTCACTTCTAAAATACTAGGGTCTTTGCCACCGATATTTGGAATCACTCCGTGAACACCTGAAGTTTCTAACCCTAAGGTTTCAGCATATGCAATATCGATTTCTAATTTACGACCTACAAAAGCAATCTTGCCATCAATTTTATTAAGCGTAGGCCAATTGGGTGCGAAGCTTAAATCCACATGACTTAACCGACCTGTAACAGAAAACTCACCTTTTTGTTTATCAAATGGGAAATTTGCAAGCGGTCCGCGTAAAACTGCTCTGCCATCTTGTAATTCACCAGCTAAAAATGCTTGTTTTAACCATTGATTTAAATTTTTTTCAAAGATTGCAAGCGGCAAATAGTCACTAACATGCGTCGCTTGTTGTACCGTAAAGTTAGCAGAGATATCAGCAATTGGTAAACCCTTAGGAAGTAAAATAAAACTTCCTTGAGCAGTCATTGCGAAATCACGATTTAATAGTTGTATGTTTGATAATTGGATCTTCCATTGATCTTGAACATTTTTCTTAATCTCAATTAAACCAGTGATTTGATCTAAATATAAATCATTATGAAAGATCTTAGGTGCATTAAAAGTTGTTTTCGCACTATTTAATCGCAATCTGCCGGATGAACCCAACCATTCTAAATCGCCTGAGAGATTTGTCGCTCCTGGATATTTTAGCCATGGGTTAATAGAGACATGCTGCATTTGTCCCTTCAAATGCACATGCTGCCAATCTTTCCAATCGTCAGGAAAATCAATTGCAAGATTTTGGATACCACCCTTCGTTGACAATAGATTAAGCCACGACTTCGTTTTTTCTGGGATTAATTTAGCAAGTGGTGCTGCGAAGAACTGTAGATCTTGTAAATCAAAATAACTTAATTTTAATTGCGTTGGTCGATAAGATTGATCTTTTGATTTTGTTAATGAAACATAAAAATTAGTGACTGGCCATAAATGTTCGGGGAAATTTAGCAAAACATCGTCCCCTGCTATGATTAATTGCTCGCCCTCATCTTTCCAACCAATATTGCCGCTAATTCGATTGAGATGACACTCTTCATTAGTCTCAGTGGATTTGATTTTTAATCCGTACAATTGTAACTGTGATTGTACTTGTTTAATTTTTCCTTCAGATGAGGATAACCAAACTCTCGCACTGGCGATGCCTTCCTTCACCATCCATCCCTGCCATGACTGATCACGTAACCAAAGGGGTAAATTGAGACCTGATACATAGAGATAAATGTTGCTGTTAAGATGATGAATATCAAAATTCTGGCCTTGCCATTCCACAGTAACCGATAATTCTGTTGGCAGATTCTGATGTAAAATAGCCTCGCCTTCCACGCGATGAGTCGTCGCAGTATTTACAAAATACAAATCGCGTAAAGTAAAATCATGTTTAGGTTTCTGGAAACGAGTGACCTCTACATCGATATGACGCAATGTTAATTTTGGAATTTGTGAAACCCAAGTCATCACATCATTGAATGCCGCTTCATGAGTGGCTGTTGATTCTATCCCCAATGATTGTAATTCTCGAACGGTATACTCACCTTCTGCAGATTGTGAAATTGATAAACGTGCACCATCAAGCACTATGCCACTCGTTACGATCTGCTTAGACCAAATACTACTTGGAATAGAAAAAAATAAAGTGACGCGCTCAACAGTAATCACCGGTTCTTGCGTGTCTTTGTTATAAAAAGTGACTCGCTCGAGATCAATGACAGGCTGATATTGGCGCCAAGACACACTCACTTGTTGAATAGTGACAGGGACTTGTAACATATTACTGATATAACGTTCGAAATTACCACGATACTGATTTAAAAAAGGCGTTGTTTCTCTCACAGTCAATGAGATAATTGCAAATAACACAATCAATATAGCGAATAAGTAAGCTGTTTTCCTGAACACTGATCGGAGAAACCGCACACAATCACCTTCTTAGGCTATTTTAAACCATTTACTGGTATCTCTCATGACCACAAAAAACCATGGCCATAACACCATACTTGTTACTGCTGATAACCAATACATATGACTGCCTGGCAACTCGCCAATAAACCCTTGTATACAATAGACGATAAACAAATAAATCAGTGTAAAGAAAAAAACGCTAATACCTTGTTGCAATAAAGGTGACATGCGCAGACGTATCGATAGGTAAGAAACCA
>Ga0206869_1171_pt1 | contig 11132 bp, 13 predicted proteins | sample Alteio_BWOrgCont_35_FD_152618 | JGI IMG/M metagenome (GOLD analysis project Ga0206869, IMG submission 152618) | Enriched cells from forest soil in Barre Woods Harvard Forest LTER site, Petersham, Massachusetts, United States -... | ecosystem: Environmental > Terrestrial > Soil > Temperate forest >... | reverse complement strand
GTGGCGACATTCGACTACCCCTGGCGGCTGGCCTTCCTGCCGGACGGCCGCATGCTGATCACCGAAAAGGTGGGCCATCTGCAGTTGGTGACCCAAGCCGGCGCCAAGACCGACGTGGGCGGCATTCCCCCCGTCTATTACCAGGGCCAGAACGGATTGCTGGGCGTGTTCCTCTCGCCCCATTACGCCACCGACCACAATATCTATCTCACCTATGTCGAGCCCGGCGATTACGGCGGCGGCTTTGCCATGGGGCGCGGGCAATTGACCTTCACCAACGACCGCCCTCGTGTCACCGGCTTCGAAGTGCTGTGGCGCCAGATGCCGCGCGGCAAGGGCGGCCAGCCGGGCGGACAGATCGCGTTCGCGCCCGACGGCAACAGCCTTTTCCTCACCGTGGGTGAGCGCCAGCGCATGACGCCGGCGCAGGACATCAACCAACCGGAAGGCAAGATCCTGCACCTCACCCTGGACGGCAAGCCTGCGCCGGGCAATCCGTTTGCCGGACAGACGGGTGCCACCACCATTCCCCTGATCGATCCGCCCGCCAATACCGAAGCGGCCAAGACCGCGCCGGTGGTGAGCACCTATACCTTCACGGGACCGAACATGACTCCGGCCGAAACCTGGACCACCGGCCATCGCACGCCGTATGGCCTGGCATTCGCGCCCGACGGACGCTTATGGGAAGTCGAGCATGGCCCCAAGGGCGGCGACGAATTGAATCTGATCGAGAAGGGCAAGAATTACGGCTGGCCGCTGGTGTCATACGCCACCAATTATGACGGCGTGCCGATCGCCAGCCCGGATTCGCGCCCCGACCTGGCCAAGCCCGTGATCTATTGGACGCCCATCATCGCGCCGGGAAATCTGATCTTCTACAAGGGCGCGATGTTCCCGCAGTGGAATGGTTCGGGCTTGATGGGCGGCATGGCGACCGAAACGCTCAACCGCATCGTCTTTGACGGCAAAGGCGGGGCCAAGCCGGCCGAGCGCTGGGCCGTTGGCCACCGCATCCGCGACGTGGAAGAAGGCCCGGACGGCGCGCTGTGGATGCTGGAAGACAATTATCCCGGCGCCTTGTTCAAGGTGACGCCGAAATAGTGAGCCAGACCACTAAAGCGAGCGGGCGCGTCGCTCCTGGCCTATAGTGGGTCTGCTGCGCAACTCTCCCTTTGGAGTGTCAACGCATTTCCCAATGCGTGAAAAACGGCTGTGTTATCGAAGATGCACCAATCCTTGGGCCGCAGTTTTTGCGCCAACTGGGCAAGCTGGGTGTCCGAGTATTCGGAATAATAGATCTTCGGGCTCCCATGCAGCCTGAAATACGCCATGCGTGTATCTCCGCCCGGGATACCATCGCTTGGCGCCCATGGCGGATCGGCCGCAACGCGCACGACATTGAGTCTTTTGAGAACCTTCTCACTGCCCGGCGTGAACCAACTTATGTGACGCGGCTCGCAGGCCATTGTGACGTTGGCTTGCGCCAGATCGCGAAAAAACTTCTCCGCCACATCGGCATCATAGACAAGTGACGGCGGCAATTGTGCGAGCAATACGCCCAATCTATCACCGAGTCCGGCAACGCCTTTCAGAAATTGGTCTAATTCATTCCCATAATGCTCCAAGCGGTGGTTCTGGGTGATGATGCGTGGGACTTTCACCGAAAAGCGAAAGTCTTCCGGAACAGAAGCCGCCCATTTCTCATAGGTCGCGCGCTTGTGCGGACGGTAAAATGACGAGTTGATTTCCACACAATTCAGCCGCGAAGCATAACGTTGAAGGTGACTGCCCTCGCCTGGAAACGCGCTTTTATACCGGGCCGGAATGGTCCAGCCGGCCGTGCCGATAAAACTCATTTCCACAGCTTCCAAAGCATCTCTCGCACCATAAATGGCGGCGTCACGCAAAGTCTTAGTAATTCCGGCGTTTCGGCAGCTGAATAAGGAACGCGATCATGACCCAGGTGTTAGCTCTTAACAGCCCACAGACGAGTCTCGAAGCGTGAACCGTACGTCCGTGACGTACCTTAGGAGCACCCATGTTTGTACATTGGATGAAATTGTCGTCGGACATGATGCTGGCAAATCTTCAGGCGCAGCGCGTCATTGGCTTGCGCATGATGAAGCTGGCGAGGGGCGGACCTGCTGCGGAGACCGAATCACGCCGCATGGTGTCCGAGAAATGCACCGCCGCCATGGACGCGACCGCCGCGCTGGCCAGCGGCAAGTCCCCCGAGTCGGTCGTCCGCCGCTATCGCACCGTCATGAACGCCAACGAACGGCGCCTCAACGGTACCAAGAAAGGGAAGAAGAATGCCAAAAGATCAAAATGACGGCCCGCATGGCAAGATGCGCGCTGCACCCGGCGCGCCTCCCGGTATCGAGTTGGACGGCAAAGGCAATGTCATTCCCTTGGAGCAACGGACCAAGGGTGATCAGGAAAAGGCCCGCGCCGCCGCCGCGCAAGGCTCGATCAAAGATCCCGAGCAGGAAGCCGAACATCCCGCGCCCATGCCCCGTGCGCAGCAGGGTCAGGGCGGCGCGCCGGTCGATAACGACCCCAAAGGCCAACAAGGCGCCACCAAACGATAATCCGGATGGGAATAAGTATGGCTGACACCGACGATAGTTCGAAAAATCACGACCCTGTTCTCGTTATCCGTGAACAGCGGGGGGATAATTTTGTCATCAGAAGACCTCTCATAGCAGTTGCGGTCGCAATGCTGGCCGGAGCCCTGGCCGCGAAATTCTTAAGTGGGCGAGCTCCGCGGAACCCTTCGTGACAGAAATGTGTTGTACCCCCAGCCTCTTTTCATGGATCGGGACAATTGAGTTTTAGCCAGCTAAATCCGTCCTTACCTGTTTCCGTCGAAGGAAAAGGCAAGGGAATAGCTTTTGCAGTGATCGACTATGGCGAGGAGCACAATCTCATTTGGGTTGTGGCCCTCGACGACAGCGGCGAGATTTGGTGTTCGCCCAATCCAAAAGTTCGCATGCGCGCGAATTGGACGATAGGCCGTTCGGTATCCCCCGTGACATTGGCGGCTGAATAAAGGAGAGTTCCATGAGCATTCTTCTGATTGTATTGTTGGTCCTTTTGCTTGGCGGCGGTGGATTTGGTTATAGCCGTTTTGGCGCCGTAGGTGGCAGCGGCATCGTTGGAACAATTCTCCTGATAATTGTGGTCCTTTGGTTGCTGGGCGCCTTATAACGCTTGGTCATGGAATGGGCGCGCGGTGTATCGCGCTATCGAAAATAAAAAGGCCGGCCAGAGTGCCAAAACGGCGCCTGACCGGCCCTTTTGATTCAGGCTGGAATTATTTCGAAGCGTCGCGGATGGCGTCTTTCACGCCGCCGACGGCATTTTGCACTTTGCCTTCGGTTTTCTGCGCGGAACCTTCGGCCTGCAACTTGGCGTCGCCGGTCACTTTGCCGGCGGCTTCCTTGATTGCGCCGCCGGCCTGTTTGGCCGAACCGGCAATGCGATCCTTATCCATTGGTGTTCTCCGTTATGGGGTGTGATGAGAACAACCAAAACGGCGGCGGGTTCCGCATGCCAGCGCTGCGCGCAAAACGCCATGGATTCCGGAACATCCCTTAGCCCGGCGAGTTAGCCGTAGAGCATTACACACAAAGGAAAATCATATGCGCGTTATCGTACTAACTGCTGCGGCGTTGGGATTGTTTGCGTCCATCGCGTCCGCGCAGAACATGCCGGCCCAGCAGGGCCCGCAGAATCCCGCCGTCAAGGACATGCATCAGAACAATTCTTCAATGCCGGTCGCGGGGGCCAACAGCTTCACGCAAGCCGAAGCCAAATCGCAGATCGAGGCCAAGGGCTATACCCATGTCGTGAGATTGCGCAAAGACGATAACGGCGTCTGGCGCGGAACCGCGATGAAGGACGGCCACTCCGGTCCCGTGAGCGCCGATTATCAGGGCAACGTCAACTGAACTGACTTGCCATCCCCTTCCCCGATTCAAAGGATCACACCATGACGAAGACTCTCACACGCGTTTATAACGACTACGCCTCGGCCGAACTCACCGTTCGCGAACTCAAGACCGCGGGCCTAGGCGACAGCCATATCGGCATCGTCGCCAGCAATGCCGATGGCTGGCACAAGCCCGGCAGTTCGGACGTCAATCCCCTCCATGACAAAGATCGTGACGGCAAGGATGACCGCGTCGAAGGCGCCGTCACCGGCGCCGGCATGGGCGCGATCGCCGGCGGCGCTGCCGGTGTCGCGGCGGGCCTTGGCATGCTGGCCATTCCCGGGATCGGACCGATCGTGGCGGCCGGCTGGCTGGCCGCATTGGCGACCGGCGCGGTTGCCGTGGGCGCAACGGGCGGCATCATCGGCGCCTTGGTCGAATCCGGCGCCAGCAAGGAGAATGCCGAGCTTTATGCGGAAGCGCTGCGCCGCGGCGGCGCCATCGTGACGGCGAAGGTGCCGGACAAGGATGAGGTCAAATATGCGGCCATCATGGACGAGTCGGCCTTCGACATTGCCGCGCGCGAAGCCAATTACCGCAAATCGGGCTGGACCGGCTATGACCCGGCCGCGCCCGCCTATGACATCGCCCAGGTCCGCAAGGAACGCGAAACCTATCGGATGTAATGCCTGGAATTCTCAAACAGCCCGCCGGCGAAATCCGGCGGGCTTTTTGTTGCCGGGACGGGGCACGAAAGTTCCGATTATTTGAGGCCGATAGCGCGGCCGCCGCGTTATGAGCCGATATTGAAAGGAATTCATCCATGAGCCTGTTGCTGATTATCGTGGTCCTTCTGCTCTTGTTTGGCGGCGGCGGCGGTTACTACGCCCACAGAAGCTATGGCGGGGCCGGACTAGGCGGCGTGCTGGGCCTGGTTCTCATCATCATTGTGGTGCTGTTTCTCTTTGGCGGCCTGCGCGCCTGACCCCGCGTCCCCCTGGGAATCCCCGACGTCAAAGGGTTGAAAAGCCGTCTTGATGGCCGTCTTCAAGAGAAGGATGATGGGCCATCGAGGTCTGTCGGGGGAAATCCATGCGCACGATTATTTTTGGCTTGCTTGGCTTGTTGACGATAACGCCGGCCATGGCGCAGGCATCCGATCCTCAACCCAGTTGCACCATGTGCCAGGGCACCTACATCCCGGCCGAGGAAATCCAGGCCTATAGCAAAAAGGCAGTGGCGGAACGGCGGGTCGACCAGCAGGTGCGCGACATCGACATCGGCAAGGTGCATATCGCCCTTGGCGTGGAGCATCGCGGGAAGCTGGACAAGCCCGGCGCGCATGCGGTGGCCGAGCATGATCTGGTCAGCGAGGTTTATCACATCATCGATGGAACGGCGACCTTGAAGCTGGGCCCGGAGCTGGTGAACGAGAAGCGCCGGCCCGCCGATGAGGAAACGGTGCGGCTGTACAACGGTCCCGGCAACAACGCCGACGAGATCAAGGATGGCGTCAGCTATGACCTGAAACCGGGCGATGTCGTGGTCATTCCGGCGGGCACCGGCCACCTTTTCACCCACATAGACGACCATATTGATTACATCATGGTCAGAATCGATCCCGACAAGATCACGCCGCTCAAGGATGAGGCGGCATCCAAGGCCTATCTGGGCGATTATTTGAAGAAGTAACGGTGGTATAGTGGAGGCGGGATCAGGCGGGGCAAGAGAATGACCGGGCGGTTTCTCAGCGGATTTGCAGTGCCATGCGCCGCGGGCGCGCTGGCGCTGATCGCCGTCACTGCCAACGCGGCGGACAAGCCGCCGGCCCAAAGCGGTTGGGATGTGCAGGCTGCCGAACGCTATCTCGATAGCCGCCAAGTCTGGTGGCAGTCGTGGGATCGCTCGCAAAAAGACCATCGCACGATGTGCGTCTCCTGCCACACCCAGGGGTCTTATGGCCTGGCGCGTCCGGGCCTCAGTCAGCAATTGGGCGAACAGACGCCATCGGCGGCGGAACAGGTGATGCTGGCCAGCATCCAGAAGCGGGTGATGAACTGGGCGCAGATGCAGCCGGTGTACAGCGACGTTCTTTCCGGCCCCGGCAAGGAAGTCGAATCCCGCAATACCGAGTCGGTGCTGAACGCGGTGATCCTCAGCAGCTTTGATGCGCGCACGGGCCATATGAGCCCGACCACCCACACGGCATTCGACAATGCCTGGGCGCTGCAATCGCCGAGCGGCCCCGACGCCGGATCATGGGTGTGGCAGAATTTCCATTTCGCGCCCTGGGAGTCGAATGAATCGCAATATCACTGGGCCGCGCTGATGGCGATGGCGGTGGGCAAGGCGCCCGATCATTACCGCGACGATCCCAAGATCGCGGCGAATCTGGCCGCCCTCACCTCTTACCTACAAAGCCATTACGCGGCGCAGCCCTTGCTGAACCAGATTGTGGCGCTGTGGGCATCGGAATCGTTCCCCGCCGTGGTCGGCACGACGGAGCGCGCGAAGCTGATGGCTGCGTTGACCGGCCTGCAACACGCGGATGGTGGCTGGAGCACGACCGATTTGGGCCCGTGGAAGCGCGTGGACGACACGCCTCTGGAAACACGATCCGACGGCTATGCCACCGCGCTGATCGTGCTGGTGATGGAAGAAACCGGCGCGCGTACCAATCCGCACGTTGCGCGGGGCATCGCTTGGCTGCTGGCGAACCAGAACAAGGAGACCGGCGCCTGGACCGCCTGGTCGCTCAACAAGGACCGCGATCCCAAGTCGGACCCCGGTCCATTCATGAGCGACGCCGCCACCGCGTATGCCGTGATGGCGCTGGAAGCGCGGCGCTAGAGCATCGCCTTGCCGACCCGCCTCGTCCGCCGCTAGGCTGCGCTCTTAACGGGAGCGCACATGGCAGACCAATTCATGCAAGAGCTTGTCTGCAGCGGTTGCGGCCGCGAGGCGCATATCACCTGGGAAGGTGCGGGCGCGGCCAAGCGGGTGGTCAACATGTCCGAGAGCCTTGAACTGCATCCCGGTACCCCGCCGACCTTCACCTGCACCGATTGCGGGACCGAGCAGGCGCCGCTCTAACTGTATCTACGCGGCGGTCACGGCACCGTGCTGAGCCGGTCGTCATGAAACAGCTCATAAACGACCGCGCGCAGCCAGTGATGGCCGTCGTCGCGCTGAAATCGCTCATGCCAGAACTGGCTGACGGCCAGCGGCGCGATATCGAATGGCAGCGACAGGGCGCGCACCCCGCCCCGGCCCGTGAGCGCCCGCGCCAGGCTTGAGGGGACACAGGCGATCAGATCGCTGGCGGCGATGATGCGGTCCAGCCCCGAGGAATGGGCAAGCTGCAATGCCACGCGGCGGTTCTTTCCGCTTTTCGCGGCCAAGCCGTTCAGCTCGGCCTCGAACCGGGCATGGCTGCCGGCGGTGGGCGTATAGATCACATGGTCGGCGGCGAAAAATTGCTTGATGGAAAGCTTGGCACCGATCGCGGGATGGTCCTTGCGCACAAGAACCGCATACGTCTCATGAAACAGACGCTGCTGCAGGAAATCGGCATTGAGACCTTTGAAAAGACCAATCGCCAGATCGATCTGACCCAGCTTCATCATCTGCTGGGCGGTGTCGAGCGGTGGGTCCGCGGTGGTGAGGGAGATGCCCGGCGCCACCTTGCGCAAGCGCGCCGCCAGCGGCGGAATGAAGACGGACTGGCCGGTATCGCTGACATAAAGGCGAAAGGTGCGCGTCGCCGTGGCCGGATCGAACGAACCCCCTGCGCGCAGCGCCAGGCGTAGCGAGGCGAACCCCTCGTCGATCAGGGCCGCGATACCTTCCGCCCGGGGCGTGGGCTGCATGCCGTCGGCCGTCTTCACGAACAGGACATCGTCGAACAGCTCACGCAGCCGCTTTAATGCATTGCTGACGGAAGGCTGGGTCAGATTGAGCGCCTGGGCTGCGCGGGTGGTGCTGCGGGTCCGATAAAGCACGTCAAACACGCGCAGAAGATTCAAATCCACGTTGCGCAAATCATTATCGAGGTTCATGCAAGCGATCCGTGTACGGAATAGATGGCAAAGGGAAATAGATGGCGTGAATGAGGCTATTCAAAACGAGAATTTAACAGAACGCCGCCGCCGACCTAGCCTTGATCTCGTTCCGACACGCCAACCGATACCGGCGATGTCGAGAAAAGATACTAACCAAGGGAAGGAGAATTTCCATGTCCAATAATTCCGTGAAATCGATTGTTCTGGTCCATGGCGGCTTTGTCGATGGGTCCGGCTGGGAAGGCGTTTACAAGAGCCTGACGCGTGACGGCTACAAGGTGAGCGTGGTCCAAAACCCCACCAATTCGTTGAAGAAAGACGTCGCCGTCACTAGGCGCGCCATCGCCGCCGCCGATGGCGACGTGATTCTGGTCGGCCATTCTTATGGCGGCGTGGTCGTCACCGAAGCCGGCACCGATCCCAAGGTGGCCGGGCTGGTCTATATCACCGCCTTCGCGCCGGATAAGGGCGAGTCGGTCGGCAAGCTGATCGCCAATCCTCCGCCCGGTGCGCCGGTGCCGCCGATCCTTCCGCCTACGGATGGTTACCTGATGCTGGACCGCACGAAATTCGCGGCCTCGTTCGCCGCCGATGTGAAGCCCGAGCTGGCGGACTTCATGGCGAATTCGCAGGTGCCGTGGGGCCTCGAAGCGCTGAACGGCGAAGTGACCGTGCCGGCCTGGAAGACTAAGCACAGCTGGTATTTGGTCGCCACCGACGACCACATGATCCCCGTCCCCGCGCAGCGGATGATGGCGCAGCGCGCGGGCGCCAAGATCAGCGATCAGGCGGGCAGCCATGCCGTCTATGTCTCGCAGCCGGAAGCCTTGGCCGCCGTGATCAAGACCGCCGCCAAGGGTGTGAGCAAGGCGTAACAGCCACTTATCGCGTCACCCAACCCTCCGGCCGAATTGTACGGCCGGAGGGTTTTGCTTTGGGGAGTAATTCCGCAGCGGTGTGATGTGAAATCTCGTTCACGAATGTGTTACGCCGCTGTAGCGCATCCGTTTCATCCCCTGACTACGACGAGGGTCCGCACTTTGCGGATTCTTGAGGGGGCCATCATGAAATCGTCACACCGTACGCTGAAAAGCGTCTTGTTCGTCACCACGGCCATTGCGGCGCTTGCCAGCGGGGCACGCGCGCAGCAAGTGGCGGATGCCAGTCCCGCCAACAACATCGAGACTGTGATCGTATCGGCGGAAGTCAACACCACCCGCTCGGCGGTGGATATCAGCGGCATCGAAGCGCAGAAGATTCTTCCCGGCGTGTCGCCGCTCAAGGCGATCGAGAGCCTGCCCGGCGTGGTCTATGAGACCGCCGATCCCTGGGGCAACAACGAGCAGAATGAATCCCTGGTGGTGCACGGCTTCACCACCCAGCAACTTGGCTACACCATGGACGGCGTGCCACTGGGCGATCAGCAATATGGCAATTACAACGGCCTTTCGCCTTCCCGCGCGCTCTCCAGCGAGAATGTGGCGCGGGTGACATTGGAATCTGGCGCGGGCTCGCTGGGCGTGGCGTCCACCAGCAATCTGGGTGGCGCGATCGAAACTTTCTCCAGCGATCCTACCGACCGGCAGGGCGGCGATGCCCGCCAGACTTACGGGTCCTACAACGGGCTACGCACTTTCCTGCGTTACGACACGGGCGATTTCGGCGACGGCACCAAGGCCTATGTCTCGTACATGCACCAGGATCAGCGCGCCTGGGATTTCGACGGCCATCAACGCGGCGATCAGTTCAATGCCAAGGTGGTGAGTGACGGCTCGCACGGCAAGCTCACGGCCTATTTCGACTGGCAGTACAAGGTCGAGCCCAACGAAGACGCGATCTCATACGGCAATCAGCAGACCGCGACTTCGACCTATTTCCCTTATACCCGCCCGTTCCTGTTCCCCAATTACAATGCGGGCCTGGCCTATCTCACCAACGGCACGCCGCCGGCCGTCTATGGCAACAATTTCTCCAACTATGACAGCGCGGCCCAGCGCATGGATGCGCTGACCTATCTACAATATGACTGGAATCTCAGTTCTGACATGACCTGGTCCAATCAGGTCTATTTCCACCATGATACGGGACGCGGCATCGTCGCGGGACCGATCAACCAAGCGGGCCTGCCGGGCCTGTTCGCCATCTACTATCCTGGCCTGGTGGTGGGCGGCTCGACCACCAGCGCCGGCACGCTGACCAATATCAGCAATGTGTTCGGCGGCACCGGCTACGAAGTGCGCACCACCGAATATCGCATCAACCGCGGCGGCGAACGTTCCACCTTCAACTGGCAGTATGGCGATCATCAGATCGAGGCTGGTCTCTGGTACGAATACAATGCTTCATCCACGGCGCGGCGCTGGTATCCCTTCTCGGCGGCCAATGACGATCTTTCGCCCTATGATGTGCCGCGCGGTTTCAACTTCACCCAATATTACGTCACGCTGAAGACCGACGATGAGCAGCTGCATCTGCAAGACCAGTGGCGCGTCACCCCCGATCTGCTGCTCACCTTGGGCGACAAGGCCAGCCTGCAGCGCGCCGGCAACCATGTGGTCACCCCGCAGCAGAACCTTCCCACCACCAATCCACCCGTGGTCTTCCCCACCGGTTCGATCACCTCGAACAATTTTTTTCTGCCGCAGGCGGGCGCGGTGTGGGATGCGACGGGGAGCGAGCAGCTCTTCGCCAACATCCAGAAGAATATGCGTCAGTTCGTTCCCTATGCGGCGGGCAGCAATTTCTACGGCGCTTCGCCCTGGAGTCTGGGCAGCCAGGCGGCGTTCGACACTTTCAAGGCGACCGCGCATCCGGAAACCTCATGGACCTATGAGGCGGGCGCGCGCACCAACCATGATGTGGATTTGGGGCCGCTCACTTCGGTCCAGGCCCAGGTGAACTATTACCATGTGGATTTCTCCAACCGGCTGCTGAATGTCGCGGCCTTTAACTTCATCAATCCCAATCCGTCGGTGCTGGTGAATGTGGGCGGCGTGACCACCAATGGCGTCGATTTGGCCGGCACGCTGAATTTCGGCGACCATTTCCATTTCTATGACGCGGTGTCCTACAACACCTCGAAGTATGACTCGAATTACACCACCGCGACCGGCACCAACGGCACTACCGGCGT
>Ga0206869_1168_pt1 | contig 11364 bp, 13 predicted proteins | sample Alteio_BWOrgCont_35_FD_152618 | JGI IMG/M metagenome (GOLD analysis project Ga0206869, IMG submission 152618) | Enriched cells from forest soil in Barre Woods Harvard Forest LTER site, Petersham, Massachusetts, United States -... | ecosystem: Environmental > Terrestrial > Soil > Temperate forest >... | reverse complement strand
GCGTTCCAGTTCGACCCCGGGCTGGGAGGCGCGCAATATATATTTCAATTTCCGACAGCGTCGGGTTTCGTTCTTACGGCCGCCTCGGGCGGCACGATTACGGCACTTCTAACGGAGTCAAAAACCCCGCCCCTGGGCATTCCGGCCGTGGCGTTACCGGCTAATACTTCACTCCTCCAATATGGACAACTCGTGATTACGGGTGGTAGCATCACTGGGAATGTGACGCCGCAGATTCAGGTCACTTTGGGAAGCGGGAACCTTGCCACATACAACCCAGGAACAACTGCATGGATCGTGCCAGAGACGACATGTCCACCTGTGGGAGGGAGCTGGAGTCGCCGTACTTACAGCTGATTGCGTTCCGCGGATATATGCAATCGTAGAGTGACCGAGTGAATCGCTTACCTGAATCTGTTCAATATCAGGATATGTGCCGTTGGCCGTTGGAAGATCGTTTGAGACGCAAATTGACCCTGTTGGTGCAATCGTAAAGGTGCCTGAGCTTGTCGAAGTCTGCACCACCCAACAAGGTCCGATGCTCCAGGCAATGTTTTTCGCGGTGAAGAGCCCAGAATAACCGGTTTCTGAAGCTGTTAGCACGAACGACGAAGAGATCGATTCAATCGCTGGATTCGCCACTTTACTATTCGGGTTCAGGACGATGAGACCTGATGGAGTGCCTCCGGCGGGGCCTGCAGGCGATGACGGTAAGGCGGCGCTACTCCCAGCACCACCACCGCATGCGGCCAAAGAAAGAGCCCCGATGACAAGTGCGACGATCGTGAGGCGGATGAAATAGACGCTTACCTGAGCCATTTGACTTCAGCCCTTTCCCTTGCTGAAAACGCTGGCCACAAACCGTCTTCGATTAGAGTAAGTGATGTATCTCTAACCTCAAATGGAGATCAGCTGTTGTTGTCTCTGACAAGTGGAATACGCCCTTATAAGGGCGTGGCGCTTCTAAGTCCTGCTCGCTACGCTTGCCCGGATGGGAGAGGAGGAGTACCGGCGTCTAGCAACGCGGCTTGGTGCCGCGCTCCGACGTAGAAGGCAGAATTTAGGTCTGACGCAGGAAGAGATAGCGAACGATCTTGGGATGGTCACCCGACGATACCAGACTATTGAGGCGGGCGAGCAAAACCTGACCCTGAAGACTCTTTCCCGTCTGGCGAAGACCCTACGGATCGCGGTAAAGGACCTTTTCTAAACCTGGCTGCGGTCCGGCTCTTCAGCGTTCCGGGAATAGCCTGTGCCCGACTACGAGGCATTTAGCCCTTTGGATCAAGTAAGGCTGCCCACGCAGTTCCCACGTGCGGCTCCCTTCAGGTCAACGCCTTTCCTCGCGTCACGGCAATAACTTGGCGCACCAAGGGGCCAGCCTGGTGGCATCCTTAGAGGGTAGACTCCTTAGCGTGGGTTCGGCGATTCTTATCCCGTCGGAATCCGTGGAGGTTCTCGTCTTGAAGACGTGGGTTTGGTTCGCTATTTCCTTCGCAGCTGCACGACGCATCGCTCGCCTTTCGGACACATTGGGCCTATTTCGGTCACTTCAGTTCTTAGTCGCGTTCCTTCTCTTCTTAGCGTTCCAGCTTCATTTCGTCCAGCCGACGTCCGCCCAAGACACAGCATCCGATCTCCTCGGCCGTGTGCGCACCGCGACGTCATCCCGACCCGTTTCTTCGCTAACATCGATTGCGGTGTCCGGCAAGATAGATGCCTTTGACTTCCACGGCCAATACGAACAGTGGGGACAAATTACATCTCGTCAGTTTACCCAACGTATGACCGGCTTGGGTTATGCTAGTGGCAGCAACGGTTGGGATGGACGCAGCTCGTGGGCTCAGAACACAGCGGGCATTGTGCAAGTCGATGATGGCAAACGCGCTCGCGAAGGCGCGATCGACGAAGCCTATCTGGAGACCTACGCATATCTGCGAACCGACGCCGGTGGCGCCGCGATTATAGCGCTCGACAGGCGCACGGAAGGTGACGATACCTATGACCGCTTGCAAGTCACACCCCAAGGCGGCAGCCCCATCGATATCTGGGTGGACGCACGCACAAACCTAATTGATCGGGCCAGCGTAACAATTGGTGGCTTCACTGCGACCCTATCGTATTCGGATTATCGTCGCATTGACGGTCTCATGGTTCCGTTTAAGCGTTCAGGGCAATTATTCACCGGTATACCCGGCGCCATAACCCTCGATTCTGTGAGCGTCAACGACCCTCTTGTCGCCAATCACGTACGACAACCGGCATCGGACAGGCGGAACTTCACGATCGCTGGCGCGAGTACAATCGTGCCGATAAGCCTTTTCGATAACCACATCTTCCTTGACGTTCTTGTGAACGGCAAGGGTCCCTATACGTTCGTCTTTGATACTGGCAGCCGTGACAATTTTATCACCCCAGAAGTCGCGGCCGCGACTGGCGCACAAGTCTCGGGAAGTGCCGCCGTCGGTGGCATTGGGGCGCAAGTTGAATCAGTTCAGCTTACGCATATCAACAGCATCCAGATCGGCAAGGCAACGATGCGCGACCAAGATGTTTTTGTGCTGCCGATTGCTCAGAGCTTTGGTGTCACAGAAGGCATTAAAATTGATGGCTTGCTCGGTTACAACCTACCGGCTGGATTTATCACGACTATTGACTACTACGCCGGGACGATGTCCCTGGCAAAGGTCGCTCCTGGAAGGCTACCGGGCGCCTTCGTCCCTTTCACCTTTGATGGTGCGATTCCGCGTGTGACAGTACGGGTGAACTGCAGCGCCAGCGCCGCGTTAGGCGATTGCGTTGATACCGATGCCGTTATCGATACCGGAAATCGTTACGCGTTTTTTCTTTTCTCTCCGTTCATCGCCGCGCATCCCCGCTTGGCAGCAAGCGAAACTACTCCGGACGGAATCGGGGGTTGGGGCTTCGGCGGCCCGGTCACCACTAAGCTGGGTCGCGTTGATCTCGGTATAGGGCCGTTTTCATTCTCAGGGGTGGTTACCCAATTCAGCACAGCGCAGGCGGGGGTGTCGGCCGACCCCTTGCAGCCAGGCAACGTCGGCGGTGGCATTTTGAGCCGTTTCACCGTCGTGCTCGACTATCCGGAGCGGCGGCTTTATCTCTCCCCGAATGCAAACTACCCGGCACCATTTTCGTTCGATCGCTCCGGCCTCACTATCATCTTCCGGCACAATGCGGTGGAAGTAGTAGGTGCACGAGCAGGAACGCCCGCAGCGGATGCTGGCCTCCGACAGGGCGACGTTATCATAGGAATCGATGACCAAGCTGCGCCACCACTCACCCTGCACGAAATTCGCGCGATCCTGGCTGGAGCAACAGGTACCCGTGTTAAGCTCCGGATTTTGAGAGTTGGTGAAAGTCGCGACCTCATGATCACATTGAGGGACTACGTGTGAGCGTTACTTCCGTATGTTCAGAGAGATGTTCCAAATCGTCGGAGCGATCGCGTCAATCGACATCTTGCGCGGATTGAAGAATAGCGCCATCGTTCACGATCCTTGCTCGAAAGTATGAACCGGTGTATTGTTTGGGCAGGTTTGTGAACCACGCCACAGGATCGCTCTCTTTTGTGTAGCTTTTGTCGTACGTCACGACTTTTTCGGATAGCACCGATGCCATTGTTCTTTCGTATCCCGGTACGACAATCGGAACGATAGCAGTACCCTGTAGGTCGATCACGCCGACTACTTTTTGCCCTTTGGTTGTCGTTTCTAGCAATTCACACTTCATCTATGTTTCACCGGCAGCTGGTACCAACTGTCTGCTTTCTTCATGTCGCCAACGATTCGACATGTTGCGGTCGGGAAGAAAAAGTCGTGCTGTCTGCCGCTTTGAAGACTCAGGCTCTTCTTTGTCTCGCACCCGGGCTTCCCGAACCTTCACTAACCCGAGGATCAGGTCTTCCCGCTAGGTCTTTCGGCTCATTCATAGGAACATTATATTCGTCAATTAGGACACTGTCCCAGCTTTGGTGCTGCAACCGCTATGCCGCATCAACTCGATCCAGACCGTGAAGAGGTGGGCGTGGCTAAAAATACTATGGAAGCCGCTTTCCGCATGATCGTTCAGCGATCAGGCAGCTTAACATTTCGAAGGTCATTCTCCCTGATTCTGATCGTCGAAGCCGTCACGATCTTCACGGCATGGTTCCTCCTAGATGCGAACATCTCACGATGGACCAACGACAAGGCCATGCAAGCTGTGCGGATATCGCAGAAGGTAGCAGCGAGCGCTGATTGGTCCCTGATCGGAACGGTTCCGAAGAAGCGCAATTCCAAACTTTTCGAACAATATCGAAATGCGCTGACGAAGATGTCTCAGCAGAACTTTCCTCAAAATCAAGGTGCTGTTTATCTTGTGGTTGTCGATCACGGCGAAGATTACATCATCGCTCCGAGTGATCAATACCCGATGGACGACGACGGCAAAGCGAGCAAATGGGAACTTGCCGCCTACGCCACTGGCAAGACGACGTATAACGTCGTGCCGTATTCCGACAACGACGGCACTTATCTGGCGGCCAACACGCCGATCTACCGGAACGGAAAAGTCGTAGGGCTTCTCGGGGCGCAATTCGACTCAGCAACGTATGACGACTTCGAAGGTATCGTGCGAAAGACGTTCTGGCTGTCCATTGTGCCGGCGATCCTGCTCTCGCTGGTACTCGCCTACTTTCTGGCCACCATGTTTGTCGAGCCCATGGAGATCTTCCGGCGCATCGACGAGACGGCGGCCGAGCAACGGGTAACGCCTGGATCCCCAAAAGACGACCCGTTGAGCCGGCTTAGCGCCCGAGAACGTGAAGTCGCCGAACTCGTACGGCGAGGGCTCAAGAACAAGGAGATCGCTGACGAGCTGGTCGTCAGCTCCGAGACGGTTAAGCAGCACCTGAAGAATATCCGGGAAAAGACCGGCCTCACGCGGGTGGACTTGGCCGTCCAGGCCGAGGCTAGCCGGATCCTGGGGGCTCAGGTACCCGCTACCACGTAACCTCGCCGCGGCGGCGTCCACGACCAACCATGCGGGGCGTCTCCCCGCGCGGGAAAGAGCGCCAGATCCCAAGCAGGGCGTTGTCTTCCCCTCGCTCAGAGACGATGGCTGAGGCGAGCTGCGTCCCCGCCGGCTCAGGTACCCGCCAAGCCATAACCTCGCGCCTCTGCTCAACGAGGAGCAGTAATTTTTCGGGGCATCCCCCATCCGGGGTAGAGCGCCACAATCCCCCGACCGGGGAAGTGTCTTCCCGCTTGGACTCAGAGATGATGGCGGTGCCGAACGATTCGGCCCGCCGGCCGGAGGATCCGACCAAGTCTCCTGCGAGGCAGCCCATGAAGACCATGCTGATGACGGCCATCCTGCTGGCAAGCACCGTGACTGCGGCTATAGCCGAGCCATCCACGACCTACTGCAGCCAGTACACCAACTTCTGCACGACCTACTCGAACGGTCAGACGTACCAGACCTACAGCAGCCCGTACACCAACTCCGCCACGACCTACACCCCCAACGGCACCTATCAGACCTACTCGAACCCGTACACGAACACAACGACGACGTACCGCCCGGACGGCGGCTCCGCCACGACCTACTACCACCCGTATACGAACAGCGCGACGACGTACACCACGGGCGGCAATTCGTACCAGACCTACTACAGTCCCCATACCAACACCGTCACGACCTACGGCTCGAACGGCTACCAGCAGCAGTGCTACGTCAGCCGGTACACGGAGACGGTGCAATGCTACTGAAAACCATCGCACGCGTCGGCGTCATGCCGACGATCATTTTCCTCGGAATCGTGTTCCATGGGTGCTCCGACCAGGACGTGAAGTACGCGGAAGCGACGCAAACCCCTCAATCAGCCTCGGTTGCGACGCCGCAGCCAATGCCGGATCCCGACCAAGCGGCTGGACTTATCATGCGGTTCTATCGCGACCTGGACACGTGGACGAAGGATTCGATCCACGATCTCTCCACCATCGTTTCAGCCGATTTCCTCCGCAACCACCATGACCACCTCGTCGCAGATTATGCGTTCATCAGCGATCCGAAGATACAAATACGCGCGGTGAACGGCCGTACCGTTACCTACACCCTTGACTACGTCTATCTCACGAGCGGGAATGGCAAACTCTACTGGGAGCGCACCGGCCGCTGGACGTTGAACCACGGAGCCCGAAGCGGATGGGTGCTTGACAGCGATGCCTGGGATTCGGTGCATCTCGTCGGCGTGTCCACCGCCAGCCATCCCGAGATGGTTGCCGTTGAGGACAAAGTCTACAGCGACGGCCGGCACGTGTTTACCTATGAAGGTGAAACACTTTCTTTCCTAGCGCAGGGAGACACCTGGCACATCACACCAATCGCAACGCCCACATCGGCTGCAGCCTACAAAGCAGCTGGTGCTGGCGAAACGAACGCAAGTCCTGGCGCGGACGACCAACCTGTGAGTACCTCATACCAAGGCGCACCAACGCCAACGACTTCAACGAATTGCGAGCAAGTCGACGTTGATGGTGTCTACGATGACGGCAAGGTGCTCGCACTCGATGATGGCCGTCACCTACGGGTGGACGATACAGACACCGTAACGTCCAGCCTATGGATTGCCCCGTTCGACGGATTGATCTGCGACAGCGGAGATCGCTTCATAAATAAAGACGACAACGAGGGCGTTGATCTGGCGTACTAGACCTTTAAGAGAGATGCTGAAAGCGCGTCGAATTTCCGAGCAGCGATCAATCCGGAGACTCGTGGCGGAATTCAGCCAGCGGCGAAACCCTCCGGCGGATCCTAATTGAAAGCGGGTAACAAGGTCCCGCCAGAAAATGGGGCCCACGGCAACCGCCGGTCCCCAGTCACATCGTGGCTACCTTAATCGGGTAAATACCAGTCGGTACGAAAGCCCTGAAGAGAGCGATCCCACTTGAAAGTCTGGAAGCGCGCCTCGACACACGGTTTGCGACGACGCCTTGAAACGTGAATCTAGATTTCCATAGCTTGAGGATGAGACCCGCGCGACTCGAGTCAGGATGACTATACCGATTCTTTATTTGAGGACTTCACGAAAACTCACATCCGGGGCACGGTTTAGCAGTGCCGGCAACTCTGCCAAATAAGCCTCGGCGATCGAATTGGCCGCCTGCTTGATACGAGACATGCGCGGCACTAAGGCTTTCACAGCCATGTCAATTTCAGGCGTGATATCAGGATCGCGAGCCTTTCTCGATAAAGCTGCTGCAAGTATTGCTGCATCGCCTCGATTTCTGTGTCGGGACAATAGAACATTCACTTCCCCTGGAGTAACGCGAGGCGATACAAGTAAGAGCTCCGCGATAACGCCGGCGACGGCGACCTGAATGTTCTCTTTTACAAAGTTCTGATTGATCTGTCCAGTAACGTCGTTCAATCCCTTGCTGATGTGGGTGAGCGCTTCGTTAGGCCTCCTTATCTCAATGTGGGAAACAGGAAAACCGAGCGCATTAGCAACAGCAGCGTGACCCAGTTCGTGAACCATTGTGACGTAAAGAACAAAACGAAGGCGCCGGAAGTGGTGAGGTTTGTCAGGGGCTTGGTGCTGACGCATGGCGTCGACCTATTCGAGTTGCCATCTTGAGAAGTTCACGAAGATCGCAGTCAAGGGGTCAGCGAGGCTACCACGTGGGGCCGTGTCCATTGATCGGAGCAGATCGTTGGCATAATTTGTTGAACCAGGGGGATGAGCGCCGGAACGTAGCGCGAAGGTGTCCTTGATTTCCTTAAGCGTCATGCCCTTTGCGGCCAAAGCCCGACTTCGTTGGACGACCTCAACCTGGTTGAGATCGCACTCCCAAACTTCGAGGACGCCTAGCTCCAAGTTCATTCCGACGTGCAGGACGGCGTGGCATGCCACACAGACTGGAATGAGGTTGTCAGGTGAGTCATCCTGACTGTCGGCCACATGATGGATGTTCATGTATTTGAGCGCTCGGTGTCCGCACCCGGCGCAGGTGTAATCATCGCGTTCTAGCACGGCCTTACGAATTTTGTCCCATGCCCCCTTAGGAGGTCGCTGTGGGTGCCACAACGCTGGGTTCGTGACACCTGGTCTTAAGACGAACTGTGTCATTTCGCGCTCCTATTCATAGTAGCGGCTTATTCGCCGATGACCTCGGTTCGAGTAGCGCCCTGAGTAGGTTGCCTCGTCCGATTTCCACGGTAACTTGTGAGTGATTCCTAAGATGCGTAACGATTCACGAACACGGCGAACGTCAGCCTCGTCGTCGCCGTTGTAGGTATACACGCAGATAACATGCGTGTCCGCGTCCGAGGCGTTGCGGTTGGGCCTCCTGGTAGAGACCTTCGCAGAGCCACCCAGTAATCCGTCCTCGACTGCTCTCTTGATTCGCTGCCAGACGTCATCAATCGCGGATGTCGGAACGAATACGAGCCGCTTCCCATTTCGCTCCGTGGGAGGTGGATACGCTCCGACCTTCCTGAAGGCGTGAATCCAGAAACCGTCGCTAGCTTCGGAAGGCGGGGCGTCGGTCAGAAGTCGGACAGCCGCTTTCGATTTTGTTCGCGCCATGATGTTGAAACTCGCTCGGCAAGGCCAATTCCAAGCTCCGGCCTTATTGGGGTGGATACCGTCCCATTTGTGTGTGCCAACACGGTGGCCGTCTGATAGGGGCCATGTACTGCCTAGTCCGTTCGGGCCGGTACCTTCGACCGGCCACCTAAGGTCGAAGCGTCGGCAGACGCCCCTTTATTCGACAGCCCCGGGAGCTTCTGGCCGAATGAGTGCGCTTTGGTTGTAAGACCAGCGGAAAAGCTACCGGCGGCAGGTCAGCTTCGTGAGGTAGTTGAGGGCGATAATCTCCCACTGGGCTGCCTGGAACTCAGCTGGGACGTCGCCCCATCCCGAGAAGCCCCAATGCGCTCTTCAATGCTTACTTTGGATGAATCGTGACTGCTTTCATGACTGATTACAGCCCCACCGTGCCGCAAGTGGAATGAGCGCTCCCGCTCACCTCATGCTCGGAAATGTACACCCTGACGCGCCTCATTCCTATTCGTTACCTGGACGTATGCCCTCAGGACAATTGAACAAATGACGTTGGATAGCTTTGCGGCTTCCCCTCAGCCATCAGCGATCTCTACCGTCCGCCTGGCCTCCTTCTGCGCTGCCTTCGGTCTGCGCTGACTTCTCGCAGTCGACGACTTGTGCTAGTATCGACACTAACGCGAGCGAGCAGCCTGAGTGTAGATTACCAGACGCCGAGTCATCGCACCTGGCTTCTCGCCGGCGGCCTCGCAAAGTGTTGAGAGGCATAATTGACCGTACGCAGCGCTCTTACAAGGTTTCCCAAGCCGTTGCATCCCTTTCCCGCCAGAATGGCTCCTGAGGTCGTCCATAATCGGCTCCGCAATGGTTCTAAACCAGCGCGTTTGCTTGATCCGATGGCGGGCTCTGGTACGACTCTCATGACGGGACGCTCCTACGGATACGAGGCGTTTGGAATCGACCGCGACCCGCTCGCCGTCCTAATCGCGAGGGCGTCAACGATCGATTTTGACGAAGCTAGGTTCGAAAGAGAAGCACGAGCGGTATTGGCGGCCGCAACCGCGTTGTTGCCGCAAATCGACGCGCGCTCAGACTTCCCCGAGCATTGCGATAAGGAAACTCGTAGCTTCCTACGGTATTGGTTTGACCCGGCCTCTCGTCGCGAACTTCTAGCCCTACTACGAGCCGTTGATCACGTTGAACCGAGAACTGTGCCATTCATCAAGCTTGCGATCTCGCGAATGATAATAACGAAACAGAGCGGCGTAAGTTTGGCACAAGATATTTCGCATAGCCGACCGCATCGGACGCGCGACCTTGCTCCTCGCCACCCTTTGGAATTGTTTCCGCAGGCGATATCATTCGTTGCGCGCAATGCCCCATTTCGCCTCGGGAGTGGTCTCCCACCCTGTTCTGTTAAAACCGGCGATTGCCGCAACTTGTCACGCTTCCCCGATGGATTCTTCGACCACACGATCACCTCGCCACCTTACTTAAACGCGATCGACTATCTTCGAGGCCATAGGTTAAGTCTGGTTTGGTTCGGCATGACTCTTGCCGAACTCTGCGCTATCCGCTCGACCAATCTTGGAACCGAGCGCGGCACAAGCGATGAAAGTCGGGACTGGATAGTTGATCAGATGGTTCCTCGACGCCAAGCCTTGTCCAATCGTTTTCGCAACATTATTCGACGCTACGCGCACGACCTAGAAGCAACCCTTAAAGAGATCGCTCGCGTTACGCGCCCTGGCGGAATGATCACCTTAGTTGTCGGAGATAGTACTTTGCGCGGAACCGAAGTCTATAACTCCCGCGGTGTCCAAGCCATCGCCCATCGTGCTGGGCTCCGCAAGACATCGTACTCTGTGCGCGCTATCAGTGCAACGCGCCGCTATTTACCCCCACCAACCGCATCAAGTTCGCGCGGGCAGATCACAAAGCGAATGTGGAACGAAGTCGTCATCGGCTATAGGAAGACATCATAGGGCGGCCGCTTTCATCACTGGGCAGCACTCTTTCATTCGTCTACCTGCCAAGCCACCCTTGCCCTTGCACCGCCGAATTCTTAAAGCACCACGCCTAACTTCTCCACAATCCTTGTAAAGTCGCTATCTGGAACGCGATTCGGAAGCAGCCCCCGGCTTCCGGAGACTGTACACATTGATCGAGGTCGCTTCTCGACTGCAATCCACCATGTCGATGACGACGGATCATCCAACAACCCCAACACTTCAGTATCATCCAAGACGACCAGACAACTGTCCTTGCACACCAGTATCACGAACGTAGCATGATACCTCCGCTTCAACTCTACAAGCGCTTCTTTGTGCGCCAGCTGAAATGTGAAACGCCACGGTGACATGCGCTGAGATGCGTACTTGATATACATCCCAATTTTGTCATCGACTATATAGCAGCCCTGCCCAATATCAAGGCGCCGGCGAATTTTGATCCCCTCTTCAAATAGGGAAGCCAGGCGCAGCAGCGCCGCCCCGTGATAGAATTCACTATCACTGATTGGCAATGCGAATTACCGAGCTCTTCAAGAATCGCACATTTCCCGTAAACTTGTAAAATAACCGTGCCCCGTTTTCGCCATTATAGAATATCTTGAGATGATGAATCGCGTCCGGCGCCTTATTGACCGTCTGATTTGCCCCCATGAAACCGCGCTTCCGGGATATCATCTTGCGGCTAAATCCTTCCGATTCCGCGTATCCCTCTATCGAAGTGGACTCATGAATCGCGATGTCCCTGTCGCCATTCGGGCTAAACCCTTTTACAAAATCCACCAAGTAGTT
>Ga0206869_1167_pt1 | contig 11407 bp, 6 predicted proteins | sample Alteio_BWOrgCont_35_FD_152618 | JGI IMG/M metagenome (GOLD analysis project Ga0206869, IMG submission 152618) | Enriched cells from forest soil in Barre Woods Harvard Forest LTER site, Petersham, Massachusetts, United States -... | ecosystem: Environmental > Terrestrial > Soil > Temperate forest > O... | reverse complement strand
TCGCGGGTCGTTCTGTTATCACAACACAATATGGCATTGTTGCTACGAGTCAACCAGTGGCCAGCAGCAGCTGGAGTTCAGATACTTGAACGCGGCGGCAATGCGGTCGATGCAGCCATAGCAACAAACGCTGTTGTTGGATTAATGGAGCCTATGATGAATGGCATAGGTGGGGATTTATTTGTACTTTACTATGAGGCGAAGAGCGGTAATGTCTATGGCTTAAACGCGAGCGGCTGGTCTCCAAGTGGGTTGACACTTAAGTTTCTTTCGGATCAAGGCGTCCACCAGATGCCGCAAGCCGGGATCAACTCGGTAACTGTCCCTGGTGTGGTAGCTGGTTGGCAGACCTTACATGATCGCTTTGGCACGATGCCTCTTTCCACTCTGCTGGAGCCGGCGATCGATTACGCAGACAAGGGAGTTCCTATTAACGAGATAACTTTGCTGATCTGGAATTACTTTACCAAGCTTATAAGCGCGCAACCGAATATGGCAGCTACATATTTGACCAATGGACACGCGCCAAAGTCAGGTGAAGTATTTCGCAATCCTGATCTTGCAAATAGTTTACGACGAATCGCAGCCAAAGGCCGAGATGGCTTCTATAAGGGCCCGACCGCAGAAGCCATCGTGTCCATCTCTAAAGAAATGGGTGGAACGATGACGTTGAAGGATTTAGCAGATTTCCAACCGGAATGGATTGCTCCCATCTCAACAACCTATCGTGGATGGAAGGTTTACGAGTTGCCTCCGAATACCCAAGGGATTGCTGCGCTGGAGATGCTTAATATCATGGAGTCCTTCCCCATGAAGGAATATGGCTTCCAAAGCCCGAAAGCGCTCCATACGATGATAGAAGCCAAGAAGTTGGCTTATGCAGACATGCTGCGATACGTGGGAGATCCTCGCTTTTTCAATATACCTGTTACACAGATGCTAGATAAAAAGTTAACAACCGAACGTGCCTCCGAAATTAAAGATACCGCCCGCTGCTCAGTGGAACCAGCCGTCTTACCGGGAGTCACCGATGTAAAAGGAAAAGACACGATCTATCTGACGGTTATCGATAAGGAAGGCAATATTGTATCTCTAATCCAGAGCAACTATGCTGTTTTCGGATCTGGCGTCGTCCCGAAAGGTGCAGGTTTTGTGCTGCAAAACCGTGGTGGCCAGTTCACGCTTGAGGAAGGACAGGCGAATACTCTGGGAGGACACAAGCGTCCTTTACATACCCTAATTCCAGCCTTCATGGAGAAGGGTGATACCAGGATCGGATTTGGCATCATCGGTGGTTGGAATCAAGCACAAGCGCAAGCCCAGTTTGTATCGAATGTTGCTGACTATGGCGCGTCCATTCAGCAGGAGCGGGAGGCCGGGCGTTTCAAAAAAGACACGTTCGATGGCTGTGATGTTGAAATCGAGGAACGGATCCCTGAGCAGGTACGAGATGAGCTAAGCAAATTGGGACACCAAATAACGACTCTACAAGGTCGTACTCCATATGATGGTTATGGACAAGCTGTGATGAGTGATGGAACCGGCGTTCACTTCGGGGCCAGCGATCCTAGACACGATAGAGAAGCAATTCCAGAGTCTGCACCAATTGTAAAGTAGAACAGTCGATCATTCCGCGTTAATGGAGCAGGCTCGATTCCCTGCAGGGGCGAGCGTGGCTACATTTACAACTGGATTGAAAAACGGGTATGCGTCTACGGTGATGAGCAACGCTCATCGAGGAACTGGGAACTAACGAGTTTTGGTTGTTAACAAAAATGAAAGCCCGGCGTTTGCCGACGCTGGGCCAGTCTTACCACCCGCATAGCATAAAATCGGCCACCCGGCGCTTCATACCTGGCCTGATTCATAATCGTTTTTGCCGAAACACCATCTGAAAGGTGTTCACGTTCTCTCCGCTTGAGGAAGTGTTGCGTACGGACGACGAAGCGACAATCAATACATCGCAGCGCACTACGCCATGTGCCGCAAGATTGCCGATCTTCCGCTCAGGCCACCTGGCTACGACATCACCCCCGGCACATTCCAACCGGTTGTGTGCGCCTCAGTGAAGAAACCGGCGAGCGTGTGCCATACGTTGCCAACAGAGCACACTTGCAAGCCGAACTTATCCGAAAAGGCATAGCAAGATTGCCCCTGGTTGATCTACTTCATCTCCAGGAGGCCCATAGGCCCGGTCCTGTGGGTAGTACCGAGCCTCCATCGCGCAAAGATCCTATTCTCAGGAGTTCTGAAAAGGAGAATTTTGGATCTGATCGTAAAAGTCGCTGCGTTTGTAGTTGCGAATGAAATGTGAACAGATGTCTTCGTTGCAGGTCGCTTCTGTGGTTTGTGTCTTATGCTCGAACCCGCCGAGGAATGCCTTTGCGATGCTCTGCTTGAAATCGACACGAGGATACTCTGCAACCACCTTCTTCCGAACATCTTCCGGAAACTCCTGATATCCAATGCCCAGAACATCAAGCCCTACGCCGTTGTAGAGCAACTCAACCTCAACGGGCTTGTAAGCTGCAATACCGGGCGTTGTGTGCAATGCAATCGCGTCCCAAGCTGTCTGAATCCGTGCAGTCGACACCTGGTGGTGCTCAAGGAATTGGCGAACGGCATTCGCACTGTCGACCTCGAAACGGTCTGTCTCGCTGCTGAATTTCTTCAAGAGGCCAAGGTCATGGAAGGCGGCACAGACGAAAAGCAGTTCGGCGTCAAAGTGCTGTCCGGTCTGACGACCTTGTTCATTGGCCCAGAAGAAGACACGATGGGAGTGATTGAAGAGAAGAGGCGTACTAAACTCGCGGAGAAGACCGGTTGCCTCTCGCGTCAGCTTGCTGTCGGGAACTCCGGCCTGAACCTTCTGATAATGTTCGGCAGGCGTTGGTACTGGGATGACAACCTTTGGTCTACGGAAAGTAGCAGGTGTTGGGGAGCCACCCTGCGCGAGACCTGCGTCGGTGAGACCGGCAGCGGATGGGAGGGGGGCATTCTTGAGAAAAAGACGGCGTGTACGTGACATAATCAATCTCCTTCAACATGGGTTGTGAGTTCCTGGTTGGATACCGTTGTTATCGACAGTCAAAAATCTCGGGAAGCTCGGCGCTCGCTTAAGACACAGCTTAGAAGTCGGCTCCTCATACAACAACAACATAGATACGACACTTTCGGACATGTGCCCACACCATGATTTGAAAGTCACGATGTCTGAATCTGCTCTATCGATGTCATAGAATCGCCCCTTGAACTGCCTACGATTGTTCAAGTTATTCGCGAACCCTTAAGAGGAATATGGCGCGTCTTATCGTTTTGACAGGTTCCGAAACCAGGCCAACGCTTGGCATAATTTTCAGAGGCAAGCTTGGTCGTTGAGGCATAATGGGCCGAGGGCAAATTTGTCTTTATGAATACGACATAGTACCGGCTCCAGCAATGGTGATAGCAGCATAGTCGAAGCGCTTGAATCCGCGCATGGGTTCGGTTATGGACTTGATCCCGCGATGATCCGGCTCAACCAGATTGTTTAGATATTTTGAGGTTCGCAGCTTGGTGTGCTTCCATAACCTCGTTTAACCAAGCGCCACCCACAGCGCCCAACGGATAAAATCGGTGTTCGCCTCTCCTGTAGGGAGGCGGCCGCACCATCATGTGGTCCGATCAAAGATCAGACGCTAGATGCAGGGCGTCGGACTACACTACCGGATGTTTGCTGCCATCGTGCTTTTAAACCGGTCTGCATACTCACCCGCCGTAACTCCGAGAACACGCAGGAAGGTACGGCGCATCGAATCGGCCGAACCAAAGCCGCACTGATCGGCCACCTCTTTGAGTCTCATTGAGGAACTGTCGATCATTTGTTGTGCAGCTTCGACGCGCATACGATCGACAAACTGGCCGGGGTTCATCTTGGTCTCGCGCAAACAGACGCGGGTAAACTGTCGCGGGCACATTCCAATCCGGTCCGCAAGTTTTTCAACGGTTAGATCTTCGCGAAGGTTTTCCAACGCCCAAACCTGCAACTCTCGCAAAGGCCTGAAGGTCACGGCCTGATGAGAGAGCATGTGGCTGTACTGTGCCTGGCCGCCCGGTCGAACGAGGAACATAATCAAAAATCTAGCAACATTCAATGCAGCTTCATGCCCCAAATCCTCTTCGACAAGGGCCAGCGAAAGGTCGATACCGGCCGTAATCCCGGCTGAGGTGTAAATCGCGCCATCTTTTAAGTAGATCGGGTCCGGTTGCACCGAGGCAGCGGGGAACCGGCGGGCGAGGTCGTCACAGAACTTCCAGTGTGTCACTACCTTCTTGCCGTCGATCAGACCGGCCGCGCCCAGGAGGAAGGTGCCGGTGCAGATGGACGCAACGCGCCGAGATCGCGCACTCGCTTCTGTAATCCACGCTACGAACCTCTCATCGTAAATGCCGGTCTCGGCCCCTGGACCGCCAGTAATCATCAAGGTGTCGATGGGGCCCTTGATTTCATCGATCGGAGTTGCACCTGCCAAGGATATCCGGCGGTTCGTCTGCAGGCTGGTTTCGCTCCCTGGATTACCAAGTTGCACCACATATCCGGGTGCATTCGAAAACACTTCGAGCGGGCCGGTCACGTCGAGGACCTGTACGGGCGGAGGACCGACGATGACTACCCTTCTCATACTCCACATTTTACGCTGCCGCGCGCCCTCAATGTCCTAATTTGCTGTATATGTGTCGTGGCGTCGGAGGTCGGAGCGCGCTACGGTATTTCTGTAAACGATTTTAGCGAGGATGTACTCGCAAGCGCTTGAAAGAAGCAATGTTATGGCTATCGAAGCTATCCAACCGCGGCCGATATTCCCCGCTCAGTCTGAGGTCCGCAGCTCTCTGTCCGAGCAGTGGCGAAGAGAGATCGCTGTCGATCTCCGTGCTCTCATCTCAGATGTCTTTTGCTTATACATAAAGACCAAAAGCTATCACTGGCACATGCGTGGTCCACACTTTCGTGACTACCACGGTCTGCTGGATGAGCAGGCGCACCCTTGTTCGGCATGACCGACGAAATCGCGGAACGTGCGGGGAAGCTCGGCGAGGCCACGGTTTACTCCATTTGGCGAGATTGCGAATGGACACCGACTCGCCGACGCACAGGGAGTGAGATCGATGCGACGACGATGCTTCGTGAGCTTCATCAAGACAACATCGCTTGAACCGAGTACATGCGGAAGTCGCATGAGCTCTGCGATACCCATCATGATGTGCCACTCGGGCCTTCTAGAAAACTGGATGTGAAGAGTTTCGGAGCAAAGTAGAAATATTTTCGAAGGTAAAGTTGCTCGCAATCACGAATAACGTCCATTTTGTGAGATCTCCTGAGAGGTTTCCCATGAACTTACAGCCATCGCCAGACACGTTCTACGATCAAGACCTTCTCGACGTCGCGCGCTACCAAATACTGATTGCGGGGGCAAAGTCAGGAGAGCATTCGTCGTTCTCCGGCCTTTGGAACCGACCATCGAAGGAGATCACGATCACAATGTACCTGAATACGAAAGATCGTCAGAGCGTGGAAGACGCCCTTCAGGAGGCCTTCCTGAAGGCCCTTGATTATTTGCAATTCGTTGACAAGCCAACGTTCTCCGTCCGGTGCTGTCGAACCGCGATCGATTCCGTACTCGCGATTGTTGGGAAAAAGCGGGTTAACCCGAGGGCGTGGATGGACTGGAGTGTCGATGGCGAAACGTGGCAGCAGTGGAAGATTTCAGACGAAATGGCCAAGAGTGACGAACGCTTTTTAAGGGAAGAAAGGGAACGACATTTGACGGAGGCAATACGGAAGTTGCGGCCAACGCTTCGCAGCATCATGGAAATCCAACAACTGCGCAACGGCTCTGGTACCCCCAAAGGGACGCAAACCATCATCGTCACGGCGGCAGATTCTGCTGGAGGCAATCCCACTCCTCGCTCTTCAACTCACCGTCCAATGATCTGTAAATAGTAGGAAATATTCAAACTTTGGCGTCTCGTTTGCCCACGATCAATGAGATTGCTGAAGAGCTTGTCCGGAGAGGTTTCCACCAAAACTCTATTCCTGAACTTCTTCCCCCCATCTAGCTCTTCCCGATCTGAATGAGTCCACGGCCGCAATGCCAATAGGAGACATTCAATGAAGCTCCCACTCACTCGTCCGAGACTACTTCCGGGGCTCAGCGTATCGATTTTAGTCCTGACGATACTTTCCGCTCGAAGTCTCGCGCAGAGTATCGGCAATGGCTACGACCCACTCTCCAACACAATCGTCACCCCACATCCGATCAATCCAGCCGCTAACACTACGAACCCGGCCGCACTCGCTGCTCAGCAACAGAATCCATTTCTGGGCAGTGTCCCCGAATGTAGTATGAGCGGTAAAACATTTCAATTCTCTCTGAACAACGCGATTCAATGCGGCCTTCGATACAATCTCGGCCTGATCGATAGCCGGGAGGATAGCGCCACCGAGCGAGCAGCGCGCATGCACGCTCTCTCCGTGCTTCTCCCGCAGATTGCCGCTATTGCGCGCGTGGATTTTTCGCAATACAGCGCCATACCAACAGGAGCGGAGAAGATACATTTTCCCATCCCTGCTGTCGGAGAGACGATCCACTTTCCTCTTACAGTCGGACCTTTCAATTATCAATATACGGGGTTCACCGCGACTGAGGACATTTTTGATGAGCAGTCGCGCCATCTGGCCAAGGCGGCCGCGAACGAACAGAGGGCTTCCATCGCCACGGTCGCTGACTCAAGGGACATTGTTGTTCTCACTGTTGGCAGCGCATATCTTCAGGTGGTCGCAAGCAAGGCACGCTTGCAAGCAGTGATCGCACAACGCGATGCCATTGCCGTCTTTGACGACTTTACCGAGCGGCGCGTTCTTGAGAAGGTGTCGCCGGAGATTGACGGAATTCGCTCTCAGGTCGCACGACAGACAGCGGAAGAGAGAGTGACTGTTGCGCAAACGGGGCTTGCCAAAGACAAATTGACGCTTGCGCGCGTCGTCGGTTTGCATCTCGACCAAGATTTTGACGTCAGTGACGATTTGCCTTACGAGCCTTTGCCGAAGCTGGAAGTGGACATTGCAATCCAGCAAGCTCTTGAGGAGCGCTCTGATCTGCAAAGCGCTGCCGCAAGGCTTCGTGCGGCCGAAGATACCGAGCATGCTCAGTCTGCCCAGCGCCTGCCCGTTTTGGCGATGACGGCAGACTACGGGGCAGTAGGCACGAATCCCGGTAACATCCAGCAGACTTATTCTGTAGGTCTAAATCTGCGTATTCCGATTTTTACCGGGCGTCGTATCGAATCCGATATCGCAGCGTCAAACGCGCTTCTTAGAAGGCGCCGAGCGGAATATGCAGACCTCACGGGACACGTAGAATACGATGTTCGCAACTCGCTGCTCGACCTGGAGTCTTCCGACAAAAGTGTCGGCGTCGCGCAGCGCAATCGCGATCTTGCTCGACGCGGCCTCTCCGACGTCAACGACCGCTTCCGGGTCGGAGTCTCTACCAGCCTTGAAGTTGTGCAGGCGATGCAGGCCGTTGCCGAAGCGGACAACAACTACATCGATAGTCTCTTTGGATACAACATCACGAAGCTTTATCTAGCTCGGGCAACCGGCGCCGCGGCCACTAATCTGACAGAATTCTTGAAAGGTAAATAGCCATGTGGCTCATTCGTACCGCACTACGCAGCCCTTACACCTTCCTTGTCATGTCTATCCTCCTTGCCATCTTCGGAATCATTTCGATCGAGACTATGCCAACCGATGTGTTCCCAGAGATCAACATCCCTGTTGTGTCAGCTATCTGGACGTATTCGGGTATGTCTGCAGATGAAATGGAAAACCGGATCACATCCCCCGTTGAACGCGCATACACGACGACGGTGAATGATATTGACCACATCGAGTCGCAATCCTACGCCGGTGTCAGCGTGATCAAGATCTACTTTCACCAGGGCGCGGACGTGGCCTCCGCGGTGGCGGAGGTGAACGCAATCTCCGGTACCGTTACGCGTTTCCTTCCGCCCGGGGTCTATCCGCCTTATCTTATTCGCTACAACGCTGCCAGCGTGCCGATCCTTCAACTCGCACTCGGGGGCAAAAAATTCTCCGAAGGTCAACTCTTCGATATCGGATTTAATTTTCTTCGCAATGATCTGGCGACGGTCAAGGGAGCTTCTGTTCTATTGCCCGCAGGCGGAAAAGTGCGGCAGGTAATGGTCGACCTGGATCCGGGCGAAATGTACGCCAAAGGAGTTTCGCCTGCAGATGTCGTTAACGCAGTCAACGCTCAAAGCCTCATCATTCCCGCAGGAACAGCGAAAATCGGCAGCCGTGAATACAATGTTCGGCTGAACAGCAGCCCGGAGATAATCGTGGCGCTCAATGATCTTCCCATCAAGCAAGTAAATGGAGCTACAGTCTATGTCCGCGATGTCGCGCATGCCCACGATGGATCAGCGGTGCAGGAAAATGTTGTGCGCCTCAATGGTCAGCGTGGATCCTTTGTGTCCATTCTGCGTGCTGGCGGGGCGTCCACCCTGGATGTGGTCAAGAATGTCCGCAATCTGTTGCCATACATTAAGTCGACGCTGCCCGAAGGTCTTGAGGTCAAACCATTGTTTGATCAGTCGCTGTTTGTGATGGCAGCAGTGCATGGCGTGATTCGCGAAGCCACGATCGCCGCCACACTGACGGGATTGATGATTTTGCTGTTTCTTGGCAGCTGGCGAAGTACCTTAATCGTTTCTCTCTCTATTCCGTTGTCCATTCTTGCTTCCCTGATCGTTCTGAAGGCACTGGGACAGTCCATTAATGTCATGACACTTGGCGGGCTCTCGCTTGCCGTTGGCATGCTGGTGGACGACGCCACAGTTGCCATAGAAAACATCCATCGATACTTGGCAGAGGGCCGGTCACTGATCCGTTCGATCCTGGACGGCTCCGCGGAAATTGCCGTCCCCGCATTCGTCTCCACAATCTGCATCTGCATCGTGTTTGTGCCGGTCGTTTTTCTCGAGGGGGCTGCGAGGTCTCTATTCATTCCGCTGGCCATGGCTGTGGTATTCGCGATGCTGGCCTCTTACATTCTCTCTCGCACACTGGTTCCCACTCTTTCGCATTACTTCCTACGCGGTGAAATAGCCGTGTACAAAGATGGCGAAGAAGGAGGCGAGGGCACAATCTGGCGGGTCCATCACGCCTTCAACCGGTATTTCCACATGCTCCGAAATGCATATGGGCGAATGCTGACGTGGGTATTGGCCCATCGAGCTGTACCTGTTTTTGGGATTGGAGCGTTGGCGTTGGTCTCGATCTTCCTAATGCCGCGTCTTGGGGAAGACTTCTTCCCTCAGGTTGATGCTGGACTCATTCGCCTACATGTGCGCGCTCCCACAGGTACACGTGTGGAAGGTACCGAGCAACTCTTCGCCCAGGTCGAAGACCAGGTCCGTCAAATCATTCCGCCCGATCAGCTCGATACTGTACTCGACAATATCGGCCTGCCTGCGGTGTCACTCAACCTCACTTTCTCCGATACGGAGACACTCGGCCCTTTCGATGGCGAAATACTCATTTCTCTGAAGGATCACCGCAAACATGGTGACACCTGGAAATACATGAAGGAAATGAGAGAAGTTCTTCCCCAGAAGTTCCCGGGCGCGACGTTCTTCTTTCAGTCTCCTGACATCGTCAACCAGATTCTCAACTTCGGACTGCCGGCTCCCATCGACGTTCAGGTCTCAGGTCCCAACAAGAAAGCGAACTTCGAGTTGGCAAGCGATCTCCGCAGGCAGATCTCTCAAATTCCTGGTGCGGCAGATGCGCACCTGCATCAGGTTGTCGACTATCCGGAGCTACGGGTAAACGTAGACCGCACACGTGCCGATGAAGTCGGTCTGACGCAGAAGGACATCGCCAATAGCCTTTTGACCTCTCTCAGTTCAAGCATGCAGACCGCCCCAAACTACTGGCTCAACTGGGATAACGGTGTCAGTTACAACTTCGCCGTGCAAACGCCCACGCGCTGGGTCAACAGTGTCGCGGCGATAGAAAATACACCGCTGACATCATCCACCCGTCAGGCTGCTTTCCCGCAGTTACTGAGAAACGTGACGACGGTGAATCGCAGAGAATCTCCAGCTGCCATCAGTCACTACAACATTCAGACCGTGTTTGACGTCTTTGCCTCGACGCAGGGACGCGATCTGGGTGGCGTCTCACGCGACGTCGACGGGATCCTTGCGAATGCAGATAAACGTCTGCCACGCGGTACACGGATCGAAACACGTGGACAAGTTGCAACCATGCGTTCTTCATTTCTGCGTCTGGGCTTTGGCATGTTGTTATCAGTAATTTTGGTCTACCTTCTCATGGTAGTGAACTTCCAGAGTTGGCTAGACCCACTGATCATCATGATGGCACTGCCTGGATCATTTACAGGAATTATCTGGATGCTCTACATCACGCAAACTACCCTCAACGTGCCATCTCTGATGGGAGCCATTATGAGCATCGGCGTGGCAACAGCCAACAGCATTCTTCTGGTTACCTTCGCCAATGAGCAGTTAGAGAAGGGCAAGACTCCACTGGAAGCAGCTTATGAGGCTGGTGTTGTCCGCCTGCGTCCAGTGCTGATGACGGCGCTGGCCATGATTATCGGCATGCTGCCCATGTCGCTCGGCCTCGGCGAAGGTGGAGAACAGAACGCACCCCTTGGCCGCGCCGTCATTGGTGGACTGGTGCTTGCCATCGTAGCTACGTTGTTTCTTGTTCCCACAATCTACAGCCTCCTCCGGAAGCCTGCAAATAAATCTGAAGAAGAAGATGTGGAGTTGCTTTATGACTGAGAATGTGAATCGCGTACCCAATTTGAGAATTGATTCCAGCATGCAGGGTCCAGATGCCACTGGAGGCAAAGCCACTGTGCGCTCTCAAATCGTGAAAATCAGTATCGTGGGCAGCGTCATTGTTGTCGGCGCGTTGGCGTTGGGCTATATCCCGCGAACCATGCACGCAAACGAAGCAGAGGATGCGGCTCAGCAGCGCAAGAGTGCTGTTCCCGATGTGGCGATCTATGTCGTCCGTTCTGGTAATCCCAGAGCCCTGCTTACCCTTCCAGGGAATATAGAGCCCATCACTGAAGCCATCATCTATGCGCGCTCAGATGGCTACGTAGACAAGAGGATGGTTGATATCGGCGATCATGTGCGTGCGGGGCAGCTGTTGGCAATAATTAGCTCTCCCGAAACGGATCAGGAATTGCAGGCTATGAAAGAGGCACTGGCTCAGAGTCGGTCTGACTACGAAAATGCAAAAGCTGGTACTGATGAGGCAAAGGCAAATCTGTTCATCGCTCGTGTCACTAACCAACGCTGGCAG